>Ga0209136_1000036_pt1 | contig 98297 bp, 88 predicted proteins | sample SaaInl0LU_22_DNA_FD_184640 | JGI IMG/M metagenome (GOLD analysis project Ga0209136, IMG submission 184640) | Marine microbial communities from expanding oxygen minimum zones in the Saanich Inlet - ESP_90LU_22_DNA (SPAdes) (version 2) | ecosystem: Environmental > Aquatic > Marine > Intertidal... | reverse complement strand
TCAATATTTACGGGAATAATGCGTTCTCCCTGCGCCATATTGTCAGTATTTAGTGCGGCCGAAGCCGGGTTTTTTCGTAATTTTCAAATATAGCTTTTCGTGAGCATTGGTCTAAGTTGAAGGCTCTTTTACTTTAGACATTTATCCACATCTGGATGTTAACAAAACCTTCTTATCAACTGCCGTGTTGTCTTAAAAGATGCTCGGAGTTTTAATAATATAGCATTGGCACACAATGTGCAGTACCCTTACATGTAATACCCTACTACTATGGAAGAAAATTTCAGCCCACGTGTTCGAGACGTCATCACCTACAGCAAAGAGGAAGCGATGCGTTTGGGGCACGATTATATAGGAACAGAACACTTGCTTCTCGGCATTTTGCGTGAGGGTGAGAGTACGGCAATTAAGATTTTAAATGACCTCGGTCTTGATTCGGCTAATGTTCGCGCCAAAATCGAGGGCATCGCAGCGCCGTATGCTACAAATGTTCCTGGTACGGCCAAGAATTTGCCACTGACCAGGCAGGCAGAGAAAGCATTGAAAACAACGTTTTTAGAGGCGAAGCTGTTCCAGAGTCCAGTTATTCGTACGCCGCACCTATTGCTATGTATTTTGAGAAATGACAACGACCCGATCAGTAGTGTTATGGCACAGATGGGTGCTTCTTACGATGCTGTGAAGAGTGAATACCAGCAAAACTACATCGACACGGATTCGGACAAGTCGAAAGACGCTCCTTCGATGAGTTTTGAAGACGGTGGAGATTTGGATGAGCCTACCAGCGGTTCTCGTCGCTCAGGCGGATCGGCTGGTGCTAAGAAGGAGAAATCTAAGACACCCGTGTTGGATAACTTTGGGAAAGATTTGACCAAGGCCGCTGAGCAAGATCGTTTGGACCCGGTGGTTGGACGTGAGAAGGAGATCGAGCGTGTGAGCCAGATTCTAAGCCGTAGAAAGAAAAACAATCCCCTACTTATCGGGGAGCCCGGTGTAGGTAAAAGTGCGATTGCAGAGGGTTTAGCCCTGCGCATCGTGAATAAGCAAGTGAGTCGTGTGCTGTTTGACAAGCGCGTGATCAGTTTAGACCTGGCCTCGCTCGTAGCGGGGACTAAATACCGTGGACAGTTCGAGGAGCGCATGAAAGCGTTGATGAATGAATTGGAAAAGAACGATGATATCATCCTCTTTATCGATGAACTTCATACGATCGTAGGTGCCGGTGGCGCGACGGGAAGTTTGGATGCTTCCAACATGTTTAAGCCAGCATTAGCTAGAGGTGAGATTCAATGTATTGGTGCTACGACGCTCGATGAATACCGTCAGTTTATTGAAAAAGACGGTGCTTTGGAGCGTAGGTTCCAAAAGGTAACTGTAGATCCTACTTCACCTGAGGAAACGGTTCAGATTTTAAATAACATCAAGGACAAATACGAGGACCATCACAATGTGATTTACACCGATGAAGCATTGGAGGCCTGTGTAAAGCTGACGCAACGCTACATTTCTGACCGTCATTTGCCGGATAAGGCGATCGATGCGCTGGATGAAGCGGGATCGCGCGTGCACATCACAAACATTGAGGTGCCGGAAGAGATTAAGACCTTGGAATCACGCTTGGAGAGTATCAAAGAGGAAAAGGTCCAAGTAGTTAAGAGCCAGCGTTATGAAGAGGCTGCGAGGTTGCGCGACGATGAGAAAAAGATCGAAGCGGAATTGGAAACGGCTCGTATGTCTTGGGAGGACAGTATTAAGCTGAACCGCAAACAAGTAGACGAAGCGGAAGTTGCCGAGGTAGTTGCAATGATGACGGGTGTTCCTGTACAACGGGTGGCGCAGCAAGAGCTGGATAAATTGGCCCAGATGGAAGATTTGCTGAAGGGCAATGTGATCGGCCAAGACGATGCAGTGAAAAAGATTGTGCGTGCCATTCAAAGAAACCGTGCGGGATTGAAAGATCCGAAGAAACCGATCGGTTCATTTATTTTCTTAGGCCCTACTGGGGTTGGTAAAACGCAATTGGCGAAGGAGTTGACCAAACTTTTGTTTGATAGTGAAGACAATATGATTCGTATCGATATGAGCGAATACATGGAAAAGTTTGCCATTTCACGTCTTGTAGGTGCGCCTCCTGGGTATGTTGGATACGAGGAAGGCGGTCAGCTTACTGAACGCGTACGTCGCAAGCCGTATTCAGTGATTTTGCTCGATGAGATCGAAAAAGCACACCCTGATGTGTTCAATCTTTTGCTTCAAGCGCTTGACGATGGTCAGATCACGGATTCGCTGGGGAGAAAGGTAGACTTTAAGAACACCATCATAATTATGACCTCGAATCTGGGTTCTCGTCAGCTGAAGGACTTCGGTACTGGCGTAGGTTTTGGTACAAATTCTCGCGAGCAGAAGAAATCTGATTTGGAAAAGAGTGTCATTCAAAGTGCGTTAAAGAAGGCATTTGCACCGGAGTTCTTGAATAGAATCGATGATGTGGTCTTGTTCAATTCATTGACCAAAGAGAACATTCACAAGATCATTGATATTGAGTTGCGCTCATTGTTCGGACGTATTGAGGACCTCGGTTACGGGATTGTGTTGAGTGATGAAGCGAAAAGCTTTGTTGCGGATGAAGGTTTCGATGAAGCCTTCGGTGCACGTCCGTTAGCGCGTGCCCTTCAGAAATTGATTGAAGATCCACTCGCAGAGCAGATCATCGGTAAAAAGCTTGAGGAAAGTGACAAAGTAGTTATTGGTCTCAAGGACAAAGAACTTGTGTTTGACATCGAGAAAGGGGTGCTGTTAGGTGCCGTGGATGCTTCAAAGCTGCTTCCAGAAAATGATGTGACTGCGTCTGAGCAGCCAACTTCTGAAGAAGACACAAATACTACAGCAGAATAACGTGGTCGGGGTGTTGCTCAGCGAGCTTCATCCCGATAGCATTGATCGTGGGTGATGGACTAATGGTAAAAAATTGGTCTCTCACCCACGCTTCGTTATGGAGGAAGTCGTCTTTAGGATAGATGCCAAGTACGTTGCCTGAATCGATAAAAACAGCTCCTGTCTGTTCACGTAGATCTACTAAGAGCTTCTGCGAATTCGCTCCCTTCAAAAGTGCTAATGCCTCAGCATCCGTGCGCTCCTCTCGGCGCATAGTGTTCATGAAATCTGCCAACCATTGCTGCCCAGAGGTATAAGATCCAAACTTACGTAGCGCTCCGGAGCCTATGGATTTTTGCACGACCCATTTGAGCTCTCCCCTCCCATTTTCATAAGCGTAGAGACCAAACTTCAAACTTTGCTTTTTCTGAGCCTTGTTTAAGGGAGGCCAGTGCTGACGTATCATATGGTCTTCATAAATCAAGCTCAATGTCTCGTTTGGCCACTCCGTGTATTTAATGTTGTGACACTCCTTCATCAGGCGCTGGTATTTCGTACTCTGCTGCTCTGTGCTGAAGTGTTGTGTAATACGCTGCTTGATGTTGTTTGCTTTTCCTATGTAAAGCGGCATTCCAAAGGCGTCATGAAACTCGTATACCCCGTGTGTTTTCGGGAGCTCATCAAAGATTACTGCATCGAGATGGTCGGGCATTTGTATTCTTTTAAGCAGGCCCAATTTCGGATCCGACAATAACTTCTCGTCGTAATCGGAATGCTGGCAATGAATCAATACCTCCGCCGCGCAAAGGGCATCGCTCAGAGCACGGTGTGGATTGTCATTCTCAACCGCCAATTCTCTTGCAAGATTCGCCAATGAATACCGTCCAAACTCTGGAAACGCAGCACGTGCGTACTTCACCGTACACAGCTTTGCCATTCGCCAGGGGGTGCCCGCCTCTTTGAACGCCCGCTCGATGAAACTGTAGTCGAAATTCACGCTGTGCGCCACGAAAACATCCCCTGCTAACTGTTCTAACAGCTCTGGGATCAGCTCCTCAAACGTAGGGGCATCTGCAACCATGTCATCCGTTATACCAGTGAGCATTTGAATGTTATAGGGAATAGAACGGTCAGGACGCACAAAGCTGGACCACTGGTGCGTGATGTTTTTATGCTCTACATGGGCAATACCGATCTCGGTAATGTCATTCCCACTAGGCTTTCCTCCCGTGGTTTCAATATCTACAACTACATATTTCACAGGCATGAAATTAGTCAAAACACCCGCGGCTTCTCCCGTGCACATTGTATATTTATCCTCATGGAACTACTCATCTGGATTTTATTGATTGCTGGGCTTGTGGGAGCGGTTGTTCCCGCGTTACCTGGACCAATTTTTTCCGCCATCGCCCTTGCCCTTGCGCTCTATACGGACCCCTCCAGCCAAGCGAATTGGGGTTGGGTCGTTTTAGGGCTTGTGATATTCATCATCGACTACCTCCTGCCTTCCTACCTCACGAAAAAAGGAGGAGCCTCCGCTCGTGCATCAAAGGGTGCGCTGATCGGTATGTTATTGGGGTTATTTACAGGTCCCGGTATGATCTTATCTGGAGCAATTGGCGCATTTATAGGGGAATACAGCGTAAAAAAAGAGGCAAATAAAAGTCTGAAAGCGGCACTCTTCGCCATGCTTGGTGTGGTTTCAGGAATCGTCGTCAAAGTCATCTACTGTGCAGGAATGATAGCCTTGTACACGATAGAATGGGTGCTATGATTATAACACTCGGATCCCATACCATTACGTACCCGGAGATGGTTCTATCACCAGGACTAACGTTAGTTTTAGGACCGTCAGGCGCAGGGAAAACTACGCTGCTACGTGCACTTCACGGTACCTTAGAAGGAAGGGTTGATGGACCACTCCCTCTGGAGTTCGATCATACTTCGCTCATGCCCCAGCAACACAGCTGGGTGCCCTATTTGACCTTGAGCGAGCACATGAAGCTCACCCCCGGAATCTCAGAACAGGCGTTAGATCAGCTAGGACTTGAAGGCCTAGAAAACAAGTTTCCGCACCAGCTCAGCGTAGGTCAATTGCAGCGATTTTCACTACTCATCAGTCTTTCTGTACCAGCAGTACTCTATTTATTAGACGAGCCTTCGAGCGCCCTAGATACCGATCTGGCTGAGCAGAGTTTCCGCTATTTAGAGCAGCATATCCAGGCCCATCCCAACAGCTATTATGTTGCCGTAACGCACGACGATCGTATGATGCGCGCGTTTTCATCGGCTAAAACCATCGAATTATGAAGTCGATTGTACTGTTTTGGCGGGCACAACTTCGTAGAAAGACAGCACCACTGTTGATTATCGCGTTTTTATCATTGCTCACGGCGCTCCTCGTTCAAGTACCCTCGATGACCTCGTCTTACGTGTATTCGAAATGGCGTGAAAGTGCCCAATATGCCGATGTCGTGGTAGGCTACAAGGGCTCTCCTTTGCAGATTGTTGCGAATACGCTGTACCGCCTTGAGAATCCTACCGGTAATTTACCGCAGGAGAGTTTGACGTACTGGAATAAGCATCCGATGGTCTCCGAAAGTTGCCCCGTGGCGTTGGGAGACAATATCGACGGCTACCCTATTGTAGGTACCGATACCAATTACTTTCGCTGGATGAACATTGCCTTGCTTAAAGGCCGCTTGCCGAGCGCAAGTACGGAGGTAGTGCTTGCGGCGGAATTGGCCAATCGTTTAGAAATTTCGATCGGTGATCATCTGCACAGTTCTCATGGAAGTGACGCCAAGGGCGAGGCGCACGACCACCACCATCTCGAGGTAGTCGGGTTGACCCGTGGCGAACGTGCAGCGGATAATGAGGCGTTCTTTGTTCCCGTTGAGGCCTATTATGACATGCACCACGGCCAAGGAGCTGGCGCTGTAACGGCCCTTATGCTCCGGCTCAAATCCAAATCGGCGCTTGTGATGTTACCGCGGGTGTTTGATGCACGAGCAAACGAACAAGGGGCATTTCCAGTCTTTATTTTTGCTGGGCTGCAGAAACAATGGGCACCTACCCTTGCAAAACTCGAAACTTGGGGCATGTTACTACCAGCTGCAGTAGCGTTGTTGTTCATTGCATTCCTTTACTTTTTAGCGCAGGGAGAACGCGAAGCTCGTTTGTATTTGCACCACCTTAAAACTTCACCCCTCGAGCGTTTTATGGCCTTATATGGCATGCCACTGATCAGCGCGCTTAGCGGATTTTTACTGCACTTGCTTCTGCTTTGGGGCCTTGATTTCTCCATCGCATCGATAGGTGCAGGGTTCGCATTGCTTCCGACGGCAGTAGCGGCTTTACTTTTTACACGCATTCGTTCATGAAAAAACTACTCATTTGCATCGCAATGGTGCTAGGAAGCTCTAGCCTATGGGCGCAACAGGTGATTCCTTGGGATTTGCTAGCGGTACCCTACTCTACCACTCCAGACGGATTGTACCAGCCTACCTTTCCATCGTGGTTGGACAAATACAAGAACACGGAGGTGGTGATTCAAGGGTATTTGGTGCCAGTAGATGTCGAAGGCAACCAGTATGCGCTGAGTCGTTATGCCTTTTCCTCGTGTTTTTTCTGTGGTAATGCTGCGCCGAATACGGTGGTAGAATTGGTGTTTAAAGAGCGACCAGATGAGTTTATTACAGACCAATTCGTAGTCATCAAAGGCACCCTTGTATTCAATGAAAAAGATCCATTCCGATTGTTCTTCATTCTTCAAAACGCTAGTCTACACGGGTGATGAGAAATTTATGCATGCTACTTTCTTTATGTACAACCCTTGGGCTATTCGCGCAAGAACGACTCACTTGGAGTACGTTCGAACGTCTGCAATTCGAGGAAGTATTTGACGAGGCGTCTTCTACCTGGTTGCAACAGGCCAAATGGACCGAAGACTTGCAGCGCTGGGACGGCAAAGCAGTGAAAGTTACCGGGTATGTCATCGCACTTGATACCGAGTCCGAAGAATATGCACTCAGCGCTTTTCCCTTTGCTTCGTGTTTTTTCTGTGGCGCTACTGGGCCGGAGACAGTGCTTGAATTGGTTTTAGAAGAGGAAAAAGCATTCACAACCGATGATATTGTGACCTTTACGGGCAACCTTCAGCTAAATTCGGACCCGCTTAAATTTCCCCTCACCCTGGTAAACGCAGTGGTACAATGAAGGTAACCAACCCGCTAATACTCTGGGGACTCCTCGCCATTTTGGTGCCGATTGTCATTCACCTTTTCGGAAGAAAAGCGCGAAAAACAGCTCTAATTCCCTCGCTAATGTGGGTGAAGGAACTCAAGACTTCCCAGCGCAGAAAACAGTGGGTAAAGGATTGGCTCGTGCTGCTTCTGAGAATCTTGACCATTATTTTTGTAGTGCTTTCGTTGCTTGATTGGCGCTCGCAAGGAGAAATCAAAGAAGTCGTTGTCGATCATCATCCTGCCGGTTGGGAAACTGGATGGTACCGCTCTGCCGTAAACCAACTCGCCCCAGAGACCTATCGGATCTATTTAAAAGACGGTTCCTATCTCGGGGACTGGGATAAATCTGCATTGCAAGACGTGTTAAAAGGAGTTGATCCGCAAATCACGGACTGGCAATCCTTTCCTGAAGCGACCTTGCTGAGCTTCGGATTTGACTCCATCCCAGCGACCTTTTCAAAAGTTACCTTACCCCAACGTAATCCGCTAGACAACCATCGTTTAGGGGAGTACACGGACGATCAGCGATTTGAATGGCGTAGCAGTTCAGCAGTTTCTTTGCCTTGGGAAATTCGTAAAAACGGAACGTTATATGCGACAACTTCAGGGACGAGTGTAGGACTGAATTGGTCCAATGTATTGCCAAATGATACGTTTGAAATCACCTCATTAGCCGATTCTCTGCGCGCCGATAATACAACGGTTGTGTACCAACGTCCCGCCCTACAGATTCTGGCAATCACCCCGGAGGCTACTACACCGTGGTCTACAAACTACGTGGATCTTGACAGCGCTGTAACCCGAAATTCAGTGAATGCAGCGCTTGTAGATTCTTATGATGTCTGCATACTCGAAGGGTTCGATTACATTCCACAAGCTTTTGAGGGGTTCCAAGGAGTATTGCTGCATTTGTTCCCTACAACGGACTCTAAGAGCAGCAGAACCACTCCTGTCTTGGATCATCCTTTTTTTAGTAGGTATTTTTTCGGGCCTTCCATGCAAAATGCATGGCCTCAAGCAGCGGCTACAGGGTCCGTATCAGATATGTTAACCCCTTTGCTCCAGAATGCTCAACAACAGAACATTGCAGGGATAGCGGAGCGCGGCTCATTCAGGTACTACCAGCAATCTTTTTTTCCACAGCAGCAAGACCATCCCTATTATCATGCCTTGTTCCAATGGGCGGGTGCGCTGCGTAGCGTGCATGTCGAGACGCCCCAATTCCTAGGCAAGGACCACTACACTTCCAACGCCGCATTGCCACAGGCCGTGCGTTACGATGAGCGCGCAAATTCAACTACTCTATCGGATGAATTTTGGACCCGCGAAAAAATTGCCTTAGCCCTAGCATTGCTTTCAGCACTATTAGCGCTTATTTTTGCTAAAATTTAATCTGATGAAGCTGCTCTTCAAAAACGCGTATATCGTAGATGCGCAAAGCCCTTACCACCTTCAAACTGTCGATGTTTTAGTGAACGGGGAAACGATAGAAAGTATCGGTGAGATCGCCGAATCAGAGAATATTTCAGTCATCGATCTCAATGGAGATACGCTCACAACTGGTTTTGCGGAACTGCACAGTGACCTTGGAGAGCTCGGAAACGACGAGAGTGAGACACTTCAAACCGGTGCCGCTGCTGCGGCTGCTGGCGGATTTACAGCTATAGGTGTGGTCAGTAATGGCAGTCCCTATGTGGATCAAAAAACGGGTGTAGAATTTCTATTAAGTAAAGGTGAGAGTGTTCCTGTACACATCATACCGATTGGTACGCTCAGTAAAGAGCGTAAAGGCAAAGAACTGAGTGAGATGTTTGAAATGAGTAACTACGGTACACAGGTTTTTGCGGACTACAAACAAGGCGTAGGTGACGCGAATCTTTTGAAATTGGCGCTACTCTACACTAAGCCTTTCGGAATGATCATGGTACACCCTGAAGATCATAGTTTGAGCGCAGGCGGAATGATGCATGAAGGTGCCACAAGTACCTACGTCGGTTTAAAAGGCATTCCGGAGATTTCTGAAACGGTTCAGATCCATCGTGACTTGAGTATTTTGGAATACACAGAAGGCAACCTGCACATTGCAAGCGTTTCCACAGTACCTGGTATTCAAGCGATTCGTGTAGCAAAAAGCAAAGGACTGAATGTCACTTGCAGCGTGAATCTGCACCACCTGCTCTTTACAGATGAAGATTTAACGACTTACAATACGGCCTTAAAAGTGAGCCCTCCTATCCGTACCGATGTGGAGCGTGCCGTGCTTTGGGAAGCGGTCCTAGACGGTACTGTAGATTGTCTGGCAGTGGATCATTTGCCGAAAGATATCGAACAGAAACAATGTGAATTCGATAATGCAGCACTTGGAATGGCAGGCTTTGAAGGTGCTTTGAGTGCTTTCTTGGACCGCTACGAGCTCGGCCCGGAACGTCTTCAAGAGCTCTTGAGCACCCAACCTAGAAAATTACTGGGTCTTCCTGAATTGCGCATCGCTGAAGGTGAGGTTGCAGAATTCACCATTCTAGGTACTGCTGAAGGGCAAGTGACCGCCTTTGCTTCTAAGGCATTCAATAATCCATTTAAGGGACTGGATACAAAGAGTTCTATTCGAGGAGTTTACGTAAAAGAAAACTACCTGTCGCTCGAGGCGTAATTAAATTCCAAACGAAGCCCGTCGTACGATAGGAACATGTGCTCCGGCAGTTGCTGCTGGGTGTCAGCATGCGTACCCATGTAGTGGCTCATATGGATGAAATACGTCTTTTTTGCTCCTATTTTTCGTGCCACTTCTACGGCCTCTTCTAGGGTATAATGACTGTAGTGTACTTTGTGATGAAGTGCGTCTAAAAACAAGACATCTAAATGTTGTAATTGGTCTTTAATGACGCTTTCCTCTATGTGATTCACATCGGTAATGTAGGCGAGCGTTCCAATACGATAACCGAGAATGGGCAGCTTTCCATGCAACACGGGAATTGGATGAATTTCGACACCTTCTATGGTAAAGGGAATCGAGGCTTCAATCACATGCGTATCTATTCTGGGGGCACCCGGATATGGTTGCGGCTCAAAAGCATAATGAAATGCTTTTTTGATGCGGTCTAAGACGCGCTGCTGACCAAAAATCTTCATTGCGTTTCCCGTTCTAAAAATCATAGGACGGACATCGTCTAATCCCGCGATATGGTCTTGGTGTTCATGAGTGAAAAGTACGGCATCCACCTCCCCTAATTCTTCACGGAGCATTTGCGTTCTGAAATCAGGACCTGTATCAATCTGTAGATGAAGACCGTCTAACTGCAGATGTACGGAGCTTCTCGTGCGTTTATCCTTGGCATCCGCACTTCTACAGACCGCACAATCACAACCGATCACAGGGATTCCTTGAGAGGTTCCCGAGCCCATGACAATCAATTCTCCTTTTTGGTCCATTCTTTGTATATAATTTACCGCCTTTTTCCTCGCTTACCACAGCAGGAAACTTAAATTTGTAATCAAGTACAACCTACACATACACTCATGAAGGATAGAGTTATCCTAACTACCGCCCAAAAGGCCCTCAAAATTAACCTAAACTCGGACATCTACGGTACGTTCGCAGAAATAGGTGCAGGACAAGAAACGGTTCGTGAATTTTTTCGTGCTGGAGCGGCTTCTGGTACTATAGCAAAAGCCATGAGCGCCTATGATAAGGCCTTTTCAGATGATATCTATGGCATAGAAGAAGATGGCCGTTACGTGACTCAGAGCCGTCTTAGAAAGATGCTCAAACACGAGTACAATCTCATCGAAAAGCGCCTGGACCGTAACCTCCATCCCGAGAAGACCTATTTTGCCTATGCGAACACCGTAGCCACGGTGAATTTTACCAAGACATTTAAAGGCCACGGATGGATGGGTATCCGTTTTCAGACAGCAGCACATAAGGAAACGAATGACATTATTATTCACTTTCGTTTGCACGAGAATGAAGCAAAACACCAGCAAGAAACGGTTGGTCGCTTGGGAACAAATCTGATTCACGGTGCCTATAAGCTGTACGAAGACCCTAAGGTGTTTTTACAAAGTCTCTACGACAACATTGACCATGCGGCGATAGAGATAGATTTGATCAATTTTGCCGGTCCTGATTTCGAGACTGTAGACAACCGACTCATGTCATTGCAGCTGATCAAAAATGGGTACACAGATGCAGTAATCTTTGGCCCAGAAGGCGACAATATGCTACCGGCTGAACTGCTCTATAAAAAGCACATCTTGGCCATGCGCGGAAGTTTCCGTCCGGTAACCAAGGTGAATATGGATATGATCAAACGCGGATACGACATGTTCGTGTCCGATAAGAAGGTAGATACTGAACGTACCGTGGTGCTTTGGGAAATAACGTTGAACAACCTCTTGTCCGATGGTGAGTTGGACGAACAAGATTTCTTGGATCGAGCAGAGATTCTCTGTTCATTAGGTCAAACGGTACTCATCTCAAACTTTAAAGAATATTACAAGCTCGTAGACTACTTCGGTCGTTTCTCTAAAAAGCGCCAAGGTCTTGTCATGGGGGTGAATAATCTTACCGAACTGTTTAACGACAAATACTACCGCAACCTTCAAGGTGGAATTCTAGAAGCCTTTGGTAGAATATTCTCCAAGGACCTTAAAATACTGGTATATCCGTTCCAAGAGGGGCAAGCGAAACGCATCATGCGTAAAGAGGACGCTATTATCCACCCTCGTTTCCGTCCAATCATTGACTACCTCATCTTCCACAATAGAATTTTAGATATTGTTGAATTCGACGAGGACATTACCAACATCTTCTCGCGTGAAGTCCTACGTCAGATTAGATGTGGAGAAGCAGGATGGGAAGAGTGTCTTCCGAAGTATGTAGATTCGGTAATCAAAGACAAACAGCTTTTCGGATATTCAGAACAAGAAGCCTAAAAAAAAGCATTCAAATAAAAAGCCCCGCACATAGCGGGGCTTTTTTATGCATTCGAAAGTGCTTCTTTATACGTGGCCAGACAACGTTCTCTTGCCCATTTGTGCTCAACGATCGGCTCTGGATAGGAAGACGTGCCCCACTCAGGCACCCACTTGCGAATATAGCTTCGGTCCTTATCAAACTTTTCCATCTGAGAAGTAGGATTGAACACCCGGAAGTAAGGTGCTGCATCCAAGCCACTACCACTCGCCCACTGCCAGCCACCGATGTTGCTTGCAAGATCAAAGTCTAATAGCTTTTCGGCAAAATAGGCCTCGCCTAAGCGCCAATCCATCAGTAAGTGCTTGGTAAGGAAACTTGCCACGATCATACGAACTCGATTGTGCATATATCCAGTGGCATTCAATTCTCGCATTCCCGCATCTACAATAGGATAACCGGTGGTCCCGTTACACCAAGCGTCGAATTGGTTTTGATCGAACTCCCATGGAATACGATCGTATTTTGGTTTGATGGTCTTCGACCTGCTTTCTGGGAAATAGAATAAAGCCATCTGGAAAAAGTCTCTCCAGATCAGTTCGCTCACGAAGGTCTCGTTCAAAGTAAGTGCTCTACGCAACAGTGCGCGAATACTTAAGGTACCGAACCTAAGGTGAAGCCCTAGGCGCGTGGTACTTTGTTCATTCGCTGGAAAGTTCCGAGTCGTATCGTAGGTTTTGATAATGTCCTCACGCACCTTTTCTGACGGGAGCGCAACTTTCGTGGGCTCAAAGCCCATGTCTGATAAGGACGGTATTGCGAATGCTGGAGCAGTTATAAATTGGTCCGAATAGGCATGATTGGGATACGCTTTACCGTGGTATGTGGTCAATTTCTTACGCCACGCCTTAGCATAGGGACTGTACACCAAATACGCCGTGCCATCCGCTTTAACCACCTCATTCTTTTCGAAAATGACATGATCTTTTGCGCCTATGACATCCACGCCTCGCTCCGACCAAAACTGAGCTACCGCCGCATCGCGCTCTCGTGCATACGGCTCATAATCTCGGTTCAAATAGAGCCCTCGTACATCGTATTCCTGTGAAAGCTCAACCATCACCTCCTCAGGGGTACTATAAAATACGCGAAGACTGCTGCCAAGAGCTTCCAACTCTTTTTGAAGACGAAGTATGGTCTGGTGCAAGAAGGACACACGTGCATCGCTTTTGTCCTGCAATCGATCCAAGATATGACGATCGAAGATGAATATAGGCAGTACAGGATGACCCGATTTTAGCGCCTTCCATAAACCGGCATTATCCTCGAGCCTCAGGTCTCTACGAAACCAGAATACACTTACTGCTTCCATACCTTATTTCGCCGCCTCTAAAAAAGCACGCTTGGTTTGTTCGTCCTGGAAGGAACCGTGGAAAGCCATGGTTACCGTAGAGCTGTGGTCATCCTCAATACCACGTGTTTTCACACACATATGGTCTGCCTCGAGATAAACTGCAACATGCTGCGTACCTAAACCGTCCATAAGTGCTTCCGCGATCTGACGCGTTAAACGCTCTTGTACCTGTGGACGTTTCGCGTAATGACGAACGATTCTGTTGAGCTTGGAAAGCCCTACTACCTTGCCATTAGGAATATAGGCGACATGACACTTGCCGATGATCGGTACAAAGTGGTGCTCACAGTGTGAGTGTACTTTGATGTCACGTTCTACGAGCATTTCACTGTAACCGTATTTGTTTTCAAAGAGCTTCATCTCAGGCTCATTGTCAGGATTCAGGCCTGCAAACGCTTCCTTCACGTACATTTTTGCAACGCGTAATGGAGTTCCACGGAGGCTATCATCCGTAAGATCCAGTCCTAAGATGTCCATGATATCTGTAAACTTCTCTGCAATCAGTGCAACCTTCTCATCGTCAGAACGATCAAAGGCACCTTCACGCATAGGCGTGTCGATAGAAGTCCCCATATGTGCTTCCACTAGAGCGTCAATCTGCTCGGTGGTTAATGAATTTTCATGCTTTGTCATAACTATTCGCCGCTGTACTCTACGAAATTCCTTGGAGTCTCGTAGAGTGTGATTTTTAAATCAAATTCTGTCGGTAAAACACGCTTCAGCCTGTGATAAATCACATAAGCGATGTGCTCTGCAGTAGGGTTCATCGTTTTGAACTCTTCAACTTGTTCATTCAAATTTTTATGATCTAGGTGCTCTTCTACTTCAGACTTGATGAAATCTGACAAGACCTTCATATCGATCAAATACCCCGTCTTTGGGTCTACCTCTCCAGTCACTCCAACGATAAGCTCGTAGTTGTGTCCGTGGTAGTATGGGTTGTTGCACTTTCCGAATACCTCTTCGTTTTGCGTATCGCTAAGGCTTGGATTGTGCAACCTGTGGGCTGCATTAAAATGTGCCTTTCTATAAACCGTGATCCTCATTGTGCCAATAGGTTAGGAATCGGTCATAGATGATTTTGAACCACTCAGTATATTTTTTAGGATGCGCTTTCATGTCCTGCGCAACCCAGTCTACAGACCTCCAGTCAAAACTCTCAACCTCTTCGGGGTTAAAATTTGGATCTTCGTTGTAGCGAGCTATCAACACATGGTCGAGCTCGTGTTCTGTAAGATCATTGTCCAATTCTGCTTTGTAGATAAAGCTGAAAATGCGTTTCACATCGCAAGTGAAGCCCATCTCCTCCATCAAACGTCTACGAGCAGCTGCTTCTACGCTTTCCCCGTCTCTCGGGTGCGAGCAGCACGTGTTCGTCCACAATCCACCACTGTGGTATTTGTGCAAGGCACGACGCTGTAGTAAAATTTCGTTGTTGTCGTTCATGGCAAAAACAGAAAACGCTCGGTGCAATTTTGCTTGGCGATGCGCTTCCATTTTCTCCATCAGTCCGATCGGCTCGTCCGCCTCGTTGACCAGGATAACTTGTTCCGGCATGGTATTTATTTTAGATCCAATTAATGGTGTGTCTCACATATGAGCTCAAAAATAGCCCGTACTTACGTTTGTTAGAAATTCTCACGCGTTGATTTAAAATGATATCGGCGTGCGTTTTGCGAATTTTATTGAACAGGCTATAGTAGTATACATAGGCGATATACACGCCAAACCTCGCTCCTTTGGGCAGCTGTTTGATGCCTTCAAAGCCGGCCATGAAATCGATTTCGATATCCGCCTCAATCTCTGCCTTAGTTTTTTCATTGAATTCGCCCATGTCCACTCCAGGGAAATAGGTTCTTCCTAAACTGTGGTAATCTGCGTGTAGATCGCGCAAGAAATTGATCTTTTGAAAAGCACTGCCGAGCTGCATTGCAGGCTTTTTGAGCTCCAAATAACGCTTCTGGTCGCCGTCAACAAAGACTTTTAAACACATCAAACCAACCACTTCAGCGCTGCCAAGAATGTAGTTTTTGTAGCCTTCTTCATCGTACTCATGCTCGTACAAATCCATTTCCATGGATTTTAGGAAGGTTTCGATCAAATCGTGATCAATCTCGAATGCATTCACTACTTGCTGGAAGCTATTCAAAATAGGATTCAAGCTGATTTTCTGTTCGATGGCCTCATAGGTATCCTTCCAAAATTTCGCAAGCAACTCCTTTTGAGGATATCCCTCGAACGTATCTACAATTTCATCTGCGAAGCGCACAAACCCGTAAATGGCATATATCGGATCATGGTACTTCTTGTCTAAACCTAAAATGCCTAAGGAAAACGATGTACTATAGGCTTTGGTAGTCATGCGCGAAGTGCGAATGCTTACACTGTCGAATAATGCTTTCATACAGCTTTTTTGATTTTAAAGTCCTTACCTATCTCCTTGCTAACGACTTCACCTGAGATTAAACTCGGTGGTACGCCCGGCCCAGGAGTGGTGAGTTGACCGGCGAAATACAAATTATCTACCTTTTTACTTTTTAATCGCGGCTTGAAAATTGCCGTTTGATCTAGCGTGTTAGCTAAGCCATAAGCATTGCCTTTAAAGCTGTTGTAGACACTCTTGAAATCTGAATATGCGAAAGAACGTTTCACTACTACTCGATCACGAATGGTCGTACCGGCGTAGGCCTCGAGACGGTCCATCATCAGATGGTAGTACTTCTCACGCACTTCTTCGGTGTCTCCGTCCATACCAGGCGCTGTCGGCATCAGTAAGAACAGGTTTTCACATCCCTCAGGTGCTATGCTTTTATCCGTTTTGGTCGGAGCACTTGCGTAAAACAGCGGCTTAGTAGGCCATTGAGGATCGGTATAAATTTCGTGTGCGTGCTGATCCAGTTCATGATCGAAGAACAGGTTATGGTGCAGCACATTAGGTACTTCTCCTTTGATCCCTAGATAAAACAGTAAAGAGGACGGCGCCATCTTACGCTTCTCCCAATATTTTTCGGTGTACTCCCGGTATTCTGGAGCACTTATTTTCTGGTCGATGTGGTGGTAGTCCGCGCCACCCACAATGATGTCCGCTTGGAACAATCCATTTGTGGTAACCGCCGCTGTAATGCGGTCGTTCTCGTATTCAAAACCGGTCACCTCCGTGTTGGTGTGGAACTGTACGCCTTGATCTTTGGCGACTTTTACCATGCCCTGAATGATTTTATTCATTCCTCCCATTGGATACCAAGTACCCAAGGACATGTCAGCATAGTTCATTAAGCTGTATAAGGCCGGTGTATTTTGAGGAAGAGCTCCCAAGAAAAGCACAGGGAACTCAAGAATTGCTTTGAGCTTTGGATGACTGCTTACTTCAGCAACGTGCTTGCGAATGTCTTTCAGCATATCTAGCTGGAACAATCCCTTAGCGATGCGGAAATCAGCAAATTCTAAAAGTGAGCGACCCGGTTTGAAAACGAGGTCTTTGATACCCACCTCGTATTTGTATTTGCCTTGGGCTAAGAACTTGCGAAGTCTTAGGCCGGAACCTGGATCGAGGCGATCAAACATCGCTTCGAGCTCCTCCATGTTGGGGCTCTGATCTTCGTGATCGTTCTCTCCAAAGACTACTCTGTAGGAAGGATCGAGTCGAACGAGATCGTACAACTCCTCTATTTTAACTCCGAATTCGTTGAAGTAACGTTCGAATACATCTGGCATCCAATACCAGCTTGGACCCATGTCAAAAGTGAATCCATCTTTCTCCCAGACGTGTGCACGTCCTCCGAGTTGATCGTTTTTCTCTACGACAGTTACATCGTAGCCATCTCTGGCAAGGAAACTAGCCGCACTGAGGCCGGCAAATCCTGATCCTATTACTAGTACAGATTTCATATGGTGGTGGCGATTTTAGGTGTTTTTAGTGTCTTTGGTCGGCAAGCTTCTCCATCATTTTCTTACGAGCGAGGAAGATTCTTGATTTAACCGTCCCTAGCGGGATATTAAAGTGCTCTGCAATCTCTTCATACTTGTATCCTTCGTAATGCATGAAGAACGCTTCTGTATAATGCTTTTCGATGGTGCCTATTTGCTCCATGATATAAGCATTATCGACATTAGCGTCAGTGTAAGTGGTCTTGCTTGCCTCCTTAGAATTCAGGAAGTACTGGCTTTCCGTTTCGTCAACAAAGGTGTTTTGTTGCTTCTTGCGGCGATAGTTATTAATGAAGGTATTTTTCATGATGGTATACAACCACCCTTTCAAATTCGTACCCGTCGCGAACTTGTCTTTGTTCTTCAGCGCTTTAAAGTAGGTATCTTGTATAAGATCCTGCGCGTCGTCCTGTCTCTTCGTGAGCTTCATTGCAAGTTGGTGCAAAAAATCGTGCTCGCGATCAATTAATTCTCCAAATTCTGCCGTAGACATAACTACAATTGTTTAACGTTACCGTTGTAAAGTTAAACAATATGTTGTAACAATTTGTAGAACGTTTGAAAGAATTTATTAAACAAAGTATAAATCGGATTTATACTGACTCGCTTAACTCTCTTAAGTCCTTGTAAATGTGTGTGTTGGGGAGGTTTTCAGGAAGCTCTTGACCTACGAATTGATAGCCAGTTAGGTGGGCTTTCACCCCTCTTTTGTCGATTAACTCCTCTAAATCGATCAAAAATTCAGGCAGATCTTCCTTTTCAGGATAGGTCGTAAAGGCAGAAATGAGGAAATCCACCTTTTTGTTGTCCAATAGATCGGATAGATATTCTTTTGGAAGACTTTGTCCAAGGTAAAAAACGTGTTCTCCACGCTCTTTTAATACGTATGCGAGGTACAAAATGCCAATCTCGTGCAATTCGTTCGCCGGCAAGAATAATGCATACGTACCCGTTTTTGGTTGGTCCGGTACATCAAGTTCATCGATGGCCGCGAAGAGCTTCTGACGGATCAGCGAACTCACAAAATGCTCTTGACTGATACTGACACATCCGCTGAGCCATAGTTTACCTAGCTCCTGGATGTAGTCCCCTATAATTTCGCGGAACGTTTTGTGGATGCCGTGCTTTTCGATGCAATACGCCATGATGGCTTCGAATCTGCCTAAATCAAAAGCAAGTGTGCTGATTTTCAGCTCGTTCAACTCATGAGTAAAGCTGCCTAAATAAGGACTCGCCTCTAAGGCTTGCATGGCAATTTCTTGAGGATCAAGTTTAGCAACTTGTCCAATTTTCATTCCGTGCTCCAATAAAAGCGCCACATTAAGAACAACACGCAGGTCATCATCCGCGTAATAACGAATGTTGGTAGAGGTACGTTTTGGAACTATAAGCTTATGGCGTTGCTCCCAAGCCCTAATGGTATGGGCCTTGATGCCGCTAAGCTGTTCTAAATCTTTTATGGAGTATCGTGTAGTCACTGGAATATAACCTCAGTGTAGGCAAATTGTTTCGTTTGGTGCAAGTATAATTATTTACCAATTCATAAGGAAACACATATATGTATATTTGCGCCATAATTACGATTCAATGTCCTTACAAAGCGAAATAAGCAAAAGACGAACTTTTGGTATTATCTCTCACCCGGATGCCGGGAAAACTACCCTTACTGAGAAACTTCTACTTTTTGGGGGCGCTATTCAAGAAGCCGGAGCTGTAAAGAGCAATAAGGTCAAGAAATCTGCAACCTCGGATTTCATGGAGATAGAAAAGCAACGTGGGATTTCTGTTGCGACCTCTGTGATGGGGTTCTATTATAAGGATAAGAAAATCAACATTCTTGACACACCAGGTCACCAAGATTTCGCTGAAGATACTTACCGCACTCTTACTGCATGTGATAGTGTTATTGTAGTGATCGATGTAGCGAAAGGCGTCGAAGCACAGACAGAGAAATTGGTTAAAGTGTGTCGAATGAGGGACACTCCAATCATCGTCTTTATTAATAAGCTGGATCGCGAAGGAAAAGACGCCTTCGATTTGGTCGATGAAGTAGAGCAAAAATTAGGATTGACCCTTTGTCCCCTTTCTTGGCCCATCGGTATGGGACAAAGATTTCAAGGGGTGTATAACATGTGGGAGCGCAACCTGAACTTATACAGCGCCGACAACAAGCAGAAAATTTCAGAGGGTACTTCCTTTGAAGACATTTCAAATCCAGAATTGAATGCATTTGTAGGCGATGAGGCAGCAGAAGAGCTTCGTGCCGATCTTGAGCTTTTGGATGCTGTTTATCCTGAGTTTGATCGTGAGGCGTATCTCAAGGGGGAACTTTGTCCCGTGCTCTTCGGTTCAGCATTGAATAATTTCGGTGTGCGTGAATTGTTAGATTGTTTTCAGGATATCGCGCCGGAGCCTCAGCCGAAGGAAGCTGAAGAGCGTTTGGTTGTTCCGCAAGAAGATGCCTTCTCTGGATTCGTATTCAAAATTCACGCGAACATCGATCCCAACCACCGCAACAGGATTGCCTTTTTGAAAGTGGTTAGCGGGAAATTCGAACGCAACAAAAACTATACGCACACGAGAACGGGAAAGACGTTCCGCGTTAGTGCTCCGACTGCCTTTATGGCCTCGAAGAAAAGTACGATTGATGAGGCATTTCCTGGTGATATTATTGGGGTTCCAGACAATGGGAGCTTCAGAATTGGCGATACAGTAACGCTTAAGGAAAACTTGCATTACACGGGTATTCCATCCTTCTCGCCAGAACATTTTAGATTCATAAACAATGCAGATCCGCTAAAGGCCAAGCAGTTAAATAAAGGGATCGACCAGTTGATGGATGAAGGGGTCGCACAGTTGTTCACGTTGAAACAGAACAATCGAAAGATCATCGGTACCGTCGGCGCACTCCAGTATGAAGTCATCCAGTACAGGCTAGAGCACGAATACAATGCGAAATGTTCGTACGAGAACTTCCCAGCATTCAAAGCCTGTTGGATAGAATCGCACGATGATGCCCAGCTCGCCGAATTCAGCACCTTAAAACAGCGCTATCTTGCTGAGGATAAGTTCGGTAGACTAGTATTTTTGGCCGATTCTCAATTCTCTCTGCAAATGGCCCAGGATAAATTTGATAAAATCACCTTCCACCTAAAGAGTGAATTTTAGATGAGTCATATCATTAACTACCGCCTGAATCAGTTTTCATGGGCCATTGCGGCTCTATTGCTTTTGCCTTTACTATTCACCAAAGGCATGTTCTTCGATGGATTGACCTATGCCACTATTGCCGCTAATCTAAATGAAGGTGTAGGTACATTTTGGAAGCCCAGCTATACACCTTACATCCACCCTGAATTCTACGAGCATCCCCCCTTCTCTTTCGGACTACACTCCATATTCTATCGATTATTTGGGGACCAATTTTGGGTGGATCGCATCTATCCTTACACCATGTATGGACTCAGCGTTCTTATGCTTCGCCGGATTTGGGTCTTGTTCATGCCCGAAGGACATCGCGCTTGGATCCCGCAATTGTTATGGACCCTTACTCCTACAGTGATTTGGGTGCATCAAAACAACTTACTAGAAGCACCATTAAGTGCCGCCATTCTTTGCGTGGTGTGGTTGCTCTTCGAAGGAACTTTAAAACGGAATTATTTCTGGAGTGCTCTCGCTGGAGTCCTACTCTTGATCGGCATTACCATCAAGGGGCCTGTTGCGCTTTTCCCTTTGATGACACTACCCATCATGGCGGTTCTATTTCCAGAGCACCGCAAAGCGGCAATACTGTCTATGGTGACGATGGTATTTTCTTTCAGCGCCGTATTCAGTTACTTCTACCTGTATCAGGAAAGCTTTACAGCATTCTTTGAAGGATATCTAGATCGACAGCTGCTTCCAACACTTCTAGGAGAACGTGAGAAAGCCGGCGGGATTTGGTCAAGTCTTTTTGAAGTGGGTAAACAACTCCTGTTACCAGCGGTAGTTCTAATCGTACTTCGTATCCGAGCTAAAGCCCCTTACGCACTGCGCCGTGAGAGCGTGTTTTTCTTCTTACTTGCTATTTGCGGCACGTTGCCGTTCTTTTTCATGGATCGCCAGCACCATTACTACTTTATGCCGTCCATGGCATTTTGGATGTTAGGATTTGCAATGCTTCTAGAACAACGTCCTTATCCTTGGACAATCCAACGTAAGAAGTGGGTGAAGGTGCTTTCTTTGAGCAATTTTGGAATGTGGTTCCTTGCCGTGGCGCTTAGCCTGTTTTTCAGTAAAAGCCCTTCTAGAGATCGCAGAATGATTAGGGCTGTTGAAGCCACTCATGAGGCATATCCAGGGCAACGTGTACAAGTAACCGCGCTGCCGGACTATTGGAAGATGTCCGCAGTGGCTGCTCGGTACGGTAAAGTATACTTGACAGAACAGCCGTCAGATTTGCTGTTGTTGCCGCAGACCGATGCAGTGCCTGAAGGCTACAAGAAGGATCTGGCATTTAAAAAGTTCCCATTCATTTTGTACAAAAAAAGCCGCACTAACTAGATGTTAATGCGGCTTTGTATTTGCTGAATATTTCAGCGAAGTACAGGGGACTATTCCTCGCCCTCTTCGCCTTCCATGAATTGTTGCATCACAAGGTCACTGACACCCATGTTGCTGAATCCACCGTCATTGTAGAGATTTTGCATGGTTACACGTTTGGTAAGGTCCGAGAACATAGTAACGATGTAGTTCGCACAATCTTGGGCCGTAGCGTTTCCTAGCGGTGACATTTTATCTGCATATGCGATGAAGCCACCGAAGCCTTTAACACCTGAACCAGCTGTGGTTGGTGTGGGGCTCTGAGAAATGGTGTTTACACGAACATTGTTGCGTACTCCCCAGTGGTAACCGAAGCTGCGAGCAATACTTTCAAGGTAGCTCTTGTTGTCGGCCATATCATTGTAGTCGGGGAACGTGCGTTGAGCTGCCATATAGGTAAGTCCTAGAATAGAACCCCATTCGTTCATTGCATCGTGGTTCCAAGCGCTTTTCATCACTTTGTGGAAGCTGACTGCACTGACGTCCCAACCCTTTTGTAACCAGTCGTAATTCATTTCAGTGTAGTGCTTGCCTTTACGCACGTTTACACTCATACCGATCGAATGTAGAATAAAGTCAATCTTACCGCCGAAGTGCTCCATGGTGCCGGTGATGAGTTTGTCGAGATCGTCCATATCCGTTGCATCAGCTGGGATGATCGGTGCGTCGATCGCTTCTGCAAGATTATTAAGCTCGCCCATACGCATAGCGATAGGAGCGTTTGTAAGTACTACTTTTCCGCCTTGAGCATGAATCGCTTCAGCTGCTTTCCAGGCAATAGAGTCCGAGTTTAGTGCGCCAAATACGATACCGCATTTGCCACTGAGTAATCCGTTAGACATACGTTTTGTGTTTAAATACGCCGCTAAAATAAGTGTTAGAGCGCGTTTAGCAATACTTCTGCCTGATTCTTAGCTGCGTCAGTGATCTTGGCACCGCTGAGCATTCGTGCAACCTCGGAAATCCGTTCGGAGTGATCTAAGGACTTAACGGTCGAAACAGTGCTGTCTGCGGTCTGGGTTTTACTCACTTTCCAATGTGCGGACCCTGCTGCTGCAACTTGAGGCAAGTGCGTAATGGTAATGATTTGCTGCGTCTGCGCCAATTCTTTCATCAACCCTCCTACCTTTTCAGCGGTGGATCCACTAATCCCAGTATCGATCTCATCAAACACCTGGGCACTTAATGACGCATGCTTTCCTAAAACTGCTTTCAATGCGAGTTTTACGCGGCTTTGCTCTCCTCCACTAGCCACTTTATTCAAAGGTTCTAGTGCAGATCCTGGATTAGCAGCGAATAAGAAGACCGGCTTGTAACACCCGTGCTGGGTAGGTTCGGTAGCTTCCCAAGCTAATTCTAACCGCGCCTTAGGTAGATCCACGCATTCTAAATACGTGGCAAAAGCCTTTTGAATCTTTGTTGCCGCTTTTTCACGTTTTTCATGCAACGCTGCTGCAGTGTTTTCTACCTCAGTCGTTGCAATAACTAGATCTTTTTCAATACGTTTGAGCTGAGATTCTTTATTCTGAAGTATTTCCAGCTTCTCCATGAGTCCCGCGCGCTTTTCCATCAAGGCTTCGGCAGATGCGACCCGGTGTTTACGTACTAAGCCGTCGATCTGACTTTTACGTTTGCGCAATTCGTCCAACTCCTCCGCACTCACCTCGTTTCTCAGGGTGTCTTTTGCCGTGCGTTCTAGAGCTTGAAGTGAAGAAATGGATTGTTGTAAGGTTGTGGTGTATTCTTCGAAGGCATCGCTTTTTTCAGCGATTTTTAGCAATGCGGCCTCTACTTCAAAGAGTCCGTCTAAGGCGCCTCCCGCTTGACCAATTTTGTCTAGGAGCGACTCAAACTTGGCTTGGTCTTCTCTTAACGATTTTGCACGAATAAGTTCATCCTCCAACCGCTCGTATTCGCCCGGCTCTATGCTAAAGGACTTCATTTCATTCACCACGAAAGTGAGGTAGTCGATATCGTCAGAAGCACCTAACGATTCTAATGCGCGACGTTCCTGCTGCAACGCCAGGAGATGTTGGTACGCCTCTGAATAGTACTTCTTTTCTTTGGAAACCGTGGCAAATGCATCTATAAGCTCCATCTGCTGTCCGATGCGGTGCAGTAATCCAGAATCACTCTGGCTGTTGATGTCGATAAAAGTTCCAGCGATTCGTGCTAGATCAGCCGCCTTAACGGGTGTATCGTTGATAAAGCAACGTGATTTTCCCGAGGGAAGTAACTCTCTTCTAAAAACTGTATCCTGCGCGTAGTCCACGTCTAGCGCATCGAATTCCGCTCGCACCGTGTCTTTTACACGAATACTCACTTCGATAACGGCTTTTTTACGATCGTCCTTCAAAACCGATTTCGCTGAAAGTCGACCGCCCAGTGCCGCGCTCAAAGCACCCAATAGTATACTTTTACCAGCGCCGGTTTCTCCGGTCATTACGGTCATTCCTTCCGATACAGGCAAGGAAAGATGGTCGATCAAAATGAAATTTGAGACTTCAATGTGTTGCAGCATTACTTACCGAGTTTATCGTAACTACTTGCGTGCGTTCTGTCCAGATTCTCTAGCATTTCTTGCATCCCCTTGATGTCTACCCCTAAGGCTCCGGCTTGCGAGAACAGCGAAAGGATTTCACGATTCTTGGCATCGAAGAAGATGTTCATGAGGTAGCTGTTGGGTCTTTTGTTATTGGGCTCTTGAAGCAATTCTAAGGCACCCTTGATGGTTTCGAGAGAAGCTTTGTGCTGATCGGCTTGGTACATCTGGTCCAAACCCTGACGGTGGTACAAGTAAAGGCACTCTTTCACAGGGTCGAACGCGGGACTGGTCAGGTTGTCGGTGATCCAAAATCGGTTTTTATTCCCATCAAAGCTTTTCCAACCGCGTGCCCCACCACTACTCTGGGCCGTTGAAACGATATTTTGTGCGATAGCAAATTCCGCATCTCCAGCATTTGCTTTAAATGTGGTTCGGTCTAGGCCAATTATGATGTACGAATAGAACGCTAAAACGGAGCTTAGATTGGTGGTGTAGTTGTTCTTTTGAAATTCTACTGGCTCGTTCTCAGTGAAGCTAAAGACAACATCTTTGTCGAGTACATTCAGCACTGGAGAATTGTATTGTGAATTGAATACTGGGCGTGAATACTGCACCTGAAGATTTGCATCGAAACGATTCCCCGCCAAACTATTTACCGTCAGGATGAAACTGCAATCGATTCGTTCTTCGTCAGCATAGGTATATTCTGTAAATGCGTACCCATTCAGAAAATTCTCTAACGTGGTTTCAAGCGAAGTGAAAATAGCACGATTCGTACCCTGAACTTCAGGACTGAGCACTTTAACCGTCGCACGAAGCTCTTGGCCTTGTGCCCCTAAGGTTAAAAGCATGAATCCTATGGCGATCAGTAGACTACGCTTCATTTTGACCCAATTTAAAAGTGTCTATCAGTGCCGCTAACAAGCCGCTACCCAGTTCAGTTTTGTCTTGCAATTCAAACGACTTCGAAGATCCGTCTTTGAAAAACACATCTACTTCGTTGGTCGTCGTTTCAAACCCTACTCCATCTTTCCCTAAGGTATTCAGTACTATCGCATCGGCATTCTTAGAAGCGAGTTTCCCTTTAGCATAAGTTTCGCTATCTCTCGTTTCTAGTGCAAAGCCTACCACTTTTTGATGCGGAGATTTGAGCTGACCAAGGTGGGCCAAAATATCAGGAGTTTTTTCAAGGGTTACGGTCATTTCAGCAGTCTTAGGGTCTTTCTTTAATTTGTGGGTGGCAGCCTGCTTGGGCGTAAAGTCGCTTACGGCTGCAGTACAAATAGTAAGAACGGCGCTGCTGAAATTTTCTTGCATAGCTTCCAGCATTTCTTTTGCACTCACCACTCGTTTCACCTGTAATCCATCCAGGTCTAAATCTGCTTGCGTAGGCCCCAAAACTAGCGTGACTTCTGCGCCTGCAGCAAGCGCCGCTTGTGCAAGAGCGGTTCCCATACGACCGCTGCTGTTGTTGCCTAAATACCGTACCGGATCTAGGTGTTCATGCGTAGGTCCGGCGTTGATAAGTACTTTTTTTCCACGCAATGGACTGCGCTCGTTCAAATAGGCCTCTAAATGATCTGCAACTTCCTCGGGTTCTGCCATACGGCCTTTTCCAACCAGCCCGGAAGCAAGTTCGCCAAAGGCTGCATCGATCACCTGAACACCGCGCTGCTCAATAACGGCAAGATTGTCAGTGGTAGCGCCGTTAGAATACATGTCTAAATCCATAGCAGGTGCAATGAATACAGGACATTTCGCACTGAGGTAAACGGCAGTCAAAAGGTTGTCGCAAGCTCCAGTGGCCAGTTTACTTAGCGTATTGGATGAAGCCGGTGCAATGACCATGAGATCTGCCCAAAGGCCCATATCTACATGATTGTTCCATACACCATAAGGCTTCTGTGAATCTTCGATAAAATCCGAGTAGACCGGTTTCGTACTTACGGTTGAAAGCGTCAAAGGGGTAACGAAATCCTTCGCTGCATGAGTCATGACAACCTGGACCTCGGCACCCCTTTTGATGAGTTCCCGAACAAGATGAGCGCTTTTGTATGCGGCAATACTACCCGATACTCCGAGCAGTATTTTGCGATGTTTCAAAAGCCCTTGCACTTGGCTTATTTTTCCTCTCCCTCTCTGCGGAAGTACGTACGAGTTTCAAGCCATTCTTGAAGCGCCAAAGCAGTTGGCTTTGGAAGACTTTCGTAGAAACGGCTCACTTCGATCTGCTCTTTGTTTTCAAAGATCTCTTCAAGAGATTCAGTAGACGAAGCAAATTCCTGCAACTTAGCGTGAAGCTCTTCACGAATGTCATCGTTGATTTGCTCTGCACGCTTCGCAACGATCGTTAGTGCCTCGTAGATATTTTCTGTTGAAGCATCGATCTCGTTAATATTGTGCGTACGTGTAGTCTTGTCCGCTTGCATTTTCTTGTAATCCATGAGCTTATGGTGTCTTTATTTATTCAATTTTCTCAATTCCTGAAGTTCCTCCGAACTAGGGAAGGCTTCTTCAAAGTCGTTCAACGCTGTACGCGCCTCGATAAAGCGCTCTTCCTGTAGAGATGGAACGCTATTCTCTGCCAATTTAAACGCAGCCTTCGTTTTCAAATACATCGCTTCCTCACGAAACGGGGTATCTGGAAATTCAGACAGGGTTGTCGTAAATGCGGTCATTGCCGCCTTGTACTTTCTCGTCTTGTAATACTGCTTGGCAATCTCGTAAGATTTGGTCTCAAGCTTACCTCTAAGCTCTTCCATGTAAGCATTACATTCTTCGATGCGCTCAGAGTTTGGGTGAGTATTGATGTAGAGTTGAATCTCGTTGATGGCTTTGTAAGTGTAGGCTTGGTCTAAGCTGTGCGTAGGTGCCTCCAGATAATAGCAATAAGCGGTGAGATAAGCTGCTTCGTCGGCTTTTTCGTTCTGAGGGAACGTCTTGTAAAAATTCTTAAAGTGGTAACCGGCTAAAATGTAGTTCTTCTGCATGAACAAGGTGTTCGCGTAGTAGAAATACACTTCCTGTGCTTTATGGGTACCGCGGTACAGGGTGATCAATTCGTCAAAAATTGGGTAGGCTTTATTGAACTCTTCCGCTTCGTAGTACTCTACCGCCTTGGAGAATTTATAATCCAAATCTTTGCTTTTCAATACCTCTTGGTACTCACCGCAACTCACAAGGAACATTCCTGCGAGGATATATGTAGCTATCTGTCTAATCATCTTCGAACGTGCAAAGGTAAGCTATTTACCAAACTTGTAAAGAGGAAATGTCATCATATTCACGTCCGCTACGAACGTTGTCCACAATGCATTTCACTAATTCTTCAGCGTAGTCCGGAAAAGACACCTTTTTTGCCGGAGTATGATTCAAAAACTCTGCCACTTCTTCGGTATAATTCATCGCCAATTTCGGCAATACGTGAATTCCCATCTGCTCCAAGGCCGCGGCGTTGCATCCTTGCTCGTACTGCCCTACAATAGGAATTGCGAGAATGGCTTTGCCCAAGGATAAGGCTTCGGCTGGAGTTTCAAAACCGGCTCCGCAAATCACGTGGGTACATGAAGCGAGTTCTTGAAGAAATCCGTTGACGCCCGCTGCGCGCACCTCGACGTTGTCATTGATATAAGGTGTAGCTCTCGGGGTGAAAATGACGAACGGGTGCGTTTGGAATTGGCCAAAGAAGCTGATGAGCTCTGCACTGCTGTACGAGGGAAGATAGACGACACATTTTTTCGCACGTGTTACGGTAAGTTCGCGAATTTCCTTGCGGATGATCGGCGGTAAGATGAACGTGTCGAACGCGTCGAAATGAAACCCAATTTTAAAATGCGACGGCGACATGTTTTTCAGGACAAATTCCCAATGCAGACTTTTTTGCTTGGGTCTTGGCGAGTGTGCACTCCAATACGCTGCTTGATGACTGAGTTGAAGGGCCTTTACCCCGCGGAGTTTACAGGCATATGAGGCCACTGCTTCGAAGTCGAGCACCACCAAATCATAGTCTTGAACCGGGAGTTGAAAGACGTCTTTAAGGAAGGTGAAGATTTTGTTTCGAAAGAGCGAACGCCAGTAGCTGACGGCACCGCTCGAGTTGTACACCATGGCCAGTCCGTACTTCTGATAGGTTACAGGGAATCCTAGATCAAGATCACTGGCCGTTCCTGCGATGAGCACGTCCACAGTGGCGTACTCGGCGAACCGAGGCACTAAATCACGTGCTCGGGCTAAATGTCCATTACCGGTTCCTTGAAGGGCGTAGAGTATTCTCACGAATTATGTTGAAGAAGTTCAGTGCTCAATTTAACGAGCAATTCTTTCTTCGACAATAGCGGGTTCTCCCCTTCCTCATGCTCTTCTTCGGGCTCGTTTGAGGTCGGCTCCAATTCATCGTGATGATACAGTTTCCAGGCCCCCGCAGTATATTCCAACGCCGTCAAGCTTTCCACCCAGTCGCCACTGTTGAGATAGATGGTCGAACCTTTATCGTTCTCCACCGTGCGCATCTGTGGCTGGTGGATGTGTCCGCACACCACATAGTCGTATCCTTTATCTATAGCTAGGTCGGCAGCAACTTGTTCGAAATCCGAGATGAACGATACGGCCTTCTTTACACCGGATTTGATGCGTTTGGATAGACTGTAACGCTCGCGTCCTAAGCTGGAAATAATGTTGTTTAGAAACCTATTCAACAGAATGAGCAGGTCGTATCCCCACCCTCCGAGTTTGGCAATGAACTTCGCTCCTTGGATACTACGGTCGAACACGTCGCCGTGAAAGAACCAGGCCCGCTGTTCACCAATCTTCAGCACAAGCTTATCTCGAAGATCAATATTGCCGAGTTTAAAACCGGAGAATCGGCGCAATGATTCATCATGGTTTCCAGTGATGTAATACACCTTCGTTCCAGACGCCGCCATTTTTAAAATAGAGCGAATGACTTTAATGTGCTCTTTGGGAAAATAACGCTTTCTAAAGTTCCAGATATCAATGATATCACCGTTTAAGACGAGAACATCTGGATGGATGCTTTTGAGGTAGGCATTAAGATCTCTCGCGTGGCAGCCGTAGGTGCCGAGGTGGAGATCACTGAGAACGCAAAGTTCTAGTTTTCGCTTTACACGCATTGCAGAATGATTTTAACAAAACTGCGTGTTCACGGGGTAAATGCTGTGAAGCGAGGTTTACAACTATATTAATTGGACATGAATTCTACACCCAGTCGTGTTAACGCAACTTCAATCTCACCGTGCAGTTCCGAGGTAGCCTGAACCAGCGGCAAGCGCACTGTAGAGCCGCATACCCCTCGTTGTTGCAGTACCGATTTAATACCTGCAGGATTGCCCTCTTGAAATAGAAGGTTGGTCAGTTCAAACAGCGCCAAATGGTTATCGCGAGCGGTAGCTACATCTCCTTCGAGCATGGCATCGACCATCGCACAAAACACCTCTGGAACCCCTTGTCCACTTACGGAAATCACACCTTCAGCGCCTAATCCCATCATGGCATAGGTTAGGTTATCGTCCCCAGATATGACCCCAAAACCTTCCGGTCGGTTGAGTATGATTTCTGTGATCTGGTCTAGATTGCCACTTGCCTCTTTGATTGCGACAATATTGCTGTGGTCCTTGGCTAAGCGCACCGTCGTTTCAGCACTGATGTTGCTGCTGGTTCTACCCGGGACATTGTATAAAATGATCGGTAATGTACTGGATTGCGCAAGTGCCGAATAATGCTGGTAGATACCTTCCTGAGTAGGTTTGTTGTAGTACGGACTAGCGCTAAGAATAGCACTAACACCCGCTACATCAAAGCTTTCTAGCTCTTCACACAAAGCGGCTGTATGGTTTCCTCCGATCCCAAAAACCAAAGGCAAACGATCGGCGTTTTTCTCGATCACGAAACTTAAAATGGCTTGTTTCTCTTCTAACGATAATGTAGGGTTCTCTGCAGTAGTCCCATTCACCACAAAATAGTTTACTCCGCCTTCGATACAGTGTTCGATCAAACGGCCTAATCCGTCAAAATCTACAGAAGTGTCGGGTTGAAATGGAGTGACAAGTGCGACACCTACGCCGTAAGGAGAGAAATCAGTCATGTTGGAGTTTGTCTAGGTAGTTTATTAAGGTTTTTAGCTTTTCAGCTAAGGAATATGGTCCATTAATCGTGATGTCCGCTAAAGGACAATCGCCTTGCAAATCTACACGATAATTATACGAGTTTCCGAACCAGTACCAGTCTAATCTGTGGTCCTTGCGAAGGTTGATCAAGATGCTGCAGGAGACGGCTGCCTCAGGTACGGTCGCCTTTGGAAAGCCTTTGAAATCAAAGTCATTCGTATGCAGTTGCATAGTATTGATCGGCAGCTCTTTACTGCGTTTGGCGTGCACCGTAGTTACTCCTACGACATGTTTGAACATGGATTCAACGGCCTTTTTTTGCAGGTCGTTGTCGTACAAGAGCGTGATTTGAGGCGCACTCGTGATTTTCCCTAAGGTCGAAGGTTTCGCGTTTCGAAATCCCTTGCGGTGGTAAAAGTCGATCACCTTTTTCACAAGCCAATTTTTTCTAAGAATTCCTCTTCCGAAAGTATCGTCACACCAAGTTTAGTGGCTTTCTCCAGCTTGGATGGACCCATGCCTTCACCTGCAACGACATAAGTAGTCTTGCCGCTGATACTTCCCACATTACTTGCGCCATATTCCTCAATAAGTTCTTTTAGCTCATTCCTAGAATACCTAGAGAAGACCCCTGAGACCACAATTTTAGCACCAGTTATGGAACTTTCTTTGGTTGCTACGATTTGAGAAGCATCTATTTTCAACTGGACACCTGCCGATTCCAGGCGCTCAAGCATCCCTACATGTTCTGGTTTAGAGAGATAGTCCACCATCTCCTCTGCAATCACATCACCCATGCCTTCTACTTCTGTAATCTTCTCTTTATCAGCAAGTATAAGAGCATCTATTGAAGTAAAATGTTTTGCAAGTTTCTTGGCAACGGTTGCACCTACATGACGAATTCCTAATGCAAATAGCACACGTTCAAATGGGATTCCTTTGGAAAGTTCTATACCTTCCAAAATGTTGGAAACACTCTTGTCTTTAAAGCCTTCTAAAGCGATTAGATCGTCATAGGTTAATCGATACAGATCGGAAGGTTCACGGATCAATTCTTTTTCAACCAACAGTTGGATGGTTTCAGCCCCCATTCCCATGATGTCCATCGCTTTGCGCGAAATAAAATGCTCTAATCGTCCACTGATCTGAGTAGGACAAGCCGTCGTGTTAGGGCAATAATGCTGCGCTTCTCCTTCGTTACGCTGCAAATCACTTCCACAATCTGGGCACTCGGTGATGTACTGCACCGGTTCTTGCGCGGCGCTACGTTTACTGAGGTCTACACCCACAACTTTCGGGATGATCTCCCCTCCTTTTTCTACATACACATGATCGCCTTCATAGAGGTCGAGCGCAGCGATCTGGTCCGCATTGTGCAACGAGGCGCGCTTAACGGTTGTACCGCCCAACCAGACAGGCGCAAGATTCGCAACAGGAGTAATGGCGCCGGTGCGTCCTACTTGATAGGTAACTTTTTCTAAAACCGTACTGACCTGCTCTGCTTTGAATTTAAAGGCAGTCGCCCAGCGCGGAGATTTTGCGGTAAACCCTAAATCTTGTTGGGCGCGGTAGCTGTCTACTTTGATTACGATGCCATCAATATCAAAAGGCAACTGGGTACGCGCAGTATCCCAGTAATCAATAAACGCCATGATTTCCTCGGCATTAGAACACGTCGCAATGAACTTGTCCTCAGTTTTGGGGATCTTAAAACCTAAGTCTCCAGCTGCTTTGATGGCCTCGCTATGCGAAGGAGCCAATTTTCCTTCGGGCAACACATAATACAAATACGCGTCCAACCCACGAGAGGCTACCTCGCTACTGTCTTGAAGTTTTAATGAACCCGAAGCACAATTTCTAGGGTTTGCAAATGTCGCCAATCCTTCCAACGAACGCCTCTTGTTCAAGCGTTCAAAGGCTGCATGTGGCATCACAATCTCTCCGCGAATTTCAAAGTCGTCCGGCGCCCCTTCTGCAAGCGTTAAAGGTATTCTACGAATGGTCCGGACATTGGTCGTAATATCGTCCCCCTGCGTCCCATCGCCACGAGTAACCGCCCGGTGTAACTGGCCATTTTTATACTGAATACCGATCGCAACACCGTCGTATTTAAGCTCACAAACGTAGCTCGCCTCTGGCGCCAATTTATGAACGCGACCAATCCATTCCTGAATCTCCTCTAACGAATACGAATTGCTCAGCGAGAGCATTGGGTACAGGTGTGCAACGGTGTCAAATTTCTTAGTGACTTCCCCGCCAACACGCTGAGAGGGACTGTTCGGATCGTAGAGTTCCGGATGTTTTGCTTCGAGAAGTTCGAGCTTTTTTAATAATTGGTCAAAATCATAATCCGAAAGGATTGGTGCATCCAAAATGTAGTAGCGATGATTGTGTTCATGCAGCTCCTTTCGAAGCGCCAAAATTCTGTCTTTATCCGTCATATCTTCCGAAAATCATTCTATCCTTCCCCTGTAAATCCTGTACGAGTTCCACATTTTTTAATCCATATCTATGGCCCAATTTCACCATTTCCGCCCCAAAATCTTCATGAATTTCGAAGCCAAAATACCGACTCCGTTCAGGCACCACCCTCGTGCCTTTTTTAAGGATCATTTCATAATACTCCAAAGGTTGGTCATCAGGGACAAACAAGGCCACATCTGGCTCTTCACCGACAACGTGCCTGTCCATCGTAGCCCCTTCACTTCTAGGTACGTACGGCGGATTGCTAACGATCACATCTTCCGTAAAACTCGTTACAGTTCGAACATCCTGCTGTTTAAAGTCTACATCAAGACCCCAAGAAGCAGCATTGCGAGCGGCCACGTCGACAGCCCCCGCTTGGACATCGATACCAGAGACCTCCCATGCGCTCCTCAGCGACTTCATCCCCAGAGCAATACATCCGCTCCCAGTGCCAATATCCACGAGAGTGCGTACCGGAGCATTTGAAATATAGTCGACCATTCCGCGCACCAATTCCTCCGTTTCAGGCCGCGGTACAAGCGTTGTGGCATTTACCTCTAGCAGCTGTTCCATGAAGTAAGCACTGCCCACCACGTAATGAACGGGCTCTAGCGCGATCAATCGTTTCAAATCTGCGTCAAACCAGTCCAGCTCTTCTTCTTCAGCACTCTTTAGAACCAAGTCCATTCGCGAGAAGCCACCGCGCACTTCGAACCAGAAGCGAACGATGTTTTGGCTCTCACGCGCTCCATAGCTCGAAGTCAAGGCGTTAACGGCCCTTTGCTGGTATATTGCTAAACTTTCCATTCAAAAGTGAATTTAGGCATTAGGCGACTACCTTTGTGGTATGGATCACGCTAAGTTTCTCACACGTTGCTTACAATTGGCCAGTTATGGCAAAGGGCGCACGCAGCTCAACCCTTCCGTGGGTGCTGTGATCGTATGTGACGGTAAGATTATCGGTGAAGGCTACCACCACGAATACGGTGGGCCGCACGCTGAAGTATTGGCCATTCGTTCGGTGAAAAATCAGGAATTATTGCGCCAATCCACGCTGTATTGTACCCTGGAACCCTGCGCGCATCATGGAAAAACACCGCCCTGCTGCGAGCTCATCACTGCTCATGGCATTCCAAATGTGGTGATCGGCTGTAAAGATCCGCATAAGAAGGTCGATGGAAAGGGCATTGCACATCTGAAATCTCATGGTGTTAAGGTGGAATTTTCTGATCAGCCGGAGCTTTTTGAAAAAGCACATCAAAGTTTTTGGACCAATTTTGCCCAAGACCGTCCCATGATCACCTTGAAATGGGCGCAGAGTGCAGATGGATGTATCGATAGCAAGCGCGCTGTTTCCGACTTACCAGCGGCACTGTCGGGTCCATTAGCGGCCCTTGCGTCTCATCGCCTTCGTGCGACTGTGGACGGCATCTTGATAAGTGCCAAGACCTTAGTTTACGATAGGCCTTCGTTGAGTTCTAGGAATTGGTCAGGGAGCTCGCCTCGACCCATCGTTCTTCAGTCTACTCAATATCCCGTTACCGCTGAAAACGCTGCTTGCCTGCATACACAGCCGATGGTCATTGCAGAATCACAAGTCGAAGGTTTGGAGACCATTATTGCAGATCCAAAAGAAATAGATGCGTATTTACCGGCCCTTTTGGAACGTGGTATAGGACATGTTCTGGTCGAAGGCGGCGGGAAAGTTATTCAATCTTTTATCGATATTGGCCGGTATGATGCGGTTTGGACGTACACCAGTCTTGATAAAGTTATCGGTGAGGGTATTACGGCTCCTTCCTTAGCTAGTGACGCCGAGAGTGCACACACTACGTTTGAAACCCTAGAAGATCTTTGGGATGTCAGACGATAAGTTTACGTCCATCACCGAACCCTCGCTGGGAATGTACAAGGACAAGGGCAGTAAGTTTATCGCCTATTTGCTCCCGTGTAAAAGCGAGGAGAGTTTCCGTGCACAATTAGAACTCGTCAAAGCCAATGAACCCAATGCACGTCACTATTGCTGGGCCTTTCGGATCGATCCCGAAGAGATTTATGAGCGCTCAAATGACGATGGCGAGCCGGCAAATACTGCTGGAGCCCCTATACTGAGAGCTCTTCAAAGCGCACAGCTTGTAAATGTGGCCTGCGTGGTAGTGCGCTATTTTGGCGGCATCAAACTGGGCGTTCCAGGGCTGATCAGCGCGTACGGCGGAGCAGCAAAAGAAGCGATACATTCTAATACGTTAGTCACGGAGGTCATTACCCGGGATATTGCCCTTCATTTTGACTACAGCGAGCTCTCGTTTGTGGAACGTGTCTCGAGAGAATTAAACTTGACTACCGTAGAAAGAATACAAGAGGCTCGATTGCGTTATGTGGTTCGAGTGGAAAAATGTAAATTGGAAGAAACCCTGCAGCATTTTGAAAAGAATCATCTCCTTCGCGTTAGCGCTCTATAGCATTTCCAGTACTGCTCAAACGGCTATTGATCTTGAGCTTGTACCACACAGTTTGCGCACTTCACCGCATGCAACCTATGTTCGTTCCACGTATACGTACCGAAATATTCCTATACTGCAACACCAGCACATTGCCGTGCGGGCTTCAAGCGGCGCTTTCATCCGCGAACGTCACAGTCTTACTGAACAGGAGATTTCGTCCCTTCCAAAGCAGCCTAACGGACCTTATTTGTTTTTCAGTGGCGAGCAATGGCATAGTGTTGCGGCCGATACCATCCTTCAAAATCATGAGCATTACGTGGTGCTCTCGAATGACATAGATAGCTGGACATTAGATCTTAACGTTCACTCAACCTCTGCCGATACTTCCGTGGCTGCTCGGGTTTTTAATCCTGACCCTCTTACTCCGAACCAATTTTCTTACGGAGGCATTTACGTCGATCAAAACGACCAAAACGGCGCTGTATTAGACAGTCTTGCTGTAGATGTAACCCTAAAGGTGACCTCCGAAAACGATACCCTACGATTAGAAAATGACTTCGTTAAAATTCTCGATTTTGACGCTCCTTACACTTCTATCAGTACGGATCCTAGCGAATGGACCGGTGGGCGCACACCTCCCGCTTTTGAGCAAGTCATGTGCATGTACCACATCACCTCTCAAAATGAATATCTACAGCATTTAGGCTACGACAGTTTGATGAACTACGCCATTCATGTGGACCCGCAAGCCTTGAATGGCCAAGACAACAGTCTTTTTAACTGGGGTTTTCCTACCCCACGACTCTACTTCGGCGAAGGCGGTGTGGACGATGCTGAAGATGGTGATGTGATCATCCATGAACTGGGACATGCCATTTCTCACGCAGCTGCACCCAATAGCAATTCTGGCACCCAGCGTGCCACCTATGACGAAGCCTTAGGCGATTATTTCGCGGAACGTTACGGTCGTCTTCAGGGCGTGACCAGTACACGTGTTTTTGATTGGGACGGGAACAATGTGTTTTGGTCTGGCAGAAGCTTAGTGCACGATGGTGTCAAAGATTACAATACTATTTTCTTCAGTGGAATCTATCAACACACCGATCTCATTGTAAGTGCAATGCTCGAGTTCTCTAACGACGCTACGGTGACAGACAGCGTTGCAGATCAGATCGTTTTGGAGTCACTCTACACCATCTTGCCATTTGACAGCTTTAGAGCAATAGCGCAAGAGTATCTCGCTGCAGACAGCCTGATCACAGGTGGAATGAATCAGTCGGCTATTTACAGTGCCTTTGGAGCACCACGAAACATCTTACAGCAGCAAAGTGAACAGGAATATGCTCGTTCATTACAACAACCTGAATTGCGCTACGATGGCGAATACGACATACTCGTTTTGCCTGAGCAAAGATCCTACCAAGTTTGTGCCTACACTTTTAATGGGCAACTGCTTTGGAAGTCAGAAAACGTAACGGGTACAATGATCATCACACAAGAGACTCCTTTAGTCCTTCGCACTACTTCCGATCTTGGCGACATTACCGTGCTTCGGAAACTTTAACAAGCAGTTCTTTGAGGTCCTCGGGACAATATTTAGGCTTGAAGGTCTGAGCGTCAACGAATACGAGTACCACAGTGCCAGTAACCAAGGTTTGCCCAGCAGCATTTTTCAGGTGGTGGTAAAATGATATCTTTCTAGTCGGAAGCTCCCGAATCTGAGTTTCAAGGATGATTTCCTCGTCATAGCGCGCCCCTTTTTTAAAATCTATGGACATATGTACCACCGGCAGCATCGTTCCTGAAGCTTCCATTGCGGCGTAGCTCAATCCTATTTTTCGCATCAACTCCACACGACCCACTTCAAAATAGGTGGCATAGTTTCCATAATACACTACTCCCATCTGATCTGTCTCAGAATATCTTGGTCGGAGTGCGTGTCGATCTAGAATTAAAAAGTCCTTCATATGGGTCCAATTTAACATGAAGTTTATCTGCTGATCGCGGTTAACCCGCTCAAAACCTGCACATTTTTCAACACAGCTACAGATATTGAGTAACTGATACTAAAAATATTTGGTGGTTTAATCTCTGTGCTGATTTTCAAGTAGTTACAATACTCTTTAAAAAAACTTTTTATTAACACAAGGGCAGAAAAATTTTTTTCACAAGTAATTTATCAACACATTTGTCTTGTTGTTGAGAGGGACTTACACACCCTCCTACTTCACCCCAGAATTTTTTGAATAACACACACTACAAAACGTAGGCTTGAACACCCTGCGGATGAATTTATAATGACCATGGATGTAAGCGTTAGCTCAGTTTGGAATCAATCTCTAGAGTTTATCAAAGATAATGTTGACCAGCAGATCTATACCACTTGGTTTGAACCGATCAAAGCAATCAAGCTTCAGGCTTCTGTATTGACCGTACAGGTTCCTTCGAAATTCTTTTACGAATACCTAGAGGAGAACTATATTTCATTACTCAAAGCTGCCATTACCAAGCCTTTAGGTAAGGAGGCTAAATTGGTATACAGCATCGTGCTTGAAAATACGTACGATAATATCAAGCCTCCTACCATGAAGTTGCCGAGCTCGGGACGTAAAAAACATCCTGCGCAAAGTGTCAACATGCCGATGAAGATCGGATCAGAGAAAGGAATTAAGAATCCTTTTGTAATTCCGGGTCTACAGAAGCTGAACATCGATTCACAGCTGAATCCAAATTACACGTTCGAAAATTTTATCGAAGGAGATTGCAACCGTCTAGCGCGTTCTGCGGGTATGGCCGTTAGCAATAACCCGGGTGGTACATCCTTTAACCCACTTATGCTTTACGGCGGTGTTGGTCTGGGTAAAACGCACCTTGCACATGCGATAGGTGTCGAGATTAAAGACAATTATCCTGAGAAGACGGTGTTGTATGTAAGCGCTGAGAAGTTCACGCAGCAGTTCATTGACAGCATTCGAAACAATACGAAAAACGACTTTGTACACTTTTACCAAATGATCGACGTTCTGATCATCGATGATGTTCAAAGTTTCTCTGGTAAAGAGAAAACACAAGATGTGTTCTTCGAAATCTTCAACCACTTGCATCAAAATGGGAATCAGATCATTCTTTCTTCTGACCGTGCACCGGTAGAACTGCAGGGAATGGAGCAACGTCTACTCTCCCGCTTTAAATGGGGATTGAGTGCCGATTTGCAAAAACCAGGACTCGAGACACGTGTAGCCATATTGATGAAAAAACTCTACAATGATGGTATCGAGATCGAGCAAGACATCGTAGAGTACATTGCACAAGCGATCAATTCGAACATTCGTGAATTAGAAGGTGCACTGATCAGTATTCTCGCGCAAGCATCGTTGAACAGGAAGCAAATCACCATGGAGCTTGTAAAAAGCATGGTGGATAAATTTGTCAAGAGTACAACTCGTGAGATAAGCATTGATTTCATTCAGAAAGTGGTTTGTGACTATTTCGATATGCCGCTTGAAATGCTCAAAAGCAAAACAAGAAAACGTGAGATCGTACAGGCGCGCCAGTTGAGTATGTACTTCTCGAAACAATTGACTAAGAACAGCCTTGCTTCTATCGGCCAGCAGTGTGGAAATAAAGACCATGCAACAGTGCTACACGCCTGTAGAACAGTGAATAACCTCAAAGAAACCGACAAGCGTTTCAAAACTTACGTTGAAGATTTACAAAAGAGACTTACACTCGCTTAATTTCTTCTAACGAATGCGGTAAAGAGTCAGTATCTTCGGGTATTGACTCTTTTTTATTTATGAAAGTATTGATGGTTTGTTTAGGGAACATTTGTAGGTCCCCGCTAGCGCACGGAATTCTTGAAGAATTGGCTCCAAAAGATTGGGTTATAGATTCTGCAGGCACCTCTAGCTGGCACGAAGGAGAACGTCCTGATACACGGAGCATAATCACCGCACGAACGCACGGAATAGACATCGATCACCAACGATCGAGACCTGTAGAGGTATCAGATTTCGAAAAATTTGACGTCATTTTTGCCATGGACAGTTCGAACCACAGTAATCTAATGCAGCTCGCTCCTAGCAATCGAGCTAAGGCAAAGATTCGTTTGATCATGAATGAGGCTTACCCCGAACAGAACCTACAAGTACCGGATCCATACACCGGCGGAGACGAAGGATTCGAGCAGGTGTACCAAATGCTAAAAGAGAGCATCACAACATTTTTACAACACAACGCATGAGTGGAACCATATACTTACTCCCAAACACCTTAGGTGAGGATAATTTCTCTGAAATCTTGCCCACAGACGTAATAGCCAAGATAGACGAGTTGACGTATTTTATTGTCGAAAACGAGCGCACGGCAAGGGCGTATATCAAAAGATTACTCCCTGAGAAAAATCAGCGTGAAATCACCATGGAGATAATCGACAAGCAAACCGATCCGTTGGACTTGCCGTTATTTTTGAAGCCCGTCGAATCTGGTCAAGATGCAGGTGTGATTTCTGAAGCAGGTGTGCCTTGTGTGGCCGATCCAGGAGCAGAAATCGTAAGCATTGCGCATAGAAAAGGAATTGCTGTAAAACCATGTGTGGGGCCCTCCTCTATTCTACTTGCTCTTATGGCTAGTGGGTTTAATGGTCAACAATTTACCTTCCGTGGGTATTTGCCTTTTGATGGGAACATCCGTAAACGCACGTTTCAAATCATGCAAAAGGAGATTCGCGACGGTATCACTCAGATTTTTATGGAAACGCCGTATCGCAATGGCAAGTTGTTGGACGAATTGATCAAGGTGCTGCATCCAGAGACGAAGCTTTGTATTGCCAGCGATATCAGTTTGGAGACCGAATTTATACAAACGAAGACGATATCGAATTGGATTGGGAATTTCCCGGACATTCATAAACGTCCTGCCATCTTTTTGATCGATTAAGAGCATCGTCCATGACCGACCAAGAATTAAAAGATCAAAAGCTTGTTGACGGTGCCTTTCAGGACTTGTTAAACAGCATTGAATACAAAACTGAGAAGGCAGATAAAGCGCTGATTACAAAGGCGTTCAACATTGCTCAAGACGCACACAAAGGCGTGCGACGTAAAACCGGTGAGCCCTACATTACTCATCCCATCGAGGTTGCTCAGATTGTCGCGACTGAGATTGGTTTGGGTCCTACGAGTATTGCCACCGCCTTGATGCACGATGTGGTTGAAGACTCGGAATACACGCTAGATGATATCGAATCCATGTTCAATGAGCAGATTGCGCGTTTGATCGATGGATTGACTAAGATCTCCGGTGTAGTGAGTATGGAAAGTAGCATGCAACTTGAGAACTATCGCAAGATGCTTTTGACCATTTCCGACGATGTGCGTGTCATTTTGATCAAGCTAGCGGATCGATTGCACAACATGCGTACTATGCACGGCATGCCTTCCCACAAGCAGTTGACTAAGGCATCAGAGACCCTCTTTATCTATGCGCCGCTCGCCCATCGATTAGGGTTGTACAGAATCAAAACGGAGTTAGAAGACACTTCACTTCGATATACAGAGCCAGACATGTACCATGAGATTGCAGATCGCATGGAGCAGCTCAAGCTCGGTGACATCACATATCTCAATAAATTCACGGCTACCGTTGGACATGATCTAGAAAAGGCCGGTCTATCTTTTGACATTAAGAAACGAACCAAGAGTATTTTCTCGATTCGTCGTAAGATGCGGAACCAGAAGGTGGGTTTTGATGAGGTGTACGATAAATACGCAATTCGGATAATTTTGGACTCCGAATTGGACATGGAAAAGGCGGAATGCTGGAAGGCGTATTCCCTGGTTACGCAGAACTTTAGTCCCAATCCACTTCGCTTAAGGGACTGGATTTCTTCTCCAAAGAGTAATGGCTATGAAAGTTTGCACACGACGGTTATGGGACCTGAGGGCCACTGGGTGGAAGTGCAGATCCGTACACGTCGTATGGATGACATTGCGGAAAATGGATTCGCCGCGCATTGGAAGTACAAAGAAGATAGTTCGGGATCGAATACCTTGGACAGCTGGCTTCAGCGCATCCGTGAATTTTTAGATGATCCGGATAACGACAGCGAGGATTTCATAGAGAACTTTAAAATGAACCTCTTTGCTTCAGAAATCTTTGTCTTTACTCCAAAGGGTAAGATGGTGTCCCTACCTAAAGGCGCTACAGCACTGGATTTCGCCTTTGAGATTCACAGTGAAGTCGGGGCGCAATGCTTGGGAACGAAGGTGAATGGGAAATTGGTTCCGCTAAGTTCTCCGCTAAAATCTGGAGATCAGGTAGAAGTATTGACCTCGATGAAGCAAGAGCCAAAGGAAGACTGGCTGAGTTTCGTGAAAACGGGTAAGGCAAAGCAGCGCATAAAACGTGCGTTAAAACAAGAAAAGCAACTCATTTCTGGCCAAGGGTACATGATTCTCGAACGTAAACTCAAGGTCATTAAGCTGAAGGCTACGGCGAGTAACATTCAAAAATTGGTCAATTATTTCGGACTTAAAAATCCAGATGAACTCTACTTCAAAGTAGGTCTTGGGGTGATCGACAATAAGAAGCTTCGCGAATATGCGCGGGAAACTTCCGGTCTTGTCAATTACTTTAAGCAGCGTATCGTAAAGAGCAGTTATGCCAAAACGAAGCTCAACAAGCCTAAGGAAACCTCTGAAAACCATCAACTTGTGTTTGGGACGGACGAACAAGATCTAGAGTATACGTTATCAAAGTGCTGTAACCCTGTTGCCGGAGATCGCGTTTTTGGTTTCGTAACTACGGCAGATGGCCTCAAGGTACACCGCGACGATTGTCCAAATTCAGTGCTGTTACAAAGCCGTTTTGCCAACCGTGTAATGAAGGCAAAATGGATTGATCAAAAGGCCTCCAACTCCACTGTAAATATTGAAATACAAGGAATGGACCGCGTAGGTATTGTGAACGATGTCACCAAAGTGGTTTCCAGCGATTTGAATATTAATATCAAAGCCATTTCTTTCTCGGTGGACGATGGGTTATTCACGGGCCAATTAACCATTGAAGTCGCTGATAAAGTGGCGCTCACAGATACTATTAACAATATCAAGGCGCTAGAGGGAATAAGCACCGTGAATCGAGTGGGTAAATTCAACAGATAGACGTATTTTAGCGCTTTAGTTCTCACATGAGCACAACGAAAGAGGCACAAGAACAGGTAAAAGAAGTATTCAGCCGCTATTTGGAGCAGAACAATCAGCGTAAAACTCCAGAGCGCTTTGCAATACTCAGTGAAGTCTACCAAAGCGACGATCATTTCGACGTAGAGACCTTGTACCTCACCATGAAAGAGAAGAACTATCGAGTTTCCCGGGCTACTTTATACAATACCATCGAACTGCTACTTACCTGTGGTTTGATTCGTAAACATCAATTCGGGCAAAATCAGAGTTTTTACGAAAAATCGTACTTCAACAAACAACACGATCACGTCATCCTTAGTGACACAGGTGAAGTCTTTGAATTTTGCGATCCCCGGATAGAAAATATCAAGAAAACAATCGAAGAGGTCTTTAACGTCGAAGTAGAGAGTCATAGTCTGTACTTCTACGCGAAAAAGAAACAAGACCTAAACCAAAATTAATATGGCTGTAGATGTACTTCTAGGTCTCCAATGGGGAGATGAAGGAAAAGGTAAAATCGTCGATGTATTGACGAGGAAATATGACATTATTGCGCGCTTTCAAGGCGGACCGAATGCAGGTCACACCTTAGAATTTGAAGGTAAAAAGCACGTTTTGCACACCATCCCATCGGGTGTATTTCACGAAAATGTAGAAAACATCGTAGGTAATGGTGTGGTGATCGATCCGGTCATCTTCAAAGGTGAATTGGACAAACTGATCGCTCAAGAGCCTGATGTACTTTCACGTTTGAAAATTTCTCGTAAAGCACACTTGATCCTTCCTTCACACCGTTTGCTCGATGCAGCGAGTGAAGCGGCGAAGGGCAAGAAAAAAATTGGGTCTACTCTCAAAGGTATCGGTCCAACTTACATGGATAAAACAGGTCGTAACGGCCTTCGTGTTGGTGACATTCAGCTCGAGAACTTCCAGGAATTGTACGATGCGTTAGTAAACAAGCACAAGCAACTGCTCAGCGGTTACCCAGAGTTTGAGTACAACCTTGAAGAGTTGGAAGAAAACTGGTTTACGGCAGTAGACTACTTGAGATCGCTACAGATTATCGACAGCGAGCCTTACATGCATAGTGCGATGCGCGAAGGACGCACCATTCTTGCTGAAGGAGCTCAGGGTACCTTATTGGATATTGACTTTGGAACCTACCCGTTCGTTACATCATCAACCACAACTTGTGCTGGTGCGTGTACGGGCTTGGGTGTGGCGCCAAACAAGATCAAAAACGTCTACGGAATCTTCAAAGCGTATTGTACGCGTGTAGGTTCTGGTCCCTTCCCTACTGAGCTTAGTGATGCTATTGGGGAAACTATTCAAGCACAAGGACACGAGTTTGGAGCGACTACCGGTCGTCCACGCCGTTGTGGTTGGTTGGATCTTCCTGCCTTAAAATACGCGATAGATGTAAATGGCGTTACAGAACTGATGATGATGAAGTCAGATGTTCTAAGCGGTGTAGGTCCTATCCAGATTTGTACGGCATACCGCTACAAAGGTGAAGTGATCGAGCATTTGCCATATAAACTGCAAGAGGATCTCATAGAGCCTATTCTAACCGAGCTACCAGGCTGGGATGAAGATCTCACTCAGATGACGGACGAAGCACAGTTCCCTGCGACGTTCAAGGCATACATCGACTACATTGAAAAAGCCGTCGGTGTGCCGATCACACTAGTAAGTGTGGGACCTGACCGTGCTCAAACGATCTTAAGATAATGCGTAGGGCCATACTTTTTTGTGTGGCCCTTTTTTGCGCACTCCCCAAGAGCGGAAGTGCGCAGACCAAGATTCGTATTCTCAGCAGCGACATTACGGATATTGTAAAAAGTGCAACCGGATCCCGCGTGTACTATTTGCGAGGAAACGTTGGATTGCAACAAGATGCCGCAAAGATGTTCTGCGATTCTGCCGTACTTACCCAACCCGAAAACATCTTTGACGCCTTTGGTAATGTTCGTATAGTTCAGTCGGACACGACCACAATCGTAGGCGAAACGTTGAATTATAATGGGGATGAGCGGCTCTTTACCATCAACGAGAATGTAGAGTTGCGTACTCCGAATTCCACTCTAAAAACCACCGCTTTACGCTTCGACCGGAACAACCAAACTGCGTATTATCTGACCCGAAGTACATTGTACCGTAAAGACCTCGAATTAACTTCAGATAAAGGTGTTTATAATACTCAATTAGAGCGGATTAGGCTTCGCGGAAATGTAGTAGCCGTAGATCCGGAATATCAGCTAGAAACGGATACACTGCTGTATTATCCCAATACCAACGACTACCGTTTTCTAGGGCCCAGTACGCTGCTCAGAGACAGTTCAACCATCTATTGCAACCTTGGTAGTTATGGAGCAGATAACGCACAGTTGAATTTAGGTCGAGGCGCAAGTATCCTTTCCCCGGCTTCCTTCATTGCTGCAGATTCGATCAGCTACAACCTCAAAGAAGAAGGAGGTGAGTTGTTTACTGAAGCTTTGGTAGCAGATTCGGCCACAGGCTTTGTGCTCGAAGCGCCCTATATTCTCTATGCGAAAAGTCCCAATTATGTAGACGCGCACTCCCCTGTCTACTACCGCCAGAGTTTAGATAGCGATACGATGTATGCCAAAGGCGATACGTTAAGCATTCGCGAGGACAGTGCTGGATTTAGAACGGTCCATATGTTTGAGCGTACGGCGTTTTACAGTGAGAAATTTCAGGGACGAAGTGCCCGATTCACCTATTTTGAGTCTAAAGAGGAATTGGCATTGTATCCAAATCCACTTCTTTGGGGGGATAAGAGCCAATTCAAGTGCGACTCTGCGCTCCTTATGCTTGCTGAAGAACAACTTGATAGTCTCTATCTCCATCAAAACGTCCGCATTGTTTCACAAAGCAAAGATTCCAGCTACTTCGATGCCGCCTCTGGGAAATTCCTTTACGGGAGTTTCAAAGACAACAGTTTAGAGCAGATACTCCTTGAAGGAAATGCGCAAAGCATTATGCACAACTTTTCCTCAGCGGCCACTCCTGACGGGGTAAATACCACAGCGTGTTCTTCAATCACTACCTTCTTCGAAGCAGGCGAAGTTCGTTCAGTGAAGGCCTCAAGGGCGGTTGAAGCCAAATACCTGCCTTGGAACAATGGCGGGAAGAGCGCAGCCTCACTAGAAGGCTGTACTCCTCAGTTTAATGAACGTACCGAGAAAGAAGAGGTACGGCCTATTCCTGCGCTAAAATTGCGGTGATGTTCGGCTTAAAATAGCCTGGGCCCTTCAGCACCTTGCCGTCTTCACGGTAGATCGGCTTACCATCTTCGCCCAATTTACTCATGTTGCTGCGTTGAATTTCTTCGAACACCTCCTCTATTTTATCCTGCATCCCGTGGCTCAAAATAGTACCACAAAGGATATAGAGCATATCACCCAGCGCATCTGCAACCTCGGTCATATCGCCGGCTAAGGCAGCTTCTAAGTACTCCTGATTCTCTTCTGCCATCAACTTAAATCGCAACTGGATGAGATCTTCGCGAATGGCCGCGACGGGCGCATATTCATTAGGGATTCCGAATGTGTCATGGAACTTTTCCACGTGTGAGATTTGCTTCTTCATAACGTCTTTATTTCACTCCAAAGAAAGTAAATTTGCAGCATGGAAAACATCACTACAGGACATTGGATTTTTGCAGGCGTCTTCGCCGTTAGTTTTTTAACCTTTCTGTTCTTCAGTTACCGCAAAGACCTGAGTATGCACAAAGTGCACTACAAAAGCGGTGGAATACAGGTATTGCTACTGATCGTCATTACCCTGTTTGTGCTGTTCGTTTTCAAACGCATCATGTAAGGCGACTTCTGCCTTATATTTGTAAAATAAGAGATTAACCCACTCGAATGAATCCATCACAGATGACAGAGAAGCAACAAGAAATCAGTTACAAAGAATACCAGGAAGAAATCAAAAACGACTACTACACGGCCGTGCTCTCGCGAGAGTGTTCGCTCATGGGACGTCGTGAGGTACTGACTGGAAAAGCAAAATTCGGGATCTTCGGGGCCGGAAAAGAATTGGCACAGATTGCCTGGGCGAAAGCTTTTGAAAAGGGAGATTTTCGCAGTGGTTACTATCGCGATCAGACCTTCATGATGGCGCTGGGTGAACTGGATGCGGTGAAGTTTTTCAATTCATTGTACGCAGTTACAGACGTTAAGCATGAGCCTATGGCTGGTGGACGTCAGATGAACGGTCACTTTGCAACGCGCAGTTTGGACGAAAACGGCCAGTGGGTCGATCTTACCGCGCAATACAATAGCTCTTCAGACATCAGCCCTACGGCGGGTCAAATGCCGAGACTTTTAGGTTTAGCACAAGCTTCTAAAGTCTACAAGGAAGTTGCTTTTGAAGGCTCTGAGAAGTTCTCAAAGGATGGAAACGAAGTCGCTTGGGGTACGATCGGCAACGCCTCTACTTCTGAAGGTCTTTTCTTTGAAACGATCAATGCTGCCGGCGTACTTCAAGTACCTATGGTTATCTCTGTTTGGGACGATGCGTACGGAATTTCGGTCAGTGCTGAATACCAAACAACGAAGGAAGACATCAGTGAAATTCTTAAGGGGTTCCAGCGCGATGAAAACGGCAAAGCCTATGACATTTTCGTAGTGGATGCTTGGGATTATACCGCACTGATCAACACCTTCATGCAGGCATCCAAAGTCGCTCGTGAAGAGCATGTTCCTGTGATGATTCATGTCAAAGGCATGACGCAGCCTCAGGGACACAGTACTTCTGGTTCGCATGAACGTTACAAGTCGCCGGAACGTCTTCAATGGGAGAAAGACCACGATTGTATTTTGAAGTTCGGCGAATGGATGCAAGCACAAGGTATTGCGACGCAAGAAGAATTGGATGCGCTTACCAAAGATGCGAAGAAGGCTGCCCGCGAAGGCAAGAAAGAAGCTTGGAAGATCTATCAAAGTCAGCCGATACGTCTTAGAAATGAGGTGCTTCCGTTATTGAAGGCCCTACAATCTCAAGGTGAGAAAGGCATTTTTGTTACGCCAATTATTACCGATCTAGAGGCGGTCGAAGACATTGAGGTAGCACATTCATTTAAGGCGGTTCGCAAAGCATTGCGCACGGTTGTAGGTGACTCCCGTGTAGATACCGCCCCACTGAAGGGGTGGTTGGATAAAGAGTTCAAAGAACAAGACAAGCGCTACAGCTCACATCTGTACAGCGCGAACGACGCAGATCTTCTACTGAATTCGACGCCGGCAGATTACACCGATGCAGAGCAAGTAGATGCGCGCATCGTGATTCGTGATAATTTTGACCAATTGTTTGGCGATCATCCAGAACTCCTGGTGTTCGGTGAAGATTCCGGGAAAATTGGTGATGTGAACCAAGGTCTCGAGGGAATGCAAATCAAATATGGGGAAACTCGAGTTTCTGATGCAGGGATACGTGAAGCAACCATTTTGGGGCAAGGGATTGGAATGGCCATGCGTGGTTTGCGTCCAATCACAGAGATTCAATACCTCGACTATTTGCTATACGCGCTACAAATCATGTCCGATGATCTAGCTACGGTCCACTACAGAACGGCAGGCGGTCAAAAAGCGCCAACCATCATACGTACCCGTGGCCACCGTCTAGAAGGCATCTGGCACAGCGGATCGCCGATGGGAACCATCATCAACTCGATCAAAGGGATCTACGTACTGGTTCCTAGAAACATGTCAAAAGCGGCAGGATTCTACAACAAACTCATGGAGCTCGACAACCCAGCACTGGTTATCGAATGTTTGAATGGTTACCGTAGAAAAGAGCTTTTGCCTAAAAATTTAGGCCAATTCACTACGCCTATCGGTAAAGTAGAAGTGATGCGAGAGGGTTCTGACGTCACTCTTCTTACCTATGGATCGAACTGTACCCTTGCAGAAGCTGCTGTAGCAGAACTTGCAAACTTGGGGGTCGACGTAGAACTGATCGATGCACAATCCTTGATTCCATTCGATATCGAGAAGCAGGTTAGTGAAAGTTTGAAAAAGACGAACACGCTCATCATCTTAGATGAAGATGTTCGCGGTGGCGGGAGCGCCTTCTTATTGCAGAACATCTTAGAAGATCAGGACGGCTATCGTCACCTTGACAGTGCCCCGGTCACTATAAGCTCTAAAGATCACCGACCCGCATTTGCTTCGGACGGAGACTACTTTAGCAAGCCGTCGATTGACGATATGGTCGAGCAAATCTATGCCGTGATGCACGAAAAAGATCCAAATACTTACCCAGCGATTTGATGAGTACACCTTCCCCTCGCCTATTTCCGAACACCGTAGCTGGTGTTCTCGAGGCACTTGAAATGGCCTTTGGAAAAGGGATCTACGCCGACAAAGTTGTCGAACGTCTATTGAGACAAAACAAGAAATGGGGATCACGTGACCGCAGCTTCGTGGCCGAACATACCTACGAGATGGTACGCTGGTGGGGGTTCTTATGGGCATTGCTCGACAAAGAACCGTCCACCAAACGCAAGGACCTGCAAAAGTTGTTTGGAGTGTATTGGAAGTGGCGCGGCTATGAATTACCGGATTGGCCGAAATTTGACGCCGTTCGAGATTTTGATGTTGCAGCGGCCAAGAAATCTTTAACCACAGTAGCACAAAAGGAAAGCTACGCAACGTGGTTTGATGCACTTGCAAGCGAACAACTAGGAGAACAATGGCCCGTTATTGCCGCTGCAATGAATACACCAAACACGGTAAACATCCGTGTAAACCCGTTCAAGTCAACGCGCACTGCAGTGATTGACGCACTGAATGATGCGGGTATCGCCACCTATGACCATCCCGTATTTCCAAATGCATTGTGCTTAGAAGGTCGACCTAAACTCAACAATATTGCGGCCTTTAAGCAAGGATGGTTTGAAGTTCAAGACGCCGGGTCCGCAGAAATTGGTCATTTTCTCAACCCCACTCCAGGCAGTACGACTATCGATGCTTGTGCAGGCGCTGGGGGGAAAACGTTATTGCTCGGTGCGCTGATGAATAACCAAGGGACGCTCATCGCTATGGATGTGGAGGGGCGTAAACTGGGTGAACTAAAAAAGCGTACACAGCGCAGTGGCTTGAATATCGTGGAGACCCGAGCTTGGGAAGAAGCAGGTGTTTTAGAAGAGTTACAAGAAACGGCAGATTACCTGCTTTTAGATGTTCCTTGTTCTGGAACGGGTGTTATTAAACGAGAGCCGGATACCAAATGGAAATTGGCCCAGGAGCATCTAGACCGTTTAGAAGAAGTACAAGCAGATATTTTGCACCGCTATCCTTCGATGCTCAAGCCAGGCGGGACGCTCGTCTACGCAACGTGTAGTATCCTTCCTATGGAGAATACGAATCAGGTACAATTGTTCTTAAAGAATCACCCGGAATTTACCTTGGAGCAAGAGCGAACGGTGAATCCCGCGGCGAATAATGACGGATTTTACATGGCAAAGCTTAAAAAGCAGGACTAATGCGTACCACAGAATCTACTTCCCTACACGATCATCTAGAGCAGAAATCCACGCAGGAGCTGTTACAAGGAATCCATACCGAAGATCAAAAAGTGCCACATGCGGTGGGGCTCATTCTGCCTAAAATAGAAGCATTCATAGATGCTGCCTTTGAGAACATGAAGCGCGGCGGTCGACTCTTTTACATCGGAGCAGGTACTTCGGGTAGATTAGGGATATTAGATGCCAGCGAATGTCCGCCTACCTTTGGAGTGGATCATGGCGTTGTAGTTGGGCTGATCGCTGGTGGCGATAGCGCGATTAGAAAGGCAGTGGAAAACGCTGAAGACGACAGTACGCAAGCTTGGTTAGACCTGGAAGACTTCAATATCAAAAAAGAAGATATTGTGATAGGTATCGCCGCCTCTGGAACGACTCCTTATGTGATCGGCGGCGTTGAGAAGGCGCGTAAAGAAGGACTATTAACCGCAGCCATTACGTGCAATGAAGGAAGTCCGCTTGGGAGCGCTGTTGCGCATGAACTAGCGGCTGTCGTGGGACCAGAGTTTGTTACTGGGAGTACACGGATGAAATCGGGCACCGCACAGAAAATGGTACTTAATATGATTTCGACGTCCTTGATGATCAAACTAGGACATGTGAAAGGAAATAAAATGGTGGACATGCAGCTTTCAAATGAAAAGCTGGTCGATCGTGGAACGAGAATGGTGATGGAAGAAACAGGTGTAAGCTATGACATAGCTGAAGCTACACTACTCGCAAAAGGTAGTGTTCGCAATGCCGTTAACGCAATACAAGATGCCAAAAAGTAATCAAGATCTTATTCTAGCGGGCTTGTTTAGGCTTGCTTGGGCCTTCCCTTTCATATTTGTAGGGCCGGCACTTTTTGTAGGTAAAGGGACTTCTGGAGCTTGGTACTGGACCGTTATTTCAATCGCCATTATGGCAACTGGTGCAGGAATGGCTATGATGGGCCTTAGAAAGGTAATGAAGGGGTTTTTCGGCGACTAAAACGAAACCCTAGTTTAGAGTTTCGCAGCACTATTTACTGAAGCTTGATAATACGCTTCACATCGGAATAGTCTCCTCGCTGAATAAACAAGAAATACGTTCCTGCAGGAATGTGGTCTCCAGGTGCCCAAATGGTCTGATAGCGCTTGTTCTTAAGCACGGCCTCAGTAACCGTTCTTTGGTTTAAATCTCTTAATTCCAAGTGGACATCTAGTAGCTCCGAATCTGGCAAAAACAACTCTATGTAGTCTGGAAATGGATTCGGATAGATGACCACTTCAGGAATAGATCCACGTACAAGCGTTGCTAAATAGCGCTCTGCGAAAGCGAGATTAGGAATTCCATATCCAATTTTTTCATTGTGGCCGTAATAATGAGAACTGCTCACCTCCAGGGCCTTGATGATCTGCTGCGCGGTAGCGTCAGGAATAGCATCCCATAGTGAGGCGGCAGCCCCTGCCATGATTGGTGAGGAGAAACTTGTTCCGTTCGCCTCAGCGATCGTACCGTCAGAACGGTAGACTAAAGCACGTGCGCCACGAGCACTGACGTTGGGCTTCACACGACCGTCTGTGGTGTACCCTCTTGACGTGAAATCTGCGGCTATACCGTATGGATTCACGGCTCCAACTGTGAGTAATGAATCTGCATCTGCGGGAAAAGTGAGTTTGTTCCAAGCGCCACCACCCGCATTTCCAGCGCTGGTCACCACAAGCATTCCCTTGCGTGCAGCGGCCAGTGCGCCGAGCGTAATGATACTTGTTCTACCATCAAGATCTGCTGTGGTATAACTATCGGTGGGATCGTCAAACTCATAGTACCCTAACGAGCTGTTGATGATATCCGCGCCTATAGAATCTGCGAATTCTGCCCCAGCAATCCAGTTGTACATTTCCTGAGGTGTTTCGCTCCAGATATCCTCTGTTGTAATCAACGCATAGGAAGCTTCGGGCGCACTACCTACATAAACACCATCCACATTTCCAGCCATGCATGAAAGTACGCTGAAACCGTGCGATCCGTTACCAGAGTACACATCTGTTCCGCCGGTAACAAAGTTTTTGGTGGCAACTAGGTTGAATTCATCTGAGAAAGAAACCGTATTTGCGCCAGCAAATCCTGCGTCTAGGACAGCAATCAGTTTAGACCGACCATACAGTCCTTTTTTATGGGGCCCTTTGATAAGATTAATTTGTTCGAGCTGATCTTCCGTGTAGCCATAGTTTTTAGGTGGTAAAGCGATGCTCGTATGCGTCACAGTACTTCCTGCAACCCTCGAAACGCTTTGAACGAAAGGCAATTCTAACAGGGCTAGAACCTCTTCAGGAGTGGCCTCGATATACATCGCGTTGAGCCATTTGCTTACAGGGCCAGCAGCAGTAACTGTAGAAGTTATCGCAGCGATTCGTTGTTGCGATACCGGTAAATCACTTGAATGAATAGAAATAGACTGCTTTTCTCTCCTTTCCAAGGCACGTTGCGATAGAAATTGTGCAGGACTTTCTAAAAGCGAAGTGTTTGTTTTCGCCGTAAAAAAAACGCTGTACGCCTTCGTCTGTTCTTGCGCTTTTAAGGAAAGGCAAGAGCATAGCACGATAGCAATACAGGCGAGATGTTTCATATTATTCGGCAATAGTTCCAGATCCTACCAATTCTTCTCCATCGTACCAAGCGGCAAACTGACCGGGTGTGATGGCTTTCTCTGGAGCGTCAAACACTACAAAAATTGAACCACCTTCCTTCTGCACAGTGACTGGCACTAGAGGTTGACGGTAGCGAATGCGTGCCATATATCGTGCAGATTCACCTTCGTTCAACGCCAAATCTGGGCGAACCCAATGCACCTCTGACTCCTTTATTTTCAAGGCATTACGGTACAGTCCTTTGTGGTCTTCCCCCTGCCCTACGTAAATCGCATTGTATGTGGTATTCACGCCCAAGACGAATAATGGCAAGGGACTACCTCCGATGTTAAGACCCTTACGCTGACCTACAGTGTAGTAGTGTGCTCCGTTGTGTTTGCCTCGTTTGAAGCCGTGCTTTGGATGAAACTCAAAAGGCTTGGCCTCTGCTTCGAGTCCTTCACGCGGCACATCTAAAAATGCTGCATCACGTGGAATTTCCCAAACGGTTCCTGGTTTGGGCTCCAAATTCTGTTGGAGAAAATCGGGTAAGCGAACTTTACCGATGAAACACAATCCTTGCGAATCCTTTTTCTCAGCCGTTACTAGATCCGCCTCACGAGCGATGTCTCGAACCTCAGATTTTTGCAAGTGTCCGATCGGGAACAATGCTTTGGAGAGTTGTTCTTGGCTTAACTGGCATAAAAAATAACTCTGATCCTTATTGGGATCCAAGCCACTCAACAAGTGATGAATGTGATTTCCATCAGGTCCCACAGTCGTCGATTTACATACATAATGACCGGTAGCTACATAATCTGCCCCTAGCGAGAGTGCCGTCTTCAAGAACAAATCGAACTTGATCTCACGGTTACAAAGCACATCTGGATTTGGGGTTCTACCACGTTCGTACTCGCTAAACATATAATCTACGATACGCTCCTGGTAGGAAGCGCTCATGTCGATCACTTGGAATGGAATACCCAGTTTATTCGCCACCTGCATGGCGTCATTGCTGTCTTCCACCCAAGGGCATTCATCGTGAATGGTCACCGACTCATCCACCCAGTTTCGCATGAACAGTCCGATCACACGATACCCTTGTTTTTGAAGCAAATACGCAGTGACGGAAGAATCTACTCCACCGCTAAGTCCAACAACTACAGTCGTTTCATTCTTCGGCTTGTCCATCGCTGTAGGTTGTTTCGCTTTCTAAGGTTCCGTATCTATAGGTTTCTTTCGATACTACTCGGTTGTCTTCGAAATAGTACCAAACCCCGTGTTTCTTGCTTTTATGGTAGCTGCCCTTGGCAATCATTTTAGCCGATTCATCATAGTAGATACACTCCCCTTCGAGCATTCCATCGGTATAACTTCCCTTGGTTCTAAGCGTACCGTTGTCCCATTTACGGATCCATCGGCCGTCCTCTACCCCATTTTTAAAGTCAACGATTTCAGCAATTTTACCATTTTCCCAATACGTCATTCGCGGCCCATCTAAGGTCCCTACACGATAGGATTCACGCTGGGCAAGCAGTCCTTTACGCGAGAAATAGGTCCAAACGCTGTCCTTTAACTGCTTGTTATACAGTCCTTCAGCTTGTTTGACTCCGCTCGCATGATACGCTGTTGCATACCCAATTCCGCTTTCGCCTCGGTACACAATCTCCGACATTTTACCCCCTTCGCGTTCGAAGAAATAGGTAAACGTGCCAACGGGAATATCGTCTTTAAACGTTCCTGTATATCTGATTTTCCCGCTATCGTACGTCTTTTGCCATTTGCCTTGTTTCAACCCTTTGGAGTCCAAGTGATTATTCTGTGCAAAGCCCAATGTGCAAAGCAATACTGCTACAAGTGAAAAGAATGATTTCATACCACAAAGATATTGCCTTTTACCGACTAAAAATGGCAAAGGTGGGTTCGTATTGCACACCGATCACCCAGGGGTTGTAGGCCCCTGGTCCGAAGTACTTTTTCCTCGCCAGCAGGGTCCATCTATTTTTACGAGCCCCCTGAATGGAGTACTGCGCTCCTACTGCTGCGGCTAAACCCTTGTTGGTCTCTATACCCCCTCCTCCTGCGGCTACTAAAGAAGCGTTCCAACCGAGGATATGCTGCCCGCTGTGCACCAAGTCTTGGTAGATTCCAAACATACCTTCCGCATAAGCGCCATAACCACCTGTTGCGGCCCATAACGTTTCTCCACTCACCCAAAAGTCAGGAGCAACACGGAGTTTGGTACCTAAAAAGATCGAACCCATCGGCTGGTAAGGCAGTCCATTGCGGTCCATACCCTCCTTAAAATTCCATCGCGAACCGATGATTAGTTGCAGATCGATGGTGGCCAATTCTTTTTTCGGCGTCCAGTGAGTAGATGGAGTGGATACAAAACCAAAATTGGTCTGGAAAGGAACCCGATAGGACAGCTCTACTAAGGGAGCTTGCATCGGCGTTTGAAGTGCATCCCAATAGTTGTAAGAAATTTCAAACCGATCAAAAAGTCGAACTCCTGCTCCAACCGATGTAGAAATACCGCCGCCTGTTTCTACAGAACCGCCGCCGCCTGAACCTAACTGTCCACGAATAAATGCGTTGTAGGGACCATTTCCAATGACTTTAGTGAAACCTGCTTTGTAGTCCATAAAGCCATCTGTAGATCCTACAGCGGAAGCTCCTAACTGAAGGTCCAGTTCGAAATTCTCCTTGAGCTCTTGAGTAAAACGGACTCCGGTATACAAGCTGTTACCGCGTTCAGAGATGCGCGTGGCATCAGGAGCGTCAAACAAAAACACACCCCCAATGATGGAAACGGCTCCCGGGAAGAGCGCAACAGTTGCTCCGCTTGGTTGCCATTCGTACGGCATTCTATAGCTGAAATTAATACCAGGATGACGTGAATAGATGGTACCTGAGGGAAAATCAAGTGTGCTGTAGGTCACAAAAAGTCGACTCCTACTGGATATGGACCTTCCGAGACCCGCTTCAAAACGATACATCAATCCGTCTCCGTCAGGAGCACCGGCGCCTCCTCCTGTAGCTATACTGAGCCCGGCATATGTGCTCCAGGACTGAACGTTTTTTTCGGCACGAGCGTGTAGTCCGAAAACGTAAAACCCACCATAGTTGCCAAAGATGGCACTTTGGGTTTCTAAGCCTCCGGCAAGTTGAAGTGTAGGAAACTCTTTTTGAATCAAAAACCGCTGCGTTACCCAGCTCATCGGCGTGGGCCCCTGAAGCTGCTCGAACTGATGTTCAACCATCGTGCGTTGAGCAGTCGTTGTGAACGGGCTTAACGTGGATAGAACAAATGCTAGAATCGGGGCATACCTCATGTTGTAAAAGTATAAAAGCCCGCCTTTCGGCGAGCTTTTATGCAAAGTCTTTTAGGTGTATTGGTTTGGAGCCTAGTATAACTTATACATCAAACCGATGCTGACTTCACTATCGTTAGGTACTGGTGTTACGAAGACTTGCGGTCCTACGGTAAGCTTTTCTGTGATTTTGTAGCGGAGTGAAGCTCTAGACCCGATGTGTAAAGGGTACACTGGTGCGTTATAAATCAAACCTGTAGTCCATGCACCGGCAGAAACGGTTCCTTCCCATTTCGGGAATTCAACACCTCTCCATAAGTAGCGTAAACCCACGTAAAATTTATCGGTAGTGTTCCCAAAATGAGCCACATCTGTTTGTGCGAATCCTTCGATTCCTACTCCCATATCTAGCTCAGCAGCAGCCGTAAGCTGATGTGAGTGGAATCCGAAATAGTATCCTAGTTCGTATTGCGTTGGAAAATTGATCGACTGTGCGCTTGCTGTTACAGCAGTAAAAGCGAATGCGACGGTAAGTAGTAGCTTTTTCATTATGTAGTATTAATAACCTGTGTTCGCTCAAAGATAATTGAATTTGAACACGATTAAATACTAGCTACTAATACTTACTCTTTTGTGAAAGGAATTTTAAATCCTATGCCGTATTGGATACCATGCCGAGGAAACGGAGTCGTCGAATACAGGTTATAGATGTACTTCACATTTGCACTTATTAACGGTGTTAACGGTAGGTCTACACCGGCATTCATGAAGGCTAGGCCTGCCCCATTCCACAGATTAATACCGCCACCGGCTCCGGCACCAACCTGAGTTTCAATATAGAAGTACCCCGGTTGATACCGAATACCAAATAACCCTTCTGCGTAGGCTCCTCTCATATCGGTAAAGGCCCAATAGCTTTCTCCTCGAAGTGAGAAATTGGATTTTTTGTACAATTGAAAGGCGATCCCCAAATTCGAAAAGCCCTGACCCCCTAGATAAGTACGAATGCTACTTTCCGCTTGTAAGTGCGCTAGTGCGAAACCATCTTGCGCGTAGCTTTTATCGTTAAAGGAAAACTCTGTACCTAAACGCAGTGCGGTGTATTGAAAGAAGAACGGCTCATTCACGCTTGACACTAGCCCGGAAGAAAGACCAAGAAACACATCCGAAAAGTGATATTGAACCTCCGCTTGTGCGCCGTAGATGGCACCACCACCGGCTGGAGCTCTACCACCACCGCCTGTTCCTGCGTTCAGCTCACCAATCACTCGAAAGTTTTTGAGGTCTCGATACACCCCATAGCCTCCGAAAACGTCCATGTAACCGCCTAAGTCTGTTACCGCAGCCGTTAAGTAGACACTTTTAAAGGTATGTTTATCGAAAATTCGACCACCCACGCCTATAAAACCCGTAGGGCGCTGATGTTCGTTCCAGGACGACCACATGGCATTTGTGAAGAGCTGCGTTTTCATCGGTTTTGCTTGAGGCGAAGAAAAATCTAACGTGCGGTGAAGACTAAAATAAGGTGATGCACCTTGAATAACTCCGGTACTTACATAACTGTACTGTGCACCTGCCCCTAGAGTCCAATTCCCTTGGGTATAATCCACAGAAAGTGCTGCCGTACCGAAACCGCCAGAACCGTCATTGCTTTCCGCTCCACCTCCTGCGGTAAACATCAGCTTAGGATGCAGTTCCAGGTGCTGACCTAAGGCCAAGTGAGCCCCAGCTTGATATCCGAAGGTATAGTAGCCCGCTCGAGTACCTACTAGAGCGTTGTTTAAGCGTATGCCTGCGTAGATAGGTAATGAAGGATGATAGAGCGAAACTCCAGTTCCTAGGAAACCTATCGGCCCTAGAGGCGCTTCATCGACGGTGAGGTAGTCAAAATTGATCGCAGTTTTTTGAGCAAAGACGCTGTGTGCTGTGCACATCCATCCAATAATGAATAGCTTTGTAGCTATGGATAAAGGTTTAAAGGTCATACTCGTACTGCTTTGGTTTGGTGTTTCTCCAATCAAAGCTACAGCACAAAATGCGACAGACACGGCAGATGTAAAGGAAATTGTCGTGTTCACCACCCGTGGCATCAACGCTTCTGGGGCCAGATACCACCTGGACGGATGCCGCTACCTTAAAAACGGACAAATCCACATCGATGAACGCGTTGCCCTTCAGCGCAGTCTGTTGCCTTGCAGCATATGTCTTCCAGAACGGACGGCCTATCTGAACCAGTTGCGCACCAAAGAGGTCCAACCTCGTAAAGCAGTATACCGAAAATGCGTGTTCAAGACCAAGAGTGGTGCTAAATGTTCGCGACCTGCGAGCAAGGACAACAGGTATTGCGAAATGCATGCTTCAAGAGCGCGAAAACCAAGGCGCTAAAACACACTTTAAAAAACCATTTTGCACAAAAAAGCCCTCCACTTTCGTGGAGGGCTTTTTGCGATCCGGACGAGACTCGAACTCGCGACCCCAAGCGTGACAGGCTTGTATTCTAACCAACTGAACTACCGGACCGTGTTTCAATTGCGGTTGCAAATCTAGGCACTTTTTCGACTATTGCAAGTACTTCAGAGAAAAAAAACTGAAATAAATTCTACTTGCTCAAATTGGACGCATTGGTCTCACTTACGAACTTCTTCCATTTCAGGATCTTATAGGATAATCCGCGGTAAACCTTCAAAAGTTCAGCTTGGCCTTTTTCTTCTTGAATTTTTAATCCTTCTGTGATTAAGTCAATATCCTTGACCATTTCGTTCTTCCATTCGCTGAGTTCCTTGTAGAACTCATTCTGACCTTTTGATTCTTCCATAGTGTCTTTGCTTTACCTAAGTAGTTTCCCTAGGTTTGACACAAATTTAAGAAAATGAATACAGCAGTGATTCTTGCCGGGGGAAAAGGTACGCGTTTGTCCAAACTCAGAAACGACATCCCTAAGCCCATGATGCCTGTGCTGGATAAGCCTTTGCTCGAGTACCAGATCGAACTTTTGAAAAAGCACGGTTTTACCACAGTTTGGCTTATCGTGAATCACTTGTATGAACACATCGAAAACCACTTTGGCGATGGCGCCGATTTTGGAATTGATATCAAATATTATGTCGAGCCTCAGCCCCTAGGGACAGTGGGTGGTGTAAAAGCATTAGAAGCCGAACTTACAGAGGCCTTTTTAGTACTCTACGGCGATGTTCTCATGGATATGGATCTTGATCGTCTGATCCAATTCCACCAAAATAAGAACGCAGAGGCTACTTTGGTCGTGCATCCGAACGATCATCCCTACGACAGTGATTTGTTAGATATAGATGAAGACGATCGTGTGGTCGCTTTTTACCCTAAACCGCACCCGGAAGGCTTGCGCTACAGAAATTTAGTCAATGCTGCGGCCTATGTGTTTGAACCTTCGATTCTCGGCTTTTTAGAAGAAGGCGTTAAAGCCGATTTCGGTAAAGACATCTTCCCTATTCTACACCAAAAAGCGCGCGTCTACGCCTACAACACGCCGGAATATCTCAAGGATATGGGAACACCGGATCGTCTCGTAAAGGTGGAAGAAGCCATTACCTCGGGTAAAGTGGCTGCGAGAAATTTAAATCACCCGCAGAAATGTGTGTTCTTGGACCGCGATGGCGTGATTAATATCGATACTGATCTCATTCACCGTCCGGAGGATTTTGAATTGTACCCGTATGCTAGTACGTGCATCAAGACGCTGAACAAGCTTGGATATTTGGTAGTGGTCGTAACCAACCAGAGCGTGATTGCCCGCGGCTTGTGTACGATTGCAGAATTGGGCGAGATTCATAAGAAAATGGAGACTGAACTGGGAGCTGATGGCGCTTTTGTAGAGGCCATTTACTTTTGTCCACACCATCCGCATGGAGGCTTCGAAGGTGAAGTGAAGGAGTTCAAAATCCCGTGTACTTGTCGCAAACCGTCGCCAGGTATGCTCTTAGCCGCACAGGAACGATTCAACATCGACCTTTCCAAGAGCTATTTAGTCGGTGATAGCCCACGGGACATTGAGGCTGGAGAAGCCGCTGGAGTGACTACGATTCGAGTAAAAACGGGGCACGGTAAGAAACCACACACAGCAGTTCCCAACCATTACGTCGATTCGCTAGTGGAAGCTGTAGATCTTATCGCTTCGAAGCACTAGTGTCCTTATTTAGCAACACGTTCAAACTCTTTTTGAAATAAAATACCGACCCCTTGGGTATACGGTCCAGTACTTTGAAGTAAGGGATCATTGCGGTTGCTGCGGTTAAAAGCGCGCAGTACGATTCGTCCGTCCTTGGTCAAAGCATACGCTACTTCTGTATCCCCGAGCATGAGGGTCGACGCGCCGCTTTGTGCGATGGGAATGTCTAAAGACGAGTTCACACGAAGTCGCCCGTCCAAGAAATTCTTACTGACGCCTAAATTCAGATTGTCACCCGTTGCCCCCACAGCATTCAGCGGGTTATCGCCCGATGTATAGTCCAATTCTAGATCCACATACGAACCTATTCCAGCGGCAAGCCAACTTCCAAACTCACTCACAAGGAGTTCCGAGGTGGTTTTACCGACCGAAGATCCGAGCTGAAAGTTCTCCTGTATGCCTAAGTCTTGCTTAAAGAATTCTCCCAGCATTAGCAGAGAAAACGCTTGATAGTTCATCGCGTCCTCGGTTAGGAAATGTCGTTCGAGCTCTTCGGCGTAGCTCGCTGGTGAGGAAGGCAATTCAACTCTAAATGCGATCTCAGGGGCCATAAGTGCTCCCGAGAGCTCAATGATAAGGTCTACAGGGACATTTTCATTGTTGTAGCTCGCACTAGACACCAAACCTTCCAAGTCTGTAGATAGGGCATATTTTGCTTCGAGCTGCACTTCCGCCTCGTACAGGTCCCCACTCCATAAGATGGTTCCTCCGGGGATGAGGCTGAAGGGTTTGTTGATGATGTTTTGCAAGGTGAACAGGTAGGATCCGCTCGATACAGTGTACAGGCCAAAGAGTTCCATGCTTTCATCCTCGAGGAGTTTTAACCGCAGGTTTCCCGATCCTTGCGCTTTGATCACATCGCCTAAGACTTCGTCCAGTACGAGTTCCAGTTTGGCTTCATCCGTGGCTTCAATGGCAATGTCCGTGGTAAAATATTCCAATGATTTCTTCGCGATTTCCACCGTGTCGGTCTGCTCCTCTCCTATGAATCGAAGGAAACTAGGCGTTTCAACTGCCGTGGGATTGTCGAGTGGAATTTTGAATTGGGTACCGTCCTTCGTGGCGATCGCAAGATCTAAATGCAACTGCTCTAGTGGTCCCTCCAAAAGCATATCTCCTGCTGCTACTGCCGTCCCATAGAAATAGCCGTCCAGCGAACGTTCCATGTCTACCGCGCGCATGCTGTCGGCGTGAAAACGTAAGTCAAAGTCAATCTCATCAAACCTGTCGTGGTGGATCGTCCCCCATGCAACCGCCGTGGTACTGTCTTTAGGCACATAAAACTGGGTGCTGTCTAGCGTGATTTCGGTATCTGTAATCGTGATTTCAGCTGGATATCTTGTGGCCAATTCCGCCCCGATCACCGGCACCGTAAAGTGTCCGCGATCCAACGCTACAGATCCACTGATGGACCAGTCTTCCAGCGGTCCATACACACTTACTCCGCCTTGCAGCTGCCCTTCGAGCTCGTCTAAAATACCGCCCAGTAACGGATTTAGTGGACTGATCTCTAGCGCATCCAAACCCACTCGGACATCGATATCGGTGGATTGTGCGTCGTAGTGGCCACCAAAATTCATCAACGCTTCCCCTTGATTTCGAAGGAAACCTTGTGCGAAGAGATCGCCGTCTTTTTGATAGCGCCCTGAGAGATTTAATTGGCCGTAGGTAAATGCGTTCACGCCGATATCTTGGTAATCAAGCATAGTGAATACCTCCGGATTCTTTAGTGAATTTTTCACGCTGACCCTACCGTTAAGCTGCCCAGACAGCGTGAATTCGGGAACGCGCAGCAGATAATTGAGCACCTTAGAATCCAATTTTTCGATACGAACAACGACCGCATCGTTTCCTACCTGCAGTAGATTTCCATCGGCGATAAGTCCTCCATCGGTTCCCTGAAACCCTAGATTACTGATGCGCAGTTCTTCATCGTTCCAGTCAATGAATCCTCCGGGAATAAAGGCAAATTGGGAGGTACCGATGTTGAATTGGCCAGTAGTAAACTTCCACAAACCTGGACCGTACGAAGCGCCCATCTCTAGCTCAGTGGAGATGCTGTCATGGACGATAGCGAAGGTGTTTAATTCGCGGTTTCGCCCCTTTCCCGTTAGATCTACAAAGAGCGTATCCATCTGATAGTCCTGGTAGATAAGCTGTCCGAAGCCCCCCCTTAGGGCATGTGATTCCTCAATATGATATGCTTTGATTTTCAGATGACTAGTGCTTGCGTCTTGAACTGATAAACTAGGTACATCAGCGGTGAACGCCCAGCGCTTTTTAGGTCCGTTATAGCTTCCATACAAGTGCGATTCCTCGCTCAGTTGGGCATCAATGTGTAAGAGATCAGTGAGCCAAGAAATATTCCCTGCGTCGAGTTGAAAGCGCACATCTGCCGGTTGCCAAGGAAGCTGATCTTGCACCAAAACCTCTTGGAGCATATGTGAACCTATGTCTAGGAGCTGGTTAAATTCCCAACGGCCTTTCAACGAAGCTTGGAGCAGGTCGCTATCTACAGAAACAAGGTGGGAAGATGCACTACTGCTGTGGTTCAGGGTGAGGTTTCGTAAAAACACAACATCTGTAGGACGTTGCAGCAGAAGGTTGCTCAGCGATACCGTACCCTCCCCTTGAAAATTTAGATCGGTTAGAAGGTGAGCTGAAAGGATTTGTCCGGTATCTAGAGGATCAAACAGGTACAAGCCCGCAGCATTGAGCTGCAGATCTGAAGTGATTTGTTCGTTGCGAAGGGTCAGATGACCGTCGAAATCGAGGTTTGGATCCAAACAGGAGAGGTACACAGAATCGATGTCAGCATGGCTGTAGGAGAAAATGAGCCCTTTAACGGCGGTGTTTTGGAGCTGCAGACGAGGCATCACTCCACGAAGACTAAAGGGTTCGTTGTTCAGAACGGCATCAATGCTCGGAACCAGGGCGGTTCGTAACGATACCGCTTTTAGTGGTCCTGCGGAGAGGTCCGAAAGTTCGGCAGTGAGGCGCGCGGGCTCAGAAAATTTATCGGCAGTGATGCGAAGGGAATTGGCACCATCGATCGCGGAAAAATCGAATTCGAGATGGTCGTTAAAATCGGTTTGTAGGGCTAAACCAATTTCTTCAGGAGCGACTTGGTCAAAAACGGGCGAAAGCGACTTGAATGGCGCTCTTGTATAGAGTTCGGGACTCGGGTAAAAATCCGTTAGCAGGTCAAGAGTAGAGGCGCTAGGTACGTAGGATACGTGGCCAAAGCCCTCTACAACAGAAGTAAATAAGCTGTATTCAAGCAGCAGTAGATCAAGCGCAGAACTCAGCTGGTACTCCAGTGCTGCATCACTAAAGAGTTCATTGTAAGGCGATTCCGGTAACCATTCACTCTCCGGTTCCGATACGGCGATCACAGTACCCGCTGAAGAAACACTATCGGTTTGGTAATGAAGTTGTCCGTCGACCGTTGCTAAACCAGCCGCATCGAGATTGATGTGGGTTCTGAGCACGTTTTTATGGATGTCATAGCCGGTCGAGTCGAGCTGTACCCGGAGCCGCTGCGTATTCCAAAGCAGGTCGATAGCGGATTTTCCAACGGTAACCCCATCATCTGCAGCTATTCCCGAAAAGTTGAGACTACTCGCGAGCGGATGTCCAAAGACTTCCACAGTGATGTTTTGTAGTTCGAGCTCACCAATTTTTAAAGGAATTGGCCAAGTGAAAGCGGCCGTATCCTCGGGTTCACTCGCCTTAAAACTCACTGCAAATTCCGCCAAAAGTGCACTATCTACCGCTCGATCCAAGCGTAACCCGTCCAACAGAACTTTACGCCCTAACAGCTGATCGTCCCAAACAAACTCCTGAAAACTCAGCGCACCCGTTAACGCAAGAGGCGCGCCCTTGTAGTGCCACTGCATCTCGGGTATAAGCACTGTCGAAGGAAACAAATACTGCACCCCATTAAAATCCAATTCCAAATCATACTCCGCTAACACAGGCGCTCCGTAACGATCAAAAAACCACTGTTGTACCCGCACGGAGTTGACCACCGCGACCAGCGCACTCAGGCTCAACGTGAGCACAACAAAGAGCACACGTGCAGTGCGACGTGCGTATTTGTATTTTCTTTGTGGTAATTTTGGATCCTTCATGAAACAAGCACCTTACATATTAGCGATTGAAAGCAGCTGCGACGATACCTCTGCAGCCGTATTGCACGGCCGAAAGGTGTTGTCGAATGAAGTGGCATCGCAAGAGGTGCATACGGCTTTTGGTGGTGTAGTTCCTGAACTGGCCTCAAGGGCCCATCAGCAAAATATTGTTCCGGTCATCGACCGTGCATTAAAGGTAGCAAATATCAGTCCTTCAGAGCTAAATGCCATAGCTTTTACCAATGGACCCGGGCTAATGGGTTCATTGTTGGTAGGAACTTCTTTCGCAAAGAGTCTTTCCCTGGCCTTGGACATTCCTCTGATCCCCGTACACCACATGCACGCGCACATCTTAGCACACCTAATCGAAGATGCACACGAGCAAGAAGTAGGGTTTCCTTTCATCTGTTTAACCGTCAGTGGTGGCCATACGCAGCTCGTACTTGTCAAGGCGCCTAAGGACATGGAAGTTCTGGGTGAGACCATCGACGATGCGGTAGGCGAAGCTTTCGACAAAGCCGCAAAAATCATGGGACTGCCCTACCCTGGCGGCCCTTATGTTGATCGACTCGCGCAGCAAGGCAATCCAAAGTTTATGACCTTCGGTAGAAGCCAAGTCGACGAGTTCAATTTCAGCTTTTCTGGCATGAAAACCAGCTTTCTATACAACTTACAAAAACGCGTTAAAGCGGAACCCGATTTCCTGGAGCACCACCTTGCCGATGTCTGCGCTAGTTACCAGCATGCACTGTTAGATGTACTGTTTAAGAAGTTGGAATTGGCGATTAAAACACACAATGTTACCCATGTAGCGATTGCAGGAGGTGTCAGCGCCAATTCTGGTTTACGCGCCCGCTTGAAGAAATTGGGCACAGAAAAACGCCTTAACGTGTACATCCCGCCATTCGAATACACCACCGATAACGCAGCGATGATCGGCATTGCAGGATACTACAACTATCTTGCTGGAGAACAGGCAGATCTGTCTGTGGCTGCGGCTGCAAAAGTTAAGTTTTAGTAATTTTTTTCAGTCGCGTCGTACGTATTGAAAAACGGACTTCATTTGCGGCATGAAAACTTCTATCACAGTAGGTGCTACGACAGTCGTAAGTCTACCCGATTTCGGTGTTAACGGACTTCAAGCAAGAGTCGATACTGGAGCTGCAACCTGCGCTTTGCACGCTTCTTTTGTGGAATTCGACGAGCAAGAGTCCGTTCTGAAAGTCATTCTGTTTGATCCTGAGAGCGATCTCTATACTGGAGAGGAACTTGTGTTTACAGATTTTGTGGTACGTAACGTGCGTAATTCTTTTGGCAAACGTATGTCTCGTCCAATGGTCAAAACCAAAGTGCGCATTGCAAAAGAATCTTTTGAGGTATTGGTAGGATTTTCTAACCGAACCAAACTAACTTATGACATGTTGATCGGCCGAAACTTGCTCGAGCAAGGCTTTGTCGTCGACGTGTCAAAATAATAGACGACTCCGTTATGAAAATTGGAATCCTAAGCGCAAATGAGAACCTCTACAGCACCACTCGTCTAGCGGAAGCCGCCCGCGAACGAGGACATCAGGTAGATGTGCTCAACCACAACCATTGCTATGTTGCGATGGAAACGGGCAATAACAACATCTATCTCGGCGACACAGAATTGACCGATTACGAGGCGATCATTCCCAGAATTGGCGCTTCGGTCACCTTCTACGGGAGTTCCATCATCCGCGGTTTTGAAGTCAAGCACGTTTACACCACCCTAAGCTCGCTCGCCCTAGTGCGTTCGAGAGATAAGCTGCGCGCAACGCAAGTTTTAGCAAAACACGGCATAGGCATTCCTAAAACCGTCTTTGCAAAACAGCCGCGTGATGTTCAAAACCTCATCAACACCGTCGGGGGGCCACCGCTGATCGTGAAACTTCTCGAAGGCACACAAGGCTTAGGTGTTGTGCTGGCGGAAACAAAAACCGCCGCCAAAAGTGTGATTGAAGCTTTTTACGGGCTGAATGCGAATATTTTGGTCCAAGAATTTATTAAAGAGGCCGGCGGTTCAGATATTCGTGCGCTCGTGGTGGGCGGAAAAGTGATCGCTGCCTACAAACGACAAGGTCAAGAAGGCGAATTCAGATCGAATTTGCACCGCGGTGGCCAGGGCACGAAAGTGAAACTCTCCTCTGCAGAGAAGAAAACCGCTATTGCCGCAACTAAGGCCCTAGGGCTTAACATTGCTGGTGTAGACATGTTGCGCAGTGAGCGCGGACCGTTAGTGCTCGAAGTAAACAGCTCACCGGGATTCGAAGGTGTAGAAAAAGTGACCGGAGTAGATGTCGCTGGGACCATCATCGAATTCGTTGAGAAACAGGTCGAACGACCGATCACACGAACAAAAGATAAAGTAGGCGTATAAAGCCATGCAGTTATTTTACGGAAATATCAATCAAGACAGATTCACCCTAGAACAGAGTGAGGCCATCCATTGCAGCAAGGTGCTTCGCAAGCAGATGGGTGATACCATTCATTTGATCACTGGCGATGGAGCGCTCTACGAAGGAACGATCGAGATCATCACCAAGAAGTCCGTTGAAGGTCGCTTTACGCGCGTTCAAGAGTCCTTCGGTGAGGTGCCTTACCAGTTGACCGTTGCCATAGCCCCTACCAAAAATATGGACCGCCTGGAGTGGTTTTTAGAAAAGGCGATTGAGATGGGCGTAACTAAAGTGGTTCCGCTGTTGTGCGACCATAGCGAGCGTAAAATCGTGAAGCCCGGCCGGTTAGAGAAAATCGCGCTAAGTGCCACGAAGCAGAGTCTGAAGGGATCTTTGGTCGAATTGGCGCCAATTACAAAGTTTTCACAGTTCCTACAAAGCGTCGACCCTGCCACAACCTGCATCGCGCATTGCGAACCTTCCGAGAAAACCAGCTTTAAAGAGGCCATCGTTCAAAAAGGCGACCACCTCACCATTCTGATCGGTCCAGAAGGCGATTTTTCCAGCTCAGAAATTCAGGCAGCTATTTCCGCGGGGATTATGCCAGTTCATCTGGGGACGAGCCGTCTTCGTACCGAAACTGCTGCGCTGGTGGCCGTGTCGATGATGTATCAACACGCGCTGTAACCTCCTCAAAATCAAGCGTTCGGTCCAGTGGGTGCTTCCAGTCCTCCCACGCAACTTCGCTCTCTTCAAAGCGGTACTCACGATTTTTAAGTTCACTGATGGGTTCTTCCTTTCGGAAATACAGCGCTAACAGAAAACCCACTACCGCTCCGCTCAAGTGACCTTCGTAGCTGATTGTAGGATCGTGCGGCAACACGCCCCATAAAAACGAACCGTACAAAAAGACCATGAGCATGCTTTGGGCGAGCAACTTCACGTGCATGCGTAAAATGCCGCTAAAGAACACAAAGGCCACTAAGGCGTAGAGCCAAGCACTTGCGCCGATATGAATGTTCGCTCGACCGATGAACCAGAGACCGATGCCAGGAACGAGCATACTCAGAAGCCATACTCGGTCAAATATCCGTGGAAAACTGTAGCGAATAAGTACGCCTACAAAGAATAGGCTGATGGTATTGCTGGTGATGTGATTAAGGTCGCCGTGAAAGAATGGAAAGAGCAGTACGCCGTACCACTGGGCAGTACTCCCGGGGAGTAGGCCGTAGACGCCAAAATTGGTTTGGAGGGCCCACTCGAGGGCAAATACAGACCAGATGACGATCGACCACAGCGCAGGCCACAGAAAAAGTCCTTTGTGAATTCCATATGTACTCCAATCTGACATAGCGAAAAGATAGTTACTTTCACGACATGAAACCGTTAGCAGAACAGCTCCGTCCACAACACTTAGACCAATATCTAGGCCAAGAACATTTGGTGGGACAAAATGGCGCATTGCGCAAAAGTCTCGATATCGGACGACTCCCGTCCATCATTCTCTGGGGGCCTCCAGGAGTGGGAAAAACCACACTTGCACTGCTGCTCGCAAAAGACTTGGATGCACCACTCTATCAGCTCAGTGCAGTAAGTGCCGGGGTCAAAGATGTTCGCGAGGTGCTCGCTACGGCAGAGAAGAAAAGTCTGTTCGACACGAAAAGGCCCATTTTGTTTATCGATGAAATTCATCGCTTTAACAAAGGACAACAAGACAGTTTGTTGCACGCCGTAGAGCGCGGATACATCACGCTGATCGGTGCCACGACGGAAAATCCAAGCTTTGAGATCAATGCTGCCCTATTGTCAAGGATGCAGGTGTATGTTCTGAATTCGCACAGTGCGGAGGATTTACACCAGATGATAGAATTGGCCAATGCTACCGAATATGCGCAGCAAAAATCTATTGAGATTACCGCCCACGAATTTTTGATTCGTCAATCCGGCGGAGACGCGAGAAAACTGTACAATCTGATCGAGTTGTGTTTTGGCCAAAGCAATCAGGGACAAACCATCGATGAACCGTTCGCGCAACAGATCCTTAGTAACGCACAAATCCGTTACGATAAAGGAGGCGACGAGCATTACAACATCATTTCAGCCTTGATCAAATCCATACGAGGCTCCGACCCTCAAGCGGCCGTGTATTATCTAGCACGCATGATTGAAGGCGGCGAAGATGTGAAGTTCATCGCCCGACGTCTCATCATTTCGGCAGCAGAAGACATCGGCCTAGCCAACCCCAATGCGCTGATGTTAGCGAACGAAACCTTCAGTGCAGTAGAACGCGTTGGTTGGCCTGAAAGTCGAATCATCTTAAGCCAGTGTACGATTTATTTAGCAACCTCACCAAAATCTAATAGTGCTTACCTCGCTATAGGAAAGGCGCAAAAGACCGTACAGCAAACTGGCGCCCTTGAAGTTCCGGACCACTTAAAGAATGCCAGCTCCGCCTTAGCGAAAGATTTGGGACACGGCAAAAATTACAAGTACCCGCACGACCATGCAGGCGGTTTCATCCACCAACAATATTTGCCCGACGAGCTTCAGGGAACGACGTTTTGGCAGCCCTCTAATGCGAGCTCGAAGGAACAGCAACTGGGCCAGCAGCAAAAGTCCCTGTGGAAGGATAAATACGGCGATTAACGCAGGAGCACTTCGGTACGTCTGTTTTTCGCTCTCCCCGCCTCCGTATCGTTTGAACTGATCGGTTCACGCATGCCCTTTCCTTCGGCTTGCAGTCGGCTGGAATCGATGCCTAGATCACGTAAATAGGTCACAACAGCCTTCGCACGTTCAAGACTCAAGCGCTGGTTGTAACCCGAAGTCCCTTGATTGTCGGTATGTCCAATAATCGTCGCCTGCAACTCCGCATTCGTCTGGAGCACTTCATACAAAGCCTTAAGCTCCTGAGTACTCTGCATCAATAGTTCGCTTTTGTCCAATTCAAAATAGATGTTTCTCAGCACAAAGGAACTGCCACGCTCCATAGGTCGCAATGCAATCTCTACCGCTGACCTCGCATCTTCTAGAATCTCTATACGTTCCGAATACGGCAAAAAACCGGCCTTCTTGCCGGTAAACCCATAGGTTTTCCCCGGTGCGAGCATCGGTCGCACAGCACCCGTAAATGCCGCACTAAACCCTTCAAACAACACACGTCCATCCTCTAGATCGTACACGGAAATTTCCGCTCCGGCAAGTGCCTCCCCGCTGCGCTCATTCACCACAACCCCATTCACGAACACAGTTGCTAACGGGCGGATACGCTCTGGCAATTCAAACGCATACAAATCCAAACCGTCGCCGAACGAAGAAATGGGCGCATTCCACTTCGCTCTATTCGAAGCGAAATATCCCGTGGTCCCCGTGTGATCCACGATAAATGAAAATTCATCAGAAAACCCGTTCAACGGGAACCCTAGATTCTCCGGAGTACTCCACAGCGTATCACCGAGGTAACGAGTCATGAAAAAATCTGAACCACCGATACTGGGTACTCGCTCCGAAGTGTAATACAACGTCGTTCCATCGAAATGCATGAAAGGACTGCTTTCGCGTTTATGGGTATTCACCGGACGTGGCAACGGATGGACCTCAGACCACACCCCATCCGCATCGAGCGTCGCTTTAAAGATATCTAGATTGTCACTTTGACTGTGTCTTCCACGAACAAAAAAGAGCGTTCTTCCGTCCGGACCTAAGGAAGGCTGAGACTCCCAAGCCCCTGTATTCACTTTACCGGGCAACAATTCAGGTTTCCCCCATCCGCGCTTTGGGTCAAAACTGCTGCTGTACAAATCGCAACTCCCCTTTCCTCCAGGTCGGTCACAGGCGGTAAAAATCATGGTGGTTCCGTCCGCACTGATCGAAGCGGCCCCCTCATTCCCACGGCTGTTCAAATACCCTTGCATCGGCGTTGCTCTAGCGCTCCATCCGTTACCTGTTCTCGAGGCGACCCATAAATTTTCATCGGTTGCTGGCGCATCCATATCGCGTGCAGTGAACATCAGCTCTGCCCCATCCCCGGTAATACACGGGAAGTATTCCATTTTATCGTCGCTAAAGACCAATTTTTCGATCACCACACTCTGGCGATCTTCCTGAAATTCAGCATACTTTTCTTTCCCAAACTTCATATTAGCCAGCTCTTGTTCGGCCACCTTCTTTCGCTCCATACTCAAGCGAGCTTGCGCTAAGAACACCTCGTAATTTTCTATGGCGATGTCCCACTCGTAAAAGTATTTATGGATCCTAGCTTTCTTTAAGTAAAGACTCGATAGTGGCTGACGAGCGATCGCTTCATCGTAATACTTCAAGGCTTTTTTCAAATCCCCCTCTTTCGAAGCCCGATCCCCAGCGTAAATGATCGGCTGGTAATAACCTTGATCACTCTTTTCTAAAGCTCGCTCCAAAAAGCGCCAACCCTCATCCGCTTTATTCAAGGCGAATGCATTCACCGCCTTTTGAAAACTCTTTACTGCAGCTTTGTTTTGAGCAGATGTCGAAAAGCTTAGCGTAAGAAGTAGGATGAGCGTAGTTAAAAAGTGGCGCATAGAGAGTAATTTTGTCGTTTACGAAGATATCTCATACCCATTGAATACGCAGAGAATTGTACTTACTGGTGCTCCGGCAACCGGCAAAACCACCTTGAGCCTTGAGTTGGAGCGCAAAGGCTATACCGTTTTTCACGAACAAGCACGCGAAATCATCGCCGAAAGCCTTCGCGGTGGTTCCGATATTTTGCCTTGGAAAGACCTTGACGGTTTTACTGAGGTCGTTTGGCGTCTGAGAAATGAGCAGTATCAAAGCGCATCGTTGAAAACTATTAATTTCTACGACCGTACGATTATTGACTCCTATGCGTATCTTTTGAAAGGAGATGTTCCCACTACAGATGCGCAGCGCAATGATTTGAATCAGCTGCGGTTCGATAAGGTATTCATTCTTCCAGTATGGCCTGAGATTCACTCTTTAGATAAGGAGCGTATGGAAACCTTGGAAGACTGTTACCAGGTCAACGACTATATGCACCAGGCCTATAGTGAACTGGGCTACGAGTTGATCGAAGTACCTTTCGGCACTGTGGAGGAACGCATTTCCTTCATCCTAAGCTCTCTATGATCATAAACGACGCAAAGAAGGTTCTTAAACAATACTGGGGATACGACGATTTTCGCGGCCTTCAAGCGGACATTATACGTGCCGCAGTCAGCGGCGTGAACACAGTAGGTCTGTTGCCTACAGGCGGGGGTAAATCCATCTGCTATCAAATTCCCGGCTTGTTGTATCCGGGGTTAACTATTGTTATTTCTCCACTGGTTGCCTTAATGGAAGACCAGCACAACGGTTTGGTAGATCGCGGGATCAAGTCGTATCATTTCAAAGGATCGTACACTCCTCGGAAATTGGACGAAGCCTTCCGGAATCTGCGCTATGGGAACTACAAATTTGCTTTTTTCGCTCCGGAACGGATTTCCAACCCGCTGTTCTTAGAATATTTGAGCCATGCGGACATTTCGCTGCTCGCAATCGACGAAGCGCATTGCATTTCTCAGTGGGGTTTTGACTTTCGCCCTTCGTATTTGAACGTAAAACTGTTGCGTGAAACCTTACTCGAGGTTCCCGTGATTGCGTTGACTGCCTCGGCCACTACACGGGTAAAGCGCGATATGTTAGAACAACTGATGATCGCCGATGCTGAGGTGTTTGAAGGATCCATTCGAAGACCCAACCTGCATCTACAAGCTCGATTCACCCCGAATAAGGAACGGCAGCTCCTGCGTTTGATACCCACTTTACCAGGAACGGGAATCATTTATGCGAAAACACGCCGCACCTGCGAGAAGCTTGCCCAGTTGTTGTCCGAAGAGGGCCATCCCAGCAGCTACTACCATGCGGGGCTTGAAGACGATCAAAAGTCGGCGCACTCCAAAGCGTGGTTGAACAACCAAGTTAAGGCCATGGTAGCAACCACAGCTTTTGGGATGGGCATCGATAAAGGTGATGTAAAGTGGGTGATACACTGGGATGCCCCCGATACGCTGGAAGGCTACTACCAAGAGGTGGGTCGCGCAGGTCGAGATGGATCGGTGTCCACGACGTATTTGCTGTTTCACCAGTACGATATTGCCCGATTAAGAAAAGCCATCGAAGAGCTTCCAGACGTTCGTGCCGTCGAGAGTTTTTACAACAAGTTTTGCTCCCGTGAACAGATCGCCTACGGAAGCGGAGAAGGCCACAAGGTGAGTTTTTCGATACTGGAATTGGCGAAAAAACACCAGCTTCCCATAGCACAACTCCTCTCCTACATTCGTCTGATTCAACATCGAGGCCTTTGGCAGTTTATAGAGTCCGAGAGAAGCGTTCCGAAAATAAAATTGACTTCCCAGCTGCACGTTTGGGAACGACTTCCTAGCAAAGATTATGAGTTGTTGATCGCCATGTACCGGTTGTATCCGCACGCTACAGATGATTTTGTACGTATAGATTTAGCACGCTTTGCAGGTATGATGCAGCAAACCAAGGCAGACTTCGAAAAACGTCTAGAGTTGTTGCATGAGAAAGGCATCTTGGAATATGCGCCTGAGCAGTCAGCAAGTGCTTTGCTCTTCACCCAGCCACGTCCTGGGGCCAAGGCATTGAAATTCCCTGCGAAGTTCATTGATGCTTGGGTCAAAAGTAAAGAGGAACGTACGGAAGGAATGCTCACCTTTTTAGAAAGTGAGTCTTGCCTATTTCAAGAAATCGAAATGTACTTTGGCCAAGTAAAAGGTGCGCCTTGTGGAACCTGTTCGAATTGTACTAGAAACCATTACCCGGACCAAACACAGGTAGAGCGCATGCAGAAAGAGGGTGCGAAACTTGATGATATTTGGTTTGATTTAAATTGTTCTCCTGATGAGCTCAAATCATAGAAGTTTAAAAATCGTTTATATGGGTACCCCAGAGTTTGCGGTACCTCCTCTCGAGGCCTTGGCGGCTTCTCAGCACGAGATCGTAGGTGTGGTGACTGTGGCAGATAAGCCTGCAGGTCGCGGAAGAAAGATTCAAGAGAGTGCCGTTAAAAAAGCAGCGAAGGTGCACGGGTATAAAATTCTGCAGCCTACCAACCTTAAAGACGACGAATTTATTTCCGAGCTCAGCGACCTTCAAGCAGATCTGTTCGTAGTGGTTGCTTTTCGAATGTTGCCTAAGATGGTTTGGGCGATACCGGAATTGGGCACGTTTAACCTGCACGGATCGTTACTTCCGAAATACCGGGGTGCTGCGCCGATCCATTGGGCGATCATTAATGGCGATGATAAAACAGGATTGACGACATTCTTGCTCGACGAAAAGATCGATACGGGCAATATTGTTTTGCAACGCGAACAGGAAATTTTACCGAACATGACCACTGGCGAGCTGCATGACGCACTTTTACCTCTGGGGGCGGACATGGTGTTAGAGACGGCGAATACAATCGCTGAAGGAACCTTTACAGCTTTACCACAAGAGGAGCGTTTGGTGAGTCATGCGCCAAAGTTGAATAAAGAGAATTCTCGCTTAGACTTCTCAAAGAGCCCGAAAGAATTGGTCGCCCAAATTCATGGACTAAACCCATTCCCTGGGGCATATTTTGGAGACATCAAATTCTTTAGAGCGGCCCTTACTCAAGAGCAAAATCCAAGTGCAACGCCGAAACTTGACGTTCGAAATAAGCTGTTAATGCTCGATTATAAAAAAGGAAGTGTTCAAATACGTGAGTTAAAGCCAAGCGGTAAGCGACTTATGAGTGCTACGGACTTTATCAATGGTATGAAAACGAATCAAATCGAGCTGTAATTCGTAAGTATTTTAACTCTCCGGCGCTGTTTAAGTGAAATAATTCATCATTAAGCCTAACTTTTTTTCATGGAAAGCCCGAAAACACTTGCGTACATGAGATTTTCAGCTATATTTGAAAAGCATTCGTTAATTAATCAACTATTTAAAACTAATTGCAATGAACAAAGCACAATTGATCGACGCTATGGCAGCTGACGCTGGCATCTCTAAAGCACAAGCTAAAGCAGCTTTAGATTCTTTCACTGATAACGTAGGTGGTACACTTGCAAAAGGAGACCGTGTTTCTTTAGTAGGATTCGGTTCTTTCTCTGTTTCTGAGCGTGCTGCTCGTGACGGTCGTAACCCACAAACAGGTGCAGTGATCAAGATTGCTGCTAAGAAAGTAGCTAAGTTTAAAGCTGGCGCTGATCTTAACGGTAAGCTCTAATCATACGATTACTTCAAGAGTAAAATAAATGCCTTCCAAATGGAAGGCATTTTTTTTGTCCCCTACTTTAAGGCTGTATACGATGTGTGTTCCAAACGCCCTCTTCAAGCGTATAGATCAAACGGTCGTGCAGACGGCCTTCTCTACCCTGCCAAAACTCATAGCGGGTGGGGCGAATCAAATACCCTCCCCAACCTTCTGGCATTGGAACGGGCGAACCCTCTGGGTGCTTCGCAATGAAGGAATCAAATTTCGACTCCAAAGCCTCCCTGGATTCGATAGGTTCACTTTGATCCGAAGCTGCGGCACCTATTTGAGATAAATAAGGACGTGTGCTAAAATAGGCTTCACTCTCCTCCTTGTGGATTTTCTCAACACTACCGCTGATGCGTACCTGACGCTCTTGTTCACGCCAAAAGAAGAGGGCTGAAACACCCTTTGATGCAGCAATGCTTTTCCCCTTAGCGCTGTTATAATTGGTAAAAAAGACCAAGCCTTCGTCGCGTACTTCTTTCAATAGTACGATTCTGTTTTCCGGGAAGCCCGACGGGTCTACGGTCGCGATAGCCATCGCATTGTAATCTTTAATGCCCAATTTCTGATACGACGCTAACCAATTTTTGAATTGGTCCCCTGGCTCATCCAAAACGTTTTGCTCGTCTAAGGAGTCAAACTTGTAGGTTTCTCTGATATTATGTAAATCCATTGTACTAAATTAGTGTAATGAAGGAAAAGAAAGCACTTGCCCCGGGTTCTCTTTTAATCTCCAAACCATTGATCGGAGATGGTTTTTTCGAACAAAGTGTGGTGTATTTAACCTCACACGACCAAGAAGGTTCTCTCGGGTTTACACTGAATAAAAGCAGTAGCCTCATCGCTGGTGATGTCATCGAAGATTTAGAAGGTAGAGACCCCATCTACTATGGCGGCCCAGTTGAGCAGGATGGACTGTTCTATTTGCATGCTTACGAGAATATTCCAGGAGCCGCTCCCGTGGGTAACGGTCTGTTTTTAGGTGGCGATTTTGAGCTCTTTCAGCAAGCACTGCGCACCGCTCGTATTCTATCGCACGATTCCCCTGGACCAAAATTGTTCTTAGGCTACAGCGGTTGGTCGCCTGGTCAGCTCGAACAAGAACTGCGTCAGGATACTTGGATCGTTGTTCCACCACCGCTAGATCTACACCCGCTTGAAATTCAGGACGAAGCATGGCGAGAAATGATGACCCGCCTCGGTGGAGAATTCGTGCTATGGGCAAATGCTCCTGAGGATCCGCTCTTAAACTAACGCGTTACAACGTACCGAGAACATTCAGTTTACGCTGAAGCAATCCGACGAGCTCTTTGGCTTTATTCCCGGTATACGTGCGTTTACGGTAGTTTTCGACCCATTGCACACCGGTAATGGTATTGGTCAACCAAATCTCATCGGCTTTCTGAAGATCAAAAGGATTGATACTTTCCTCCTTGATTTCCAAACCAAATTCTTTCGCCCAACCCAATACATTCTTACGGAATACGCCACGCAGCGCACCATCCTCTAAAGGTGCCGTACGCAACACATTGCCTTTCAAAACAAATACATTCGCTGCATTCGCCTCAACTAGCATCTTTTTGTCATTGACCATCAGCACCGCATCTAAACCGTTCTCCTTTGCATAGATGCCTCCCAACACATAAGGCAAACTGTTCGAACTCTTGATCGATGACAGCAACCCTGCTTGTATATAGTGGTCCTTAAACAAATCCACAGTCAAGCCACGATCCTTCCATACATACTCGTACTCCTCCAATTCCTCGAGCTCCATCCACCACGCGGTACTTTGCTCACTGCTCGGAGTGTACTTTCCCTGGGCAACACGTGTCACTTGCAAACGCAAACGACCATTTTCTATAGCTTCCTCTTCAGCCAATTTTTCTGCTTCTTCCACAAAAAACTCCGGCGTAAAGTCCATAGGAATCGGCATGCGTAGAATGCGCATACTCGCCATCAAACGGAAATAATGATCTTCTAAGAAAAGGAGCTTGCCCTCGCGCATGCGAATGGTTTCGAACACTGCATCTCCGTACATCGTTGCACGAGCAAAATCCTCGAATCTCAGTTCGTCGCGCTCTACGACTGTACCATTGAAATTTACCATAGCTTATTTCTGCCCTCGAACGGCAGCACGTTTTAATCTATCATTTATCGCCCTACCTAAACCCATGTCAGGTCTATTGTAGGTCCAAATCTCATCTACGGGTAAGGCCGAAAAGCTGCGCAATCCAGCGAACAGCCCAGCAGCTATTTCCCGCAAGTCTTTGGACACACTTAAGTTTAACCCAAACGCTAGTGGTTTTGTTTCTCCATCGTAGAGCACCCCTATGTTTCCTTCGCTCCTAGCCAATTCCGTCCACATCGCCTCCTCCGTCTCAAACAAACGAACGCTCTTGCCAGGGTTGTAGTGTGAAGAAAGCATTCCTGGCGCGTTCGGTGTGGAAGAACTGGTATGTACTTCGATATCCTTTCCAACTACTTCAACCAAAGCTTCATACGCCAAACCGCCTAATCGCAACACGCGAAGTTCCGGTCCGCTAGCATCTACAATAGTACTTTCGAGTCCCACCTCACAAGCACCTCCATCCAATACACCACCGATCACTTCACCAAGCTGACTTTCTACATGTTGCGCTGTGGTAGGCGAAGTAAATCCAAAGGGGTTCGCACTGGGCGCCGCAATGCAAAGGCCACTTGTGCGTAACACCTCAAGAGTCATGGGATGATTCGGAATGCGTACCGCTACCGTCGGATGCCCAGAGGTCACTAGATCAGAAACGCACGGCTTTTTCTTAAGGACGAGTGTAAGCGGCCCTGGACTGAACGCCTCAAAGAGTGCACGTGCTTGCGGTGTTAATTCGGCTATTTGTTCCACCCGTTCTATCGAATCCACATGAACAATCAGCGGATCAAAACTGGGTCTGTTTTTTGCTTCGAAGATTTTCGCAACAACCTGTACATCAAGGGCATTACCTCCCAAACCGTACACCGTTTCCGTAGGCAGTGCCACTAACTCACCATCGAGCAAGCGCCCCACGGCAGTTTGAATCTCCTTGAAAATGGCCATTTAAGGAATGTTCAAATATTTATGCGTTTGCAAACTCACCTTCCATTTCGGGTGCTTCATCACATAATCTACGATGTGCGGTGTCATTTGCTCGCGTTTGCTCCATTCTGGCTGTAAAAACAACTCACACTCCGGTCCAACCTTCGCAGCATGTTCCTCGGCCCATTTGAAATCATTCTGATTAAAAATAATCACCTTCAATTCGTGGGCTTCTTTGTAATACGCCTCTTTCGGCGGAGCGGTCTTTTTAGGACTCAAACACACCCAATCCCATGCTCCAGAAAATGGATAGGCACCCGATGTCTCGACATGTACAGACATGCCCTGCGCTTTTAAACCTTGGGTAAGTGGTCCCATGTCCCAAGTCATCGGCTCACCGCCTGTAACGACGATGGTATCGGAATAGGACTTGGCCTTTTTAATGATCTCTTCAATACCTGTCGGAGGATGCGTATCTGGATTCCAACTTTCTTTCACGTCGCACCAGTGGCAGCCCACATCACAGCCTCCGATACGCACAAAATAAGCGGCCTTTCCACTATGAAATCCCTCCCCTTGAATGGTGTAGAAGTCTTCCATAAGCGGTACTACCGCTCCTGTACGGATCAGCTCTTGCTCGTAGCTTTTTGATGTGGTTATATCCTCCAATTTATTTGCTGCCTAGTTCAGTTACTTTCATCGTGTTCATCATCAATGCAGCGCGCGTCATCGGCCCCACACCACCTGGAACAGGCGTGATAAAGCTGCACTTAGGAGCTACATTTTCATAATCGACATCGCCGATCAATCTAAACCCGTTCTTTTTCGTGGCATCATCGATACGAGTAATACCCACATCGATCACACAAGCACCCTCTTTGATCATATCTGCAGTTACAAAGCCAGGACGGCCCAAGGCTGCTACCACGATGTCTGCCTTTTGACACACCTCTTTCAAGTTTTTAGTTCTTGAGTGGCAGAGCGTTACTGTACAGTTTCCTGGATAGTTGTGCTGACTAAGTAGAATAGACATCGGCGAACCTACAATATGCGAACGTCCGATCACCACACAGTCCTTTCCTTCCGTAGGGACGTTGTATCTGCGTAAAATCTCGACGATCCCTTGCGGAGTAGCAGGAATGTACGTAGGTAGATTCAGGGTCATTTTCCCCACGTTTTCCGGGTGGAAGCCATCGACATCTTTCTTAGAATCTACCGCAAGCAACACCTTGGTTTCATCGATGTGCTTCGGCAACGGCAGCTGCACGATGTAACCGTCAATATCTTCGTCGTTATTGAGCTTCGAAATGGCTTTCAGCAACTCCTCTTCCGTCGTTTCTGTAGGGAGCTTGATCAGCGTTGAACCGAATCCAACTTCTTCACAATCACGTACTTTCGCATTTACATACGTTCGTGATGCGCCATCGTCACCTACGAGAATCGCTGCCAAGTGAGGGATTTTCTTTCCTTCAGATTTTAAGCCTTTTACCTTCTCTGCCAATTCCTGACGAATCTTCGCTGAAGTCGCCTTACCGTCGAGTACTACCATCTTGTCTTCTAAATCTATTGCGTTAGCGCATACCGCGCATCATATTCATCATTCCGCGACGGCCACCGCCGCTTTGCATCATCTTCATCATCTTGCGCATTTCTGTAAACTGCTTCAAGAGATTGTTCACGTCCTGTACCGTGCGGCCTGAGCCTGAAGCAATGCGTTTACGACGAGAGCCGTTGATCACATCAGGATTTTGACGCTCTTGCAGGGTCATAGAGTTGATCATGGCCTCGATGTGCTTAAAAGCATCGTCATCTATATCTATGTTCTTCATGGCTTTTCCCATACCAGGAATCATTCCCATGAGGTCCTTCATGTTCCCCATTTTCTTGATCTGTTGGATCTGGTCCATAAAATCGTCGAAACCAAACGCGTCTTGGGCAATCTTCTTGCTCATCTGACGTGCATTCTCCTCGTCGAACTGCTCCTGAGCACGTTCTACAAGGGATACAACATCCCCCATGCCTAAAATACGATCGGCCATACGGTCCGGGTGGAACACATCTAATGCTTCCAGTTTTTCACCGGTACCGATAAACTTGATTGGCTTATCGACCACCGAACGGATGGTGAGTGCAGCACCACCGCGCGTATCACCATCGAGTTTGGTCAGGATGACACCGTCAAAATTCAAGACATCGTTAAACGCTTTTGCGGTATTCACGGCATCCTGTCCCGTCATCGAATCCACTACGAAAAGTGTTTCAGACGGTGTGATGGCCTTGTGAATGTTTCTGATCTCATGCATCATCGCTTCGTCGACGGCCAAACGACCTGCTGTATCGACGATCACCACATTAAATCCGTTCGCCTTCGCATGTGCAACGGCATTACTTGCGATGCTCACAGGATCTTGATTCTCTTTTTCAGAGTACACCTCGATGCCGAGCTGCTCCCCGAGCACATGCAGCTGATTGATTGCCGCTGGACGGTACACGTCACAGGCTACCAAGAGCGGGTTTTTTGTCTTTTTACGCTTGAGGTAATTCGCAAGTTTCGCACTGTGCGTGGTTTTACCTGAACCTTGCAAACCTGCCATCAGTAGCACTGCTGGGCTCCCCTGAAGGTTGATCTCTGCCGCGCTACCGCCCATCAGTTCAGCCATCTCATCGCGTACAATCTTCACCATGGCTTGGCCAGGCTTAACTGCTGTGATGACTCCTGAGCCGAGGGCCTTTTCCTTCACGGAATTGGTAAAGTCTTTGGCTATTTTAAAGCTCACATCGGCCTCTACGAGCGCTCTACGGATTTGCTTGACGCTGTCCGCGATATTGAGCTCGGTAATTTTGTGATTTCCTTTGAGTACGTCAAAGGCACCTTCTAATCTGTCGCTTAAACTCTGAAACATCTTATCCTACGTTTGGAATGTTTTCTAATGTGGCTAAAAAGAACTTCCAGCTCTTCTGTACGGATGAAATTTGACATTTTTCATCCGGGCTGTGTGCTCCGCGAATGTTCGGTCCAAATGAAATCAACTCCATTTCTGGGTAATTGGTTCCAAGAATCCCACATTCTAGACCTGCATGACAGGCATTCACGCGCGGCTCTTCCTGAAACAGCTCGCGGTACAATCCAGACATGGTGGTTAAAATATTGCTTTTTGGATTCGGCGTCCAACCTGGATAATTCCCGGCCAATTCTACCTGACAACCGATCGCCTGGAAATTGCGCTCGATACTGCGCGCAAGATCAAACTTCTCGCTCTCCACGGAGCTGCGCGTCAAACACATCACGGTCAATCGGCCGTCTTTGAGCTCCACGCGAGCCGTATTGTTGGAGGTTTGTACGAGACCAGCAATGTCTGGACTCATACGGTAAATACCGTTTGGATTGGCGTAAATCGCCGTGATGAGCGCCTGCTGAAATTCCGGCGAAACCACATCGATCGGATCATCGATCTCCTCCCAACTCACTTCGAGATCAGGATCTGTAGTTGCATGTTCGGTAACCAATTCCGCACTAACTTCTTGCAAAATCGCATCCAAACGCGCTTCATCCGCCGCTAGCACAGCAACCTCTGCAACACTTTCTCTCGGGATCGCATTGCGCAAAGAGCCGCCATCAAGCGTTGCCAATTGGGCCAAATCACCCACTCTGTCTAGTACACGATTCATCAGCTTATTCGCATTCCCCAAACCTTTGTGAATGTCCATACCGCTGTGACCACCGCTCAGGCCTTTCACCGTAATCTGATACCCGGTACTCCCCTCTTTCGAAGGCTCCAAACGTATCTCACGAGTCGCCGTCACATCAATACCACCGGCACATCCGATCGTTAACTCGTCGTCGTCCTCCGTATCGATATTCAATAAGATTTTACCGTTCAGCTTACCCCCCTTCAGCTCTAAAGCACCGGTCATTCCGGTCTCCTCGTCTATAGTAAAGAGTGCATCGATCGCAGGATGTGCAATGTCATCCGAAGCTAAAACTGCCATGATAAAGGCAACACCCATCCCGTTATCCGAACCGAGCGTAGTTCCATTCGCCTTGACCCAGTCGCCATCGACGATCATCTCAATGCCCTGCGTATCAAAGTCAAATACAGTGTCATTATTTTTCTGATGCACCATATCTAGGTGTGCTTGCAACACTAACGGAGTGCGTCCTTCCATACCTGCAGAGGCAGCTTTACGGATAAACACATTACCGATCTCGTCTACTTCCGTATGCAGGCCTAGGGAATTACCGAAATCCACCATGAACTGAATCACACGCTCCTCTTTTTTCGAAGGACGTGGGACTGCATTTAAATCTGCAAAGTGATTCCAAACTGCGTTGGGTGCTAATGCTCTTACTTCTTTACTCATCTTACATTCTATTTGGTACTTGGATACCCAAGCTATTCATGCCTTTTTTCACTACTTCACCGACCAGGCGGCTTAACGTAAGTCTAAAGGCAATGGTATGATCATCCTCGGCTTTCAAAATACTGTTGTTTTGATAGAAGCCATTGTATTTTTTGACCAATTCATACGTGTAATTGGCCAATAATGCGGGTGAAAACGATTGCGCCGCGTTCGAGACTACGTCCGGGAACTGCAACAGTGCTTTGATTAATGTCGTCTCATCTTCATTGATCGCCACCGCAGACCAATCTACGTTCAAATCCTTTGGTGCTTTTTGCTGCAGACTCTGAATCCGCGCATATGCATATTGAATAAACGGCCCCGTATTCCCAGAAAAGTCAATACTTTCTTCCGGGTTAAACAACATGCGCTTCTTCGGGTCGACCTTCAATATAAAATACTTCAACGCGCCCAAACCCAGCGTATTAAACAGCTCATTTTGGTCGCTTTCACTCAGCCCCTCGATCTTGCCGAGCTCCTTCGAGATCGCACCCGCGTCCTCCACCATGGTTTGCATCAAATCATCCGCATCCACCACTGTGCCTTCGCGACTCTTCATTTTACCGCTCGGCAAATCCACCATTCCGTAGCTCAAGTGGTGCAATTGTTCCGCCCACTCGTAGCCTAATTTCTTCAGAATGATAAACAACACCTTAAAGTGGTAATCCTGCTCATTCCCCACTACGTAGGTCATTCCGCTCGCTTGAAAATCTTTAAATCGCTGGATCGCGGTCCCAATATCCTGAGTCATGTACACTGAAGTGCCGTCTTTTCTCAACACCAATTTGTGATCCAACCCTTCACCTTCCAAATCAATCCAAACCGAACCGTCGTCTTTTCTATAAAATACGCCGCGCTCCAATCCTTTCTCTACGTCGTCCTTTCCTAACACGTAGGTATCGCTTTCGTAGTAATTCTTATCAAAGTCTACGCCCATCTTCGCGTACGTCTGGCCAAAGCCTTCATACACCCAAGCGTTCATCGTTTTCCACAGCGCCACCACTTCCTGATCGCCTTGCTCCCATTTCAACAGCATCTCTTGCGCTTTGATCAGTGAAGGCGCCTGTTTCTTGGCATCTTCCTCACTCATCCCTTGCTTCATGAGCTCAGCAATCTCTGCCTTGTACACCTGGTCAAACTTCACATAATAGCGACCGACCAAATGATCACCCTTGACACCTGTACTCTCCGGCGTCTCACCATTCCCGTACTTCATCCAAGCCAGCATCGACTTACAAATATGAATACCACGGTCATTGATGATCTGAACTTTCACCACATCCACACCATCTGCCTTCAAAATCTCGCTTACGGCGTACCCCAAAAGGTTATTTCTGATATGGCCTAAATGCAACGGCTTGTTCGTATTCGGAGAGCTGTACTCCACGATGTAACGTCCTTTCGAGCCTGCCTCAGGAAGCCCTAGCGTACCCGAAGCTTCGAATGCCTGGATGGCGTCCACGTAATTTCCGCGGTCCAAGCTTAAATTCAAGAATCCCTTCACCACGTTAAATGCGGACACGGCTCCGTTCTCTTGTAATTTTTCGCCAATTTCATTCGCCACCGCCTCAGGCGCCTTTTTCGCAACACGCACAAAAGGAAATACCACAAGGGTCACATCTCCTTCAAACTCTTTGCGTGTTTCCTGCAAATCCGGTACGACATCTACATCGTACAATCCTTTCAATACTTCTTGAATACTAGCTTCTAAACTCATCTAGTGGGCTTGTTTTGGCAAATATATTTCAGCGAGCATGCAACGTGCACTCCCGCCACCTAAGGTTTCAATCGTTTCTAAATCACTGTGCAAAATGGTATGATGCGCTTCAATCATCGCCACCTGCTCCGGCTCCAAAGCCTTGTAAGCGCTGCTGCTCATCACTAAATACAAAGCTTGCCCTGCACCTTTCACTAGTAACATGTTTCCTGCAAACTGGTGTTTCTGCGCTTCCGTAATCTCAACAATAGATTTTCCGGTTCGCTCTAAGGAATCCACTACCATCGTGCGTTCTTTGGCATCATCGATGGTATCCAAACAAATCACCGCATAACGATCAGTCATGCACATCAATACGTTAGTATGGTATATGGGCTGGCGTCCTTCAGGCGTGTCTTGAAAGGCACTAAACACCACCGGAGTATAATCGATTTCTTTGCACAATTCTTCCAGTAAAAACTCATCCGCACGTTGGCTTCTCGCCATGTAAGCGATCTGCGCATCGTGATCGAAAATAATGCTACCGGTACCTTCTAAATAGATGCCTTCGAGCTCTGCGCTGGAATAATCCAAGGTGGCATCTACTATAAACCCGGCGTCTGTTAACCGCTGCTCGATGCCTTCGATACGCTCTAATCGGCGATTTTCAGCCTTCATCGGATACAAGGCAATGCGACCATCGTTGTGCATCGAAATCCAGTTGTTTGGGAAGATGCTATCAGGAGTATGCGGCTCAGGGGTGTCCTGCAGCACGTGTACCTGCACGCCCACTCCACGAAGCTTGTCGACGAATCGGTCAAACTCCATTTGTGCCTTCGCATTATCTGCCTCAGCAGTGGTCCCCGCATCTTGCTGCTGGTAAAAATTATCAATTGCAGTTTGTGTATTCATTCCGAAACGAGCCGGACGAATCATCAGAATATCGTTAGTAGCATTCTTTGTCATTAGCCTCTGTTTAGCGGCATAGTACTGCAACGAAGCAGTCCGCCCATCTTAACAATCTCGTTGTACTTTACTGGTGTTACTTTCATTCCTTTTTCGGTCAACCAACTGGTCAAACCTTCAAAGACATCCGCAACAATGATTTGAGTAGCACTTACGCTAAATACGTTAGTTGTCAAACCGTAGGCCTCCTCTGGGGAGCAGTAGTAGATGTGCTCCTTTCCGAAGAACTTCTCGAGCCAAGCCACATCTTCCTGGTGCTTAAATAAATGAGGAGCGATAATGGCGCCACAACCGACCGGTTGAAAAGCGCAATCTAAATGCAGCGAGCCGCCTTGTGGATCAACGTCGCTCTTGAGCAATTCAAAGCCCTTGAACTCTTTCGCCGGAAACTCATCTGCGAGGTATTCTAAACCTGCGTAGTTCGTGCGGGCAGTTTTGTATGCATCAAAAGTGGCTTCGTCGCTCACTCCGACAAAAACATGGTGGTTGTGCACCAGGACATCCCCGCCTTCCGCAAAGCAGCCTGAAGGCATCATGATGATGTTTGACGAAGGAATACGCCCTTCAATCTCAGTGATGGCATGGGCCTCCTCTGCACGATCTTCAATGACGTTGGGCAGAATGAATTGGTCCTCGATGACAAAGGCGATATCGCGGGCGAACACTTGATTCAGAGAAGGGATGCCAGACGGCCTAAGCACCTCTACGTCAAGCGATTCTAGCGCTTCTATTAAACCTTTAACTTCACTCATGCAATCTTCTTCTGAAGGATACGTTCCTTCTAAAACAGAAGACCTGCTTCTCGCATCGTAGCACGATTCGACGTCGGGCACACCGCCCATGTTTCGTGCCACACCAACCACCACAGTGTGGAGCGGTGCGTATTCATTTTCGATGTGAGGTAGAATTTGCATAGCGATGAGTTGAACCGCAAAAATAGTAGGAAATGTGTTGATAACGCTATAAATGACAGGTACTTTACTAACGCCTATCTACTTATTTTTGATAGATAAAGCACAATCCACAGGAATGGCCAAAGCAAAGAACAAATCCACCACTTCGAAGCCTAAAAAATGGGCGGCGAACTTTACACGTTTCAGCGACAGTACCCGTGAAATTACTTCGGATCCTACAACGAAGGTGTTCCTTTCTTTCGGCGCGCTGTTTGTAGGTGTCTTCATTTTCATTGCTTCCTTGAGTTTTTTAAACCATTGGCCCGCAGACTATTCTCTTCAGACTGCAGATCAGGTGGATGTTCGCTCCGTATCGAATGTGTTTGGAACCTTGGGACACTTCTTCGGCTGGACGTTGCTAATGAACGGGCTCGGTATTGCTACCCTGATCCTTCCCTTGTGGATTATTGCTGTTGCAGCTCGTGGCGCTTTTGGATTTAGACGAATTCGTCCCTTGTATTTATTCAACCACGGACTGGTGATTGTACTGATCACCAGTGTGTTTATTTCTTGGATCGTCTCAGATCACCCCACGGTATACGGCGGCTTAACAGGATTTTATTTGTATGAGCTACTAGCCATTCGTTTAGGTCACATGGGCGTTTTGTTACTGCTCGTTGGATCCACAGTGCTCTACAGCATCGTTGCATTCCAGGTACGCTCTGTGGCGCTACCTAAAATGCCTACGCATCTTCAGCCGACCTCAGAAGTGGAAGAAAGCGAACAAGAGATCCCCACCGATCATCAAGACGAAGTTGAGGCCTCTACAGCACCATCTTTCCATTCGGCGACTCCATCTCCATCACTAACGATGATCGACGATGAGGAGTCGGACGAAACGCTGAACATCACGCTTTCGACGGAGGTAGGAACAGAACCGGAAGAAATAATGAATACACCTGCGCCATCAGCGCAACTCGAACCACAAATAATACCTGTTGAGGTCGAAGCGCCGAAAGCGGTTGCCTTAGATATTCCCAAGGTACAACCTGAAGAAAAGACGCCTGCTGTTGAGGCAGAGCAGGAATTGGATGTACAGGTGGAAATTCACGAGGAAAAAGTAGAAGACGACCGCTACATCAATAAAAAGGTGAAAGATTTCGGAGAGTACGATCCCAAGTTGGATTTGAGCAAGTTTCAGTTGCCAAAAATTGATCTGTTGAAGCAGTACGGTGATGGGCAGATTAAATTTGACAAGGCGGAGATTGAGCAGAACAAAAACAACATTGTCGATACCCTGCGTAACTACAACATCGAGATCAAGGAAATCAAAGCTACCATAGGACCGACCGTTACCTTGTATGAGATTGTCCCGGCGGCCGGCATTCGTATTTCGAAGATCAAAAATCTCGAGGATGACATCGCGTTAAGTCTTGCTGCTTTGGGGATTCGTATCATCGCACCCATTCCTGGAAAAGGAACCATCGGTATCGAAGTACCGAATGCGAAGCCGCAGATGGTGAGCATGAAGCAAGTGATCGCCAGTAAAAAATTCCAAGACTCTGACATGGAGCTTCCCGTGGCGATGGGTCGTACGATCACCAACGACAACTTTGTCTTTGACCTCGCAAAAATGCCTCACCTGTTGATGGCCGGTGCTACGGGTCAAGGTAAATCGGTCGGTTTGAACGCCATTCTTACCTCATTACTCTACAAAAAGCACCCTAGCCAGCTGAAATTTGTGTTGGTGGATCCGAAGAAAGTGGAATTGACCTTGTACAATAAAATAGAGCGTCATTACCTCGCAGTACTGCCAGATTCGGACGAGGCTATCATCACGGATACCGCTAAAGTCGTCAATACACTGAACAGCCTTTGTATCGAGATGGACAACCGTTATGAGTTACTTAAAGGAGCCATGGTGCGGAACATCAAGGAATACAATGCGAAGTTTATTGCACGGAAATTAAATCCTGAGGAAGGACATAAATTCCTGCCTTATATCGTTTTGGTGATTGATGAGTTTGCCGATCTGATCATGACCGCAGGAAAAGAAGTCGAGATGCCTATTGCTCGTCTTGCGCAGTTGGCCCGTGCGATCGGGATTCATTTGATCGTTGCTACACAGCGTCCTTCTGTGAATGTCATTACTGGTATCATCAAAGCCAACTTCCCCGCTCGTGCCGCCTTTAGAGTGACTTCTAAAATAGATTCTAGAACCATCTTAGATGCCGGAGGGGCAGATCAACTCATCGGTAAGGGTGACATGCTGTTTTCGCAAGGTTCTGATCTTATCCGTTTGCAATGTGCCTTTGTCGACACCCCAGAAGTGGAGGACATTTGTGACTTCATCGGTAACCAACAGGCCTACCCTATGGCGTATCAGCTGCCTGAATTTGTAGGTGAAGAAGGCGGTGGCGTTGGTGAGATTGATGCTGCGGATCGCGATGCACTTTTCGAAGATGCAGCTCGATTAGTGGTGGCGACCCAACAAGGTTCGACTTCAATGATCCAAAGAAAACTGAAATTAGGTTACAACAGAGCAGGCCGTATCGTAGACCAGCTCGAGTCTGCAGGTATCTTGGGGCCGTTTGAAGGTTCTAAGGCAAGACAAGTTTTAGTCCCGGATGAGTTCGCATTGGAACAGAAATTGAATGGAGATACGTAAATTGCACGCCATGAGAATTATTGCACTACTACTTCTACCGCTGATCACCTTTGCGCAAAGCCACGAGCAAGCAAAATCACTTTTGAATCAAGTGTATGAAAGTACACTCGCCCTTGAGTCTCAGCACATCTCGTTCACCAACACCATGGAAGTCCCATCAAACGGGGGAATGAAAGAGCGCTCAAGCAATGGTGAACTCTATGCGATCGGAGAAAAAGTTCGTGTAGTTACCGATGCCTTCACCTTCCTTTCTGACGGCACTACCGCTTATCTTATTTACCCTGAAGATGAAGAGATCGAGGTAGCCGCGTCTGACGAAGAAACCAGTTTAAGCCCAGCGGACATCCTAAAAAATTACCAAAGCGGGTACAGTTATAAATTGGCAGGAAAAGCGAATGAAAACGGTAAAACCATTCAGTACATTCGACTAAAACCTGTTAGTAGCGAGGAGATTAAGGAAATTCTCATTGGCGTAAATATGTCTACGCTGTTGCTCGACAACTACACGCAGTTTGGCACGAACGGTTCCAACAATGTGTTTCGCGTAAATACTTACCGGACGAATACGGCGCTATCCGCAAACTTGTTCGATATTAATGCCGATGAATTTAAAGACTACTACCGACTGTAGATCCTAATGACCAAGCTCGACCGCTACGTCCTAAAGAGTTTTATAAGGCCACTAATACCTACCCTTGGTATTATGGTCTTTTTCTTTTTGATGCAGATGGTTTGGAAATACATCGGAGACCTGGCCGGTAAAGGCATTGAGTGGTATGTATTGCTGGAGCTCATGATGTATTGGGCGGCAAGCGTCGTTCCATTTGCCTTGCCCGTAAGTGTGCTTTTCGCCTCCCTACTGACCTTTGGGAACTTTGGGGAGCACTATGAATTGGCAGCGATGAAAAGCTCGGGAATTAGCCTTTTTCGCGGCATTCGCTCTCTCGTTATTTTAAACGTACTCATCGCGATTGGCTCCTTCTACTTTTACAACAATGTCATTCCTGTGGCCAATTTAAAGGGTCAAAGCCTCCTCATCAATATCTCGAAAAGTAAACCCGCCTTTCATATTACTCCCGGGATCTTCTATCGTGGATTTGACGGGTACAGTATAAAAATTGGCGAGAAAAGTGGCGATGAGCAGCAAGTCCTTTCCGAAATCTACATCTACGACCACAAGGAAAATAAAAAGGGCAATCACAAGGTACTTACCGCCTCATCAGGCATCATGCGTACCATCGACAACGACAGGTATTTGGAAATAGAACTCCACGAAGGTGCCACCTACGAGGATATCGTCAAAAAAGACCGAAAGGACCGACTTAAAATGCCGTGGGCGCGCAGTGTTTTTGACACCGCATTCATCCGTTTCCCCATCAATGGTCTTAGCGAACAGGATTTATACAAGAACCGTCGCAGAGACTTCATGATGCTTAATATCAGTCAGCTGCGCAAAAAAGCGGATACACTCGCTGAACGTACGGCCAAAAGCGAGGCGAAATTCAAAAAGAACCTCAAAGGCAAATACAAATTTGATTACATCGATCCGACTACAGCCACAAACGACACTGCGCTTCGCGATAACCTGCTGAAAAACTTGGTCAGTGGAATGCGTTTAAGGGCTACTCAAAATGCCCTGCGTCTCTCTAAGAGCAATTTAGATTACCTGAAAACCATGAAACGCGAATTGGAATGGCGGGAAGAACAGCACATGCGTCACTGGATTGAATACTACAAGAAATTTGCATTGGGGGTCTCTGTTTTGATCATGTTTTTCATTGGAGCGCCTCTGGGTAGTATTATTCGCAAAGGAGGAATTGGCCTACCACTAGTAATATCTACCGTTGCTTTTTTGGTCTTTCACATTTTAAATACCACTTTTGAAAAAATGGGAAGAGAGATGCTCATGGATGTTCAATTGGCCATCTGGTTACCGTCTCTTATTCTCGCCCCTATCGCTTTTTGGCTGACCTATAGCGCTTCGACAGATACAGCTCTGCTGTCCGGAGAGGCATACAATAGGCTGGTATCAAAATTGACAAAACCTAAGAATGACAAAAGTCCTAATCCTCACAAATAAAATCCCCTACCCCTCCAAGGACGGGAGCTCTATCGCCATGGCGCGTACCCTGGAGTGTATTTTACAACTTCCGGACGTCGAAGTAACCTACGGCGCCATAAATACACTCAAGCACCGCAAGCATGTAGACGACTTCCCAAAGGACCTCAAAAGACAGATCGAGCTGAAGACTTTCGAGGAAGATACCTCGCCCAACCCTAGAACTGGTCTGATCAATCTGTTGCTAACTAACAAACCATACAACGCTACGCGGTTCTTGGTCCATTCAATGCAGGAATGGCTCTACGGCTTTGAAGACAACTATTTTGATGTCGTCATTATTGAAGGTGCATTTATGGGCTATTATATGCCCATCGCCAAGGTCAAAGGGAAAAAAGTAGTGCTGCGTACGCACAACCTCGAGCACATCATCTGGGAACGTACCGCATTAAATGTCGGGGATCCTCTACGAAGGGCGTATCTGAAAATACAATCCAATAGACTTCGCAACTTTGAGGAACGCATCACCCAGCTCGCAGATAGCATCTGGAGTATTTCACCGGTTGATGCGTTTTGGTTCAAAGCTTTAAATTCAAATACACACCACGTTCCGGTAGCAGTGACTCCCGCCGAGCCGCTGTCAGAGGTCGTCTCGTTCAAATGCTTCCATCTAGGCGCATTGGATTGGAAACCAAACCTCATCGGTCTAGAGTGGTTCATTGCCAAAGTGTGGCCAAAAGTCTTGTCGGCCCGACCAAATGTCGAATTTCACATTGCTGGAAACAACACTCCAGGGCACATTAAAAGCGACCCCTCCAAGAACATTTTCGTCCATGGTCGAGTACCCAGTGCTGCTGCATTCGCCTCGTCTCACGGAATCTCAGTTATACCGCTACTATCCGGCTCTGGTATACGCATCAAACTTTTAGAAAATGGTCGAATGGGCATTCCAGTGATCAGTACTCGAATAGGTGCTGAAGGCGTTTATGATGAACACAATCCACTGATACCACTGAGCGACTTTCCTGCGGATTTCGCTAAGAAATTAATAGAGTTATTGGACGACACCGACAAAGCACTCAAGCTCGGCCAAGACGTTCGAACGGATATTTTAGAACGATTCGGCTTTGAGCGCGCTGTAGATATGATCAAAGACGCATGGCCGGTATAATCGCAACGTACATATTAGCTATTTCCGTTTTTGGAATCTTGGCGACCTACCTATTCTATCCCCTATTACAGCTGATTAGAGGAGGCCGTGCAGCAGTGCATTCCCCGCACAAAGAACTGCCCAAGGTTTCCGTTCTTTTTGCTGCCTATAACGAAGCGTCTATACTCGAGGAAAAACTAGCATCTATTCTAAATTCGGACTACCCCCACGCACAACTAGAAATCATCGTCGGAAGCGACCAAAGCACGGATGAAACGGATGCGATTGTGGAGCGTTTTGGCACCCAATTTCCGTTCGTTCAACTCTTTCGAACGCCCGAACGTAGTGGGAAATCGGCCATTATGAACATACTTGCCTCGAAAGCGACCGGCGATATTCTCGTTTGTACCGATGCAAATATTCTGTTCCAAAAATCAACGCTCAAAGAACTCGTTGCCCCATTGTCCGAACAAAACGTCGCTGCGGTAGCGGGTGCACTTCACTACGCAGGCGCTGTGACCAATTCCACTTCGAAAAGTGAATCAAACTACCTCAGTCTCGAGAACAAAATCCGTAAAGCCGAAAGCAACACCTATGGATTCTGTCTAGGTATGGAAGGCGGATTATACGCCATCCGTAAAGAAGCGTGGACCCCTATTCCTCCGAATACTTTTATGGAAGACTTCTTCCAAACCATGCGCATTGCTCTAAGCGGCAAACGCATAGTATTCAACGAAAGAGCCATCGGACTAGAAGACGTAAGCACTTCCATACAAGAGGAATACAAACGCAAAATCCGAATATCTATCGGAAACTTCCAAAACCTCAAGCGCTTTCGAAAAGTGCTGCGCACTCCTTGGAAGCCTTTAGGTTTTGCCTTTCTATTCCATAAAGTCTTAAGATGGCTCACCCCTGTACTTGCTATCGTAGCGTGTATTGCGAGTCTATGGACGCCCTACTGGCCGATCACTTGCAGCGTCTTTATCCTCCTCCCGGTCACACAGTTCTTGTGGATCAAAGTATTTCCTCCAAATGCTTTAGCGTACTTTTGCATGATGAACCTCGGGTTACTGGTAGGGTTAATTAAATATTCAAAAGGTGTTAGATCCAGTGTCTGGCAACCGACCAAGAGAAAACAATATGAGTCTAAATAGAATCGAAGAAGCATTAGAAGATATCGCAGCGGGAAAGGTAGTGATTGTTGTAGACGATGAGGATCGCGAGAACGAAGGCGATTTTGTTGCTGCTGCTGAATGTGTTTCGCCTGAGATGATAAATTTCATGGCTACCGAAGGACGTGGACTCATCTGTACACCCATCTTGCCGCAACGCGCCACTGAGCTCGAGCTACCTCCTATGGTATCCGATAATACGGATCCGAACAAGACCGCTTTTACTGTAAGTATAGACCGTTTAGGTGAAGGATGTACCACAGGTATTTCCGCATACGATCGCTACATGACCGTTAAGGCACTTGTCGACCCTGCTATACAGCCCGCTGATCTCGCGCGCCCTGGTCACATCTTTCCGCTTATTGCAAAAGAAGGTGGTGTTTTACGTCGTGTAGGACATACCGAAGCAGCCGTAGATCTTGCCCGCCTAGCTGGACTTGCTCCAGCCGGTGTGATCGTTGAGATTATGAATGAAGACGGTACTATGGCGCGCTTACCGCAGCTTTTAGAGATTGCTAAAAAACACGATCTGAAGATCATTTCTATTGAAGACCTCGTGGCGTACCGCATGGCCAAAGAGAGTTTGATCGAGCTTGAAGAACGCATGGAGATTGAAACGCCATATGGTCAGTTCACCTTACATGCCTTTGAGCAAAAAACGAATCATCAGGTGCACCTCGCGCTCACCAAAGGTTCATGGAGTATTCAAGACACGGTTCCTGTTCGCATTCACAGTGCGGGTGTCGCTAATGACATCTTTCATCTGCTCACCAGCAATGACAGTTCAAAACTTCAACGGGCACTAAAAACCATTGCGGAACGTGGAAGTGGCGCAATCATCTACATGAATCAAGAACCGAACGGAACTACCCTACTTCACCGAATAAAAAACTTTAAACGGGCGGAAACTTCAGAAGGGGTTAGCTTCAATAAAGATGCTCGAGATTTTGGAATTGGTGCACAAATCATACACCACTTAGGCATTCGTAACATCGATCTGATCACTAACAATCCGATCAAACGCGTCGGAGTTAGCGGGTACGGATTAGAAATAAAAACGAATTCTGAACTGCTCTAATGTCTAACAATGCCGTACATATGTGCATGCGATTTTACCGCAACCAGAACGGAATTACTCCGCTTTGGCGCATGCTCCTATTAACCGGCATCTCGGGGGCTTTAGAAACACTGCCCATCCTTTTAGCCCTGCCCCTTATTCGCAGCATTTACCTCGACCTCCCGGTGGTAAACCTGCAAGGCTTCACACTGAGCTTCACCACATATACAGTCGGGCTTGTAGGACTCCTCATTCTCCGCTTCGCAGTAGGTTCTTGGAGCCAATTTCAAAATGCAAAAGCACGAATCACATTACTCGATCGGATCAATACTATCCCCAAAGGAACCATCGACAAACCCGAACGCATCGCTTTGAACCAGTGCGTTCAAAGTATCAACTTTCTACTGAACGGCTGGGCACAATTCATTCCAGGACTCTTTTTCGCGGGGTTGGGCGTATACTTCGCCCCTACTTTTGGAGCAGTCACCCTAACCATTCTTGCCCCGTGGATACTCGTAATACGCCGTATCAAATCTATCCAGGATCAAAAGCATCGTTTGGTACCTAAACTAGAGTCTGAATTAGACAAAAGCGATCGCAAACTCTGGCGCATCCGAAGAACCAGCGCCTCGTTGTGGGACAGCATTAATAAAAACTTAAGAGAGTTCGTAGTAATCTCAACACTTATTGTGTCTTTGTTTATCAATCATACGCTTTTCACTTCGAGTACTACAGTATCTATTATCGTAATTATCCTGTATTTGCGGGGTTTACAGCAAGTTTACACAGGATATATCATGAGTCAACAAATCGTTGCACTCAAAGAATCTTTATCACTCAAGCATACCGTTTTGTTAAAATAAACGGTCTTTTTTTCGCTATTTTTGTGCAACTAATAAAAAAAGCTTCCATGAAAAGACCCCTTTTTGTGTTTGCTTTGAGTTCAGTAATCTTCAGTTGCCAGCCAGACACGGTCGGCGTTGATGACATTGACATCATTGCAAATCCCCTAATCGCAGTCCCGATTGGTGAGATCAACCTCACGATGGACAACCTCTTAACCCCTGACGACAGCCTCATTTATGACGATAACACCACCTATAAATTGGTGGTGGCACAGGATAGTGTATTTGGCATCAGTGTAAACGATTTGATCACCCTACCCGCACAATCTCCATCTACGAGCAGCATTTCGATGGGAACCATCGGAGTGAATAACGTTTCACTATCCAACGGGATCACTCTTGGAACTATTGCGAACAGTGCAAATCTTACGGGTATTTCCGCGGCGCACAATATGAATGCACCGTTTCCTGCAATCGCAGAAACGAACTTAGGTGTGTTTGGAGGAGGTGGCTTCGGTTCTTTTACTTCTGCTAACTTCTCCGCTGGTTCGCTTGACCTAAGTTTAACCAACAATTGGCCGGTACCCGTAAATTTGAACGTGGACTTGGTAGATAACACTGCCTCGGCTCCAGGAGGAGCAGCGCCTGTCATTCTTTCTTATACTCTATTGAATGTTTCTCCAGGATCTACTTCTACGGCCATAGGAAACTTGACAGGTAAAACTTTACCAAGTAACATTGGTTTTAGCATTACTTCAATCACTACCACTTATAGTGCGTCAGAACTCATTGATACCACTAACACTTTAGATTTATTAATCTCCTCTCAAAATCTGCAGGTGTACAGTGCTGTAACTCAGATTGCAACGCAGGATATCTCCTCGGATACACAATACGTGGACTTAAGCACAGGCGGTTCGGAAGAACTTCGTGAGCTTCGATTCCAAACGGCTAGTTTTGACTTTGAATTCACTTCATCTCTTGCAGAAGATATAGAGCTGACTCTTGGCTTTCCTGGTTCTGATAAAAACGGCGTAGAGGTCGATACCGTCATCACGATTGCAAGCGGTCAGACTACTACGGGTAGCATTAACTTGAACAACACGATCTTAGATTTAACTACCGACCCGTCACAGGCGCACAGCAAACTACCCGTGGCTGTTACGGCTAAAATGATCGGTTCAGGGAACTTGGTTACTGTAGACAGCTCAGATGCGCTTTCTATGGAATTCAAAATGACGAATCTACAGTTTGGACACATCAAAGGTTACTTTGGTACACAACAGATCGTTATTGATCCGGGAAATGTTCCTTTAGCAATCGACTTCCTAGAAAATTTCGAAGGCGCTATTTCCTTCAGTGACCCATCGATCAGTATGGACATCACCAACTCTATTGGTTTACCGATCGAACTTGCACTCGATTTTTCTTCATTCGGCGACGGTACAACTTTCCCACTGAATGGTCCTAACTACGTTTTGCCTTATCCGACAGTGCTAGGAAATACGGAAACGGGTACCCTCGTATTTGACAATACCAATTCTCAAATTGTTGACGTATTCACCCTCCCGAAGGATAGCATCAGCTATGGCGGTAACGTAAACCTCAACCACGACACTGCTGCGTTCGGCACACAGAACTTTGTGACCAGCACCAGTGCGATTAGTGGTAACCTATTGATGGAACTCCCTTTCTCCATCACGGCCTCAGGGCTGACCTTTGGGGATACGCTCGCACAAGAACTTGACTTATCGTCATCCATTCCAGATTCGGTTGCCATTGAAGAAGTCACCTTGCACATGTTAAACACTACCACCCTACCCTTGAATGCGACTATAGAATTGAAATTCTACGACGAAAACTGGGTATTGGTGCACAGCGAAACTGTGTCATTACTCGAAAGTGGTATTCCAAACAGCAACGGCATTGTTACTACTGCGAACGCAGTTAGCACAGATCTAGCACTCGAAGGTGCGGCTCTTGAAGCGGTATTGTCCAGTAGCGCAATCATTGCAGAAGCTTCTATGGAAACTTACGACGGTGGTACAACTCCTGTGAAATTACGTACCGATGCGACCATAGGAATTTCCTTAGGGATTGACATCAAGGTAGGTGCTAACATTGATATACTATAACCGTCATGAGAAAACTAACTTTACTTGCGGCGATTCTAAGTACTACGTTACTATCCGCACAGGACTTTACCACATTTGGATTGTCAAGCAATCCTCAGAATATCGTTCAAAACCCGGGCGCAGATCCTATGACAAGATTCCAGTTGCGCTATGCAGGAGTTGAATCTACTTGGGGTGCTACGCATACTGCTGGTGAACTGTTCGCTACGAATGATCTTTTAGGCAACATTATAGGCGCTGGTAAAAACAGCATCGGAATACAAGGAAATGCAAATGTCAACTTGCCTCACTTAGGATTTAAATTGGGTAAGAACTATTTCTTTGCCGGATTAAATCTAAAAGCCGATGTTGGCGTGGAATTCGACACCGATCTATTGGGCTTTGTTAAATACGGGATGGCCGATGAAAATGGAGATTTTGACGGAAATTACTCTGGAGATTTTTCAGATACCCGCGTGCGTTTGGCACTTTCTTCCAATAGTTATTTTGGATACCAGCGTACCTTCTTGGAAGAGAAACTGCGCGTAGGTTTGAGCTTCACAAGCAGTAACTACATCGCTGGAATGAATCTTGAAACATCCAATTTCAACCTTTCTAGTTCTGCTTCGAACACAGTGGGAAATACGCTTGCATTCGGTTACGATATAGACATGGCGACCACTAACCTGTTCGCTGGAGCGAGTCTTGATAGCCTCTCAGATCTAAATGCAGACAATCTCACTATTCTTGACAGAGCAGCAGATGATCCACAAGGAGCTTTGTCTACGGGGATTACGCTGAATACTTTCGGATTTGGAATTACCTACCGTCCATTGTCGTTTTTGGAGACGTCTCTAAGTATGACTGGTTTAGGCGGTAACACAACCTCGTTCGACGCACAAACCTCTAAGGTCTGGAGCGGTTCTACCACGGTTGAAGGTTTTGAGTACAGTAGTGCTCCTGGCGATAGCATTTCAGTTAAAATTGGCAACGCACTAGAT
>Ga0209136_1000034_pt1 | contig 99756 bp, 97 predicted proteins | sample SaaInl0LU_22_DNA_FD_184640 | JGI IMG/M metagenome (GOLD analysis project Ga0209136, IMG submission 184640) | Marine microbial communities from expanding oxygen minimum zones in the Saanich Inlet - ESP_90LU_22_DNA (SPAdes) (version 2) | ecosystem: Environmental > Aquatic > Marine > Intertidal... | reverse complement strand
ATCATAATGGCGTTAGAAAAGCTTTTGATATCTGTCCGGTCAATACAGTGCTCAATTTTTATGCCCGTCATTTGGGATACGAATATGATAAAGGAGGTGTGCTATCAAGACAAGGCCATGTCTGTTCCCCATTGTTGTCAGCGTTGAATCATTTGCCTTTTTACAAACAAACCATTCCTAAGTCCTTGGGGGTAGAGTTTTTGAATCAAGAGGTTTATCCGCTCATGAAAAGCTATGGCCTTTCAGAAGTAGATTTGATGAGGACCTTTGTAGAGCATATTGCCAATCAAATTTCGAATACATTAAAAAAAGGAAAAGTACTTGTTACTGGTGGAGGGGCTTATCATGACTTTTTGATAGGTCGTATAAAAGAACTCAATCCAGATTTAGAGATTTTCATTCCTTCTGATGAACTAATTGAGTATAAAGAAGCGCTAATTTTTGCTTTGTTAGGAAAGTTGAGGCTAGCAAATGAAGTCAATTGTCTTGCCAGTGTTACTGGTGCTCGAAAAGATCATTCTTCGGGTGAGGTCTGTGGGTCATAATTTTTTTGTAAACATCTAACAATCAATAAGAATTGGCGTCTTGAGGGCTTTGTCTGGTTACAGTTGATGAATTTTCATAGGTAAAACTCCTCGTAAAACTTTTAAAATACTATTTTAGCTTTCAAGAATTTAAAAAATAAGATATAAAATGAAATATTTTCTAGGGTCAAGTCCGAAGTGGTTTAAACTTGTTATGATATTTTTCTTACTTGTGAACATACCGATTTCTATTTTTGTGCCCCACGTAGGAGCATGGTTGTTTATCGCAGAGTTTATATTCACCCTTGCAATGGCTTTAAAGTGTTACCCTCTACAGTCAGGTGGGTTGTTGGCGATTGAAATTATAGCATTAGGATTAACCTCTCCAGAAAGTGCATATCATGAAGTAGATCAGAATTTAGAAGTTGTATTGTTGTTGGTTTTTATGGTGGCAGGTATTTATTTTATGAAGCCGTTGCTGATGTATATTTTTAGTAAAATTTTCACTAAAATAAAATCAAAGATTGGTTTGTCTTTGTTGTTTGTGTTCTTGTCAGCTATATTATCGGCATTTCTAGATGCTTTGACCGTTACTGCTGTGTTGATTAGTGTTGCCGTTGGTTTCTATGGTGTTTATCAAAAGATCAACACCAGCGAAGAAAGTCATGATGCAATAGATAAAAAAGAGTTGACTGGAGAGACTTTAGAGCAATTTAGAAGTTTTTTGAGAAGTTTAATTATGCATGGAGTAGTTGGTACTGCTTTAGGGGGTGTTTGTACGCTGGTAGGAGAACCTCAAAACTTATTGATAGGTGAAAGATTAGGATGGGATTTTGTAGCATTCTTTTTAAAAATGGCACCGATTACCCTTCCAGTTTTGTTTTGTGGTTTGTTAACCACTGTGTTGTTAGAGGTTACAGGAACTTTTGGTTTTGGTGCTAAATTGCCTAGCATTGCAGATCAAATTATCCAGGGCTATACTCGTGAGGAAGATGCAAAGAGAACATCTCAAGAAAAATATGCGTTAAAAGTTCAGGCACTTGCTGCTATACTACTGATTTTAGGGTTGGCTTTGCATATAGCACCTGTTGGGTTTATTGGTTTGGCTCTAATTGTTTTTCAAACTGCATTTATTGGTATCACAGATGAGCATCAACTGGGGCACGCTTTTGAAGAAGCACTTCCTTTTACCGGATTGTTAGTTGTGTTTTTTGTTGTTGTGGCTATGATTCATGACCAACATTTATTTTCTCCGATCATTCATTGGGCACTTGATCAAAGTCCCGAATCACAGCCAGGATTGTTTTATTTGGCCAACGGATTCTTATCTGCGATTAGTGATAATGTTTTTGTTGCAACGGTTTATATTGGAGAGGTTCAAGCGGCTTTTAAAAATGGGATCATTGGAAGAGAGCAGTTCGAGCATTTGGCAATTGCGATCAATGCAGGTACCAATTTACCTAGTGTAGCCACTCCAAATGGTCAAGCTGCATTTTTGTTTTTATTGACCTCCGCATTGGCGCCTTTAATCAATTTGTCTTACGGAAAAATGGTAAAAATGGCTTTGCCTTATACTATAGTTTTAGGTGGGGTTGGGTATTTGATGGTTAGGGTGTTGTTGTAAAAAGGAACTCATTAGAAATAATGTTTTTTCTTGGTTTAGAAGACACCTTGCTAAAAATAAAACACAAAAAAAGCGATTTGACAATGCGGTCAAATCGCTTTTTACCTTCCAAGTATCTCTCTTACTGAGAAGGATTTTTGCCAACCTTATTTTTTGACAAAACGCCATTGTGTTTTTTGTTTCTCGGTGGTGGCTTCCAAAAGATAAACCCCTGGAGCAAGTTGTGAAACATCGATGTTGTGCTCTGTTCCTTTGCCCTTAGATTTTTTTATTTGTTTTCCGGTGAAGTCACGAATTGTATATGTTGCCTCCTTTGCTATTGAATTTTTTACGTGTATCGTAGTGGTTACTGGATTGGGATACACCGACAATGATTGTTGAGCAAAATTTCCGATGCTTAGGGTTGACGTATCAATTGTGCCATTGATTGCGTTGTTTCCTGCATAAACATTTCCTGATAAATCCGTTAAGCCACTATTGTCATGGTCTGTATCACCATATTGCATGCGGATTAGAAAGTTTTCATGTTCGGGCTCTGCAGCGATTTCAAAAATTAAGATTCTTTTGTTTTCTTCTCCCTCTGATGCTCCATAGCGAATGGAGATCAGTTCTCCGCTCTCTTCTGTTACGATATTTGTTTCCGATCCCACGCGTAAAGCCTTTGTTGCCAAAAATTGTGCTTTCGTAGGCAAGGCCATGTCTTCGCTGTATTTGGTTGACCATTCTGCATGTTTGTTAGCGTTAAGGACCAACTCACCATATTTAGTGTTTGAAACCCCTGGAGCAGTGTTGTCTTTTTTTATGATGACACGATCGATCGCCATGTAGCTTCCCCAACCGTTCCCTATCGTTCCAGAAAACCTTAATTCGATGGGATGTTCAAGATAAGTTTGCAGGTCTATTTCTGCTAAGTGCCATGCGTTTCCTTGGTTTCCAGATCTGCTCCATATTGTGGTCCAAGTATTGTTTTCTTTTATTTGTAGTTTTAATGTTCCCATTGCTGCCCCTCCAAACATGTGGTAAGCAAAACTAATGTACAATTCAGTCACTGTGTTCTCAACGGTAAAAGGATTAAGGTTTAAGATGGCTGTGTTGTTGTAATTTCCATGCGCCGCTGTGACCATATAATAATTGTCGTGGTATGCAGATGGTGGCCCAGTGAATTCGTTTCCAGATGCCGTAAAAATGTTTGACCAATCAAAATCGTCAGTGTTGTCTTGGCTAAACAGACCTAAGTTATTTTCAAAACTTTCTATGTAGGGGATGGAAATCTGATCTTGAGCTTGCGCAAAAGTAAAGTTGACCAGCGTGAAGAGTAGTAATAGATACTGTTTTTTTTTGAGATTAAAATTCATAAAACATCAATTTAAGTGTTAATATAATATCAAATATATAAAAATAAAATCATTAAGATGAAAATAACACAAAAACATAACGTTATTTTTGTCAAATCAATATTGCGTGGCTTGTGGATTTAAAAAAATCAACCCTCTAGAGCATAGCATTAAGTCTAGTGCTATTGCATAGTTTTTTTTTGTTTATGGAGATGTAATAATAAATTGTATTTTCGTTTTCACAAATAACCATTTATCATGAGGAGTCAAATTCAAGAAGAGGTTCTACCCATCGTAGAAGAAAGTCAAGAAAAAACCATATCTATTGTTCAGTTGATTATGGATGGTGGTACAGGTGGGCAAATCATTATGGGGCTTTTATTTACTTTGTTGGTTTTAGCTCTCTATATCTACATAGAAAGATTTTTAGCGATCAAGGCGGCAAATAAAGTCGATAAAAACTTTATGAATCAAATAAAAGAGCAAATCAGTCTAGGGAACTTAGAGGCGGCCAAGTTGCTTTGTGAAAAGGTAAACCTGCCTGTTGCAAATCTAGTGAAGAAAGGAATATCAAGAATTGGAAAGCCTTTGGAAGATATCAACACAGCGATTGAAAACGCAGGAAAATTAGAAGTGTATAAGTTAGAAAAAAATGTAAGTGTGTTGGCAACTATTTCGGGAGCAGCACCTATGATTGGGTTTTTAGGAACAGTGATAGGAATGATTGTTTCTATCCATGAAATTGCTAATGCAGGTGGGCAAATTGATATTAAAATGTTGTCTGATGGATTGTATACTGCTATGACAACTACAGTCGGGGGATTGATTGTCGGGATTATCTCTTACATTGCATATAATCATTTAGTGGTAAGAACAGATAGTGTTGTATATCAAATGGAGTCCACTTCTGTAGAATTTCTAGATCTACTAAATGAACCGGTTTAGTCGCTTGAATCTAAATCTTATGATTGTTCAATAGCTCAAATGATAAAACCTTAACACGATAACCCTATATATGAGTATTAGAAGTAGAAATAAAGTAAGCGCAGATTTTAATATGTCCTCAATGACTGATATTGTTTTTCTTTTGTTGATTTTCTTCATGCTGGCTTCTACCCTGGTGACTGTTAATGCAATTGATGTATTGTTGCCTAAAGCGGGTGGGAAAACAGAGAACAAAGGGATCGTATCGGTTTCCATCACAAAAGAAGGTGTTTTTTATGTAGACGCAGATCAAGTGGAGTTCAATCAACTGGAAAATTCATTGTTAGCAAAGATGTCTACAACCCAAGAGGGATCCTTAGTGATTAGGGGAGACCATGAGTCGGCATATAAGAATATCATGCAAGTTATAGATATTGCAAATAGGAATAAAATCAAAATGATTTTAGCTGTAAAAGGTCAATAGTTTATGATTTTTAAGACCTCATATCAAAAGCAGTCAGCCATGATGACATTATTGATCATGATTTTTGTGGTGTTTATTATGTTTTTTTGTGGTCTCAGGTATTTAGATCCACCAGAGGAATATGGTGTTGCCATCAATTTTGGAACATCAGATATGGGATCCGGTCCTCCAGCTTTAAATGAGCGTATTCAATCCAATCCAGAGCCAAGTCAAGTGTCCTCTAAGGCTGAACCTTTAGAGCCTAATATTGTCAAAGATAACCTATTGACTCAATCTGATGTAGAGGCGCCTATGGTGAGTCCCAAAGAAGAGAAGGAACAAGAAAAAACAAAGGATTTAAACAAAGAACCACGAGAGAAAAAGATAGAAAATCCAGTCAAACAAAAGAAGCCAACGCCTTCAGAAGATACCCAAAATATATTGAAGCATCTTTTTGGAAATCCTTCGGTAGGAGAAGAGGTTCAAGGAGAAGGAGAGGATAGAGAGCAAGGTGTGAAAGGAAGTTTGTCTGGAGCCGCAAGTAGTGCCAAATACTACGGAAATGAAGGTTCTGGAGGAGATGGAAATTATTTACTTAAAGGAAGAAGACCCTTAACAAAACCCATCATAAAACCAGACTGTAATGAAGAAGGAATTGTAGTGGTTAGCATTGAGGTCGATAAAAACGGAAGAGTCACCAGTGCAAAAGCTGGAGTAAAAGGTACAACGAACAATAGTCTGTGTCTGTTGGAACCTGCCAGAAAAGCTGCTCTGGCCACCCAATGGAATCCTGATGGAAATGCACCAAAAAGGCAAGTAGGAATGATTCGTTACAAGTTTGTACTCTCAGAATAAATATGAATTATCAAGAAACTTTAGATTGGTTGTTTCACCAGCTACCCATGTATCAGAAAGAGGGGGCAAAGGCTTATAAAAAAGATTTGTCTAATACCCGCTTATTGATGAATTATCTGGGTCATCCAGAAAAAGCGATACAAGCAATTCATATTGCAGGAACAAATGGTAAAGGTTCTACAAGTCATATTTTGGCTTCTGTTTTACAGGAGCAGGGGTACCGAATAGGGTTGTATACCTCTCCTCATTTGGTCGATTTTAGAGAGCGTATCAAAATCAATGGACAAGAAATTTCAGAGCAGTATATTGTAGACTTTGTGGAGAAGCACAAAGATTTTTTTCAACGCAATGCCTTGTCTTTTTTTGAAATGACAGTAGGCTTGTCTTTTGAGTATTTTAAAGATTTGGGAGTTGATTATGTGGTCTTGGAAACGGGCTTGGGAGGTAGGTTAGATTCAACAAATGTCGTTCATCCATTGGTCTCAGTAATTACCAATATTGGTTTAGATCATACGCAATTTTTAGGGACTACATTGCCCGCAATAGCTATTGAAAAAGGAGGGATTATAAAAGAAAACGTCCCTGTTGTTGTTGGGGAGTATCACCCTGATACTTTTCCTGTTTTTGAAAATATTTCAGTTCAAAAAAAAGCCAAACTGTACAAGGCTTTTGAATTAGAAGACACATCGATTCATTGTGAATTGAAAGGAGCTTATCAAAAGCATAATATCAAAACAGCCTTAAAGACGGTAGAAGTTTTAAATAATTTAGGGGTTGAAGTTTCAAAAACGGCAACGAAAACCGGTCTTGCAAAGGTAACCCAAAACACAGGTTTATTGGGTAGGTATCAAATGGTTCAAGAAGCACCTAAGATCCTTTGTGATACTGGACACAATAAAGAAGGAATCTCATTGGTTGTCCAACAATTATTACAAGAACAATACCAGCAATTACACATTGTTTTTGGCGTAGTGGAGGATAAAGATTTGCGTTCCGTTTTACCTTTGTTGCCTAAAAATGCTCATTATTATTTCACAAAGCCATCTATAGCAAGAGGATTGTCAGAAAAAAAGCTCAAACTCATTGCTGAAAAGCATGGTTTAATAGGTGCTGAGTTTTCAACCGTTGCGCAAGGGGTTTCTCAAGCGATTTTAAAAGCGACTACTGAGGATTTAATTTATGTTGGTGGAAGTACTTTTGTGGTTGCAGATTTCTTGTCTTCACGAATGTTGAAGTAGGAGAAGTATCTAATTTATAGTTCATAGCATTTATGATATTTTTAATCTTTAGTAAACAATATCCTATATTTGCCCTAAATAAAAATGTAACATGAAGATTTTAGTCACAGGTGCAGCAGGGTTTATTGGATATCATTTGTCCGAGTTGTTATTGAACAAAGGACATCAAGTTGTTGGCATAGATAATCTAAACGACTACTATGATGTGAATTTAAAATTTTCTAGGTTAAAAGAGTTAGGGATTGATTCTAAAAAAGCTTCGGTTTTTTTAAATGAAGTACAGTCAGAAAAAAATAAAAGTTTTACGTTCGTAAGGTTGTCTCTAGAAGATAGAGAAGACATAAATAGACTTTTTGAAAAAGAGAAGTTTGAGGTTGTTTGTAATTTGGCTGCACAAGCTGGGGTAAGGTACAGTATAGAAAATCCACATGCCTATGTAGAAAGTAATATTGTGGGATATGTAAATTTGTTAGAAGCCTGTAGGTCTAATCATGTGAAACACCTTGTCTATGCGAGTAGCTCTAGTGTGTATGGTTTGAATTCTGCTGTTCCTTTTTCTACCAAAGATAAAGTAGAAACCCCTATAAGTTTGTATGCGGCCTCCAAAAAAAGTAATGAGTTGATGGCACATACCTACTCACATTTGTTTGGTTTTGCTACAACTGGACTCCGTTTTTTTACTGTTTATGGTCCATGGGGAAGGCCAGATATGGCTGCCTATTTGTTTGCAGATGGGATTAGCCAAGACAAGCCGATTAAAGTCTTTAATCATGGGAAAATGGAACGTGATTTTACTTATGTAGGGGATATCGTAGAAGGCGTAGTGAGAATTATTGAAGGAGAAGTAGAGACCAGAAAAGAAAAGAAAGAGCTGTACAAAGTGTATAATATAGGAAACAACAAGTCTGTTAAGTTGTTAGATTTTATCAAAAACATAGAGCGTAATCTTGGGAAAGAAGCCGAAAAGGTGATGATGGATATACAGCCAGGAGACGTAGAGAAGACTTGGGCAGAGGTTTCTGATTTGATAAAAGATTATGATTACCAACCCAATACGACTGTTGAGCAGGGGGTTGATAGATTTATAGATTGGTATAAAAAATATCATAAAATACAATAAAACAATGGGAGATGTTATAAATGTTGTGTTGAGTGGAGGAGTAGGGTCTCGATTATGGCCAATCTCAAGAGCCAAAAGTCCAAAACAATTTTTGCAGATATTTGAGCAAAAATCTTTGTTTCAGCATACTTTGCTCAGGAATGAGGAATTGGTAGATGATTTTATGTTGGTTACTAACGAAAGTCAGTTGCCAATAGCGATTAGCCAATCTAAAGCGTGTGGGTTTGATATACAGAACAAAATTGTAGAGTCTGTGGGGAGAAATACGGCTCCAGCCATCACATTAGCTGCTTTGAGCTTAGATCCAGATGATATCATGTTTATTACTCCTTCGGATCATATGATTGGTGATGAAGAGTTATATGGATCAGCAGTTAAAAATGCGGTGAGACTAGCGAAAGAAGATGCTATCGTTACCTTTGGTATTCAGCCATCTAAACCTGAAACCGGGTATGGTTATGTAGAATACGATGGGGAATCTGTGAAATCTTTTAGAGAAAAACCAAATAAGGATTTAGCAATCAAATATATTCGTTCTGGACATTTTTGTTGGAATAGTGGGATGTTTTGTTTTAAGGCATCTGTGTTTCTGGAGCAAATTAAAAAACATGATTTAGCTATTTATACCGCTTCTGTGGAAGCTTTTAAAAGGAGTTCCGATGGGTTTATTGCGAAACAAGATATGGTAAAGATACCTGAGAATAGTATAGATTTTGCAGTTTTAGAGAAATCCAAAATTATCAAAATGGTGAAGTCTCATTTTATATGGTCTGATTTGGGTTCTTTTGACTCTTTAATTGCTTACGCAAAAGATTTCCAAAACGAAGAATTGTTCCAGATGATAAAGGGAGAGCACAACGTGAACTCTTTTGCCATGTGCTCAAAACCTGTGTATGCAACAAGTGGAATTGATAATATTATTTTGGTAGAAGCAGAAGATTGTATTTTGTTGATTACCAAAGATAAAAGTGAGGAAGTGAAACAAATCCGTGAATTTGCTGGAAATGAAAATGAAAGTTTATTGTAATTTATAAAAAATAAACGTTTGAGAAATGAAATAATGTTTTATATTTGCACCCGCTAAGGGCAATTAGCTCAGTTGGTTCAGAGCACCTCGTTTACACCGAGGGGGTCGGGGGTTCGAATCCCTCATTGCCCACAAAAGGTTTCCTTAATACCTTTCAAAAAATTAGGGCAATTAGCTCAGTTGGTTCAGAGCACCTCGTTTACACCGAGGGGGTCGGGGGTTCGAATCCCTCATTGCCCACAGAAAAAGCCCCAACATTGTGTTGAGGCTTTTTTTTATAATAAACACTTCTTAGAGTATTGCCAAAAGGTAATAAGGCTTTTTTTGCTAAAATACTTTAGGGCAGCTTGAACAGATCCTCAACTTTGCAGTTGAGGGTCGTCGCAATTTTTAAGGCCAACACAGTTGAGGGTATATAAATCCCATTTTCAATGGCATTTATACTTTTCCTAGAGACTTCAGCAGCAACTGATAGTTCTTGTTGTGTTAATCCAACACATTTTCTGTTTTCCTCAAGACTATTTAGTAGTTTTTTATGGTGTTTTCCCAACTCTATTTTTTTTCAAAATTTTCAACGGCGTCAGTTAGTTCTTTTCCAGTGTTGGGATAAAGGTATCCAGCAATTAATGTACCTAAACCTATTGCGCTTACCAAGGCTCCTACCCCTTCTAGTACCTTGCCAAGAGCAACAAATCCTAAAAGTAAAAGGCCGATACCAACAAAAATGGTGATTACTCCATTTCTGCGATAATCTATGGGCTCTTTTTTTCTTTCCTCAAAAATACCGAGTAGCTCTTCTAGTTTTGAGGGGTCATCAAGATGCTTTGCTATTTCTAGTGCAGTTTTTCTTTTTCCTTTTCCCTCGAAGTACAGCCATATGAATACGGATAATGGGATAATAATTCCAGTTAGCATCCCTAAAGCTGGGATTATAATATTTCTGTCCATAACTATAAAAATTTAATAATGTAACGTAAACTTAACATTTTAATTGATGAGAAGCAAAGGTTACATGTTAAATTTTATGTGGATCATTGTTTTTTTGAATGTTAACGTGTGTGCTTTAGTGATTAAATAAATAGATTTTCTATTCTAAACCCTTTTTTCGTTAGTTCCCTTTTTCTATATTTGATTGCTAGACCAATTATGACTGTTGAACACAAACAATGAAAAAAAATTTCGCACTAATCGGAGCTGCTGGATACATCGCTCCTAGACATTTAAAAGCTATTAAGGAGACAGGAAACGATCTAGTTGCGGCTCTGGATAAAAATGATAGTGTGGGGGTGATTGATTCCTATTTTCCCGAAGCTTCTTTTTTTGTTGAATTTGAAAGATTTGATAGGCATATAGAAAAATTGAAAAGAGAGCAGGGGGTTCAGTTGGATTATGTCAGTATTTGTACGCCAAATTATTTACACGATGCGCATATAAGAATGGCATTAAGATCTGGAGCTAACGCTATCTGTGAAAAGCCGATAGTGCTAAATCCCTGGAACATAGATGCTTTACAGTCTATTGAAAAAGAAACGGGTCAAAAGATATTTACCATTTTACAGTTGCGTCATCACCAAGCAATCTTAGATCTAAAAAACAAAGTAGCGTCTTCTCCGAAAGGTAAAGTCTATGATGTTGATTTGACTTATTTGACTTCAAGAGGAAAGTGGTATTATACTTCGTGGAAAGGAGATGAATCAAAATCTGGAGGTATTGCTTCCAATATTGGTGTACATTTTTTTGATATGCTGGGTTGGGTTTTTGGAGATTTGAAAGAGAATTTAGTATATGAGCACACACATGATAGGGCTTCTGGATATTTGGTTTTTGAAAAAGCAAGAGTCAAGTGGTTTTTGTCTATAAACTACGATTTAATTCCAGAGGAAATCAAAAGAAAAGGGCAGAGAACCTATAGATCTATTACCGTTGATGGAGATGAGATTGAATTTAGTGGAGGGTTCACAGAGTTGCATACTGAAAGTTATAAAAGTATTTTGTCTGGAAAAGGTTTTGGTTTACAAGATGCTAAAAAGTCAATAGAGATCGTACATCAAATTCGAAATTCAGAAAATTCTATTCCGAATAAGGATAGTGTTCATGATTTGTTTTACAAACCTAAAGCTACTCATCCTTTTAGATAGTAATAACTGGTTTTTTGACTCATTGGGGGATTTCAAATGATAATGTTTTCTTTCTTGTTATAAATCCTTATCAAAATAAATAAATTATGAAAATAGCAATTATAGGATTAGGATATGTTGGGTTACCTTTGGCAAGACTATTTTCAGAAAAGTATGCTACTGTAGGTTTTGATGTCAGTGAAAATAGGATTTCAGACTTGAAAAAAGGAGTAGATTCTACTTTAGAAATAACGGAAGAAGAGTTAAATAAAGTATTGGTTTCCTCTATTCATACTACTCGAGGTCTTTTTTGTACTTCAGATGTCGAAGATTTATCAACTTGTAATTTTTATATTGTTACAGTACCTACTCCGGTAGATAAAAATAATAGACCTGTTTTGACACCCCTTATTAAAGCGAGTGAGACGATAGGTTCTGTGTTGAAAAAAGGAGATGTAGTCGTTTATGAATCGACGGTCTATCCAGGGGCTACTGAAGGGGATTGCGTGCCTGTTTTAGAGAATAGATCAGGGCTAAAATTTAATCAAGATTTTTTCGTGGGTTATTCCCCTGAGAGAATCAATCCAGGAGATAAGTTGCATACCGTAGATAAAATAATGAAAGTAGTCTCAGGATCTACACAAGAGGTTGGGGTCAAAATTGATCAGGTTTATAAGTCGGTTATCACTGCTGGAACTCATTTGGCTCCTAGCATAAAAGTAGCAGAAGCTGCCAAAGTAATTGAAAATTCTCAAAGAGATATCAATATTGCATTTGTAAATGAACTCTCTAAAATATTTAACTTGATGGATATTGATACTGGAGATGTTTTAAAGGCTGCAAGGACCAAGTGGAATTTCATGCCTTTTAAGCCAGGTTTGGTTGGAGGACATTGTATAGGTGTTGATCCCTATTATCTAGCTCAAAAAGCTCAGGAGTTTGGTTATCTTCCAGAAATCATACTAGCAGGGAGAAGGATGAATGATAGTATGGGTAGCTATGTAGCCTCTCAGGTGGCCAAATTGATGATACAGAGAGACACAAAGATTAAAGGCGCTAAAGTGTTGGTTCTAGGATTTACCTTCAAAGAAGATTGTCCAGATGTAAGAAACACCAAAGTTATTGATGTGGTAAGAGAATTGCAGGATTTCGGTGTTTGCGTGGATGTTTTTGATCCTCTAGCCAACCCTATTGAAGTACAAAGAGAATACAATATAAACCTATTGAAACAAATCCCTTCTTATGAATTCGAAGCAGTAATCTTAGCCGTACCACACCGAGAGTTATTGAGTATTGATATTAAAGAATTATTGCTAGAAGAAGGTGTTTTTTATGACGTCAAAGGGGTTGCGTCATCGCTGATTGCAGATGGTAAATTATAATGATGAGATTTGCTTGGTTTTCATTGCCTTTTAAAGCAATAAAAAGAAATAAAAATCGTTAAAAAAGTAGTATGAATATTACAGTAGTAGGAACGGGGTATGTTGGATTGGTTACCGGTACTTGTTTTTCTGAAATGGGAAATAAAGTAACTTGTATTGATGTCGATCAAAACAAAGTAGATGGTTTGAAAAAAGGGATTATTCCTATTTATGAGCCTGGTCTAGAACCATTAGTGGTTAAAAACGTTGAATTACGTAATTTAAGTTTTAGTACTAAACTAAAAGATGGTTTAAGGGATTCAGAAGTTGCTTTCATTGCAGTTGGGACCCCTATGGGAGATGACGGTTCTGCGGATTTACAATATGTACTAGCTGTGGCTAAGCAAATTGGGGAAGAAATGGTGAGTCCTTTGACAATTATTGATAAATCAACAGTGCCCATCGGTACAGCTGATAAAGTCAAAGCGACCATCCAAGAAGCGTTAGATAAAAGAGGTGTGAATATTGAATTTCATGTAGTATCTAATCCTGAGTTTTTAAAAGAAGGAGCAGCAATAAACGACTTTATGAAACCCGATAGAGTAGTGGTTGGTGCTGATAGTGAAGCGGCTTTTAAAGTGATGAGAAAACTATATTCAGTATTTACCCACAATCACGATCGCTTAATCGAGATGGATGTTCGTTCTGCTGAGATGACAAAATATGCTGCAAATGCGATGTTAGCAACTAAGATTTCTTTCATGAATGAAATAGCAAATATTTGTGAAAAAGTAGGAGCTGATGCTAATAAAGTAAGAATTGGTATTGGTTCGGATAATAGAATAGGCTACAGTTTTATTTATCCTGGAGCAGGCTATGGAGGATCCTGCTTTCCAAAAGATGTAAAAGCGTTAAAAAAAATTGCTGAAGAAAATGGATACAAAGCAAAGTTAATTACCTCTGTTGAAGAGGTGAATGATGCTCAGAAGTTTGTTATTTCTAATAAGGTGATTGCAAAGTATGGGGCGGACTTAACGGGGCTCACTTTTGGTCTATGGGGATTGTCTTTTAAACCTGGTACTGACGATATGAGAGAAGCACCTTCTATATATGTGGTTAATGAATTGGTTAAGCGAGGGGCGAAAGTAAAAGCATATGACCCTAAAGCAATTCATGAAGCAAAATCCTTTTATTTAGAAGGAATCGAGAATATAGAATATGTAGATTCAAAATACCAAGCATTATCGGGTGCGGATGCGATGATATTGTTAACAGAGTGGAAGGAGTTTAGGTCTCCCGATTTTATGGAAATCAAGTCGTTGTTGAAAGCCCCAGTTATTTTTGATGGTAGAAATCAGTATGGAGTATTTCATATAGAAGACGAGGGGTTTGAATATCATCAAATAGGAAAACAATAATCGGTTTAGGGTGGTGTTTTATGTTTGTAATAATGCCCATAAACTCCTGTAAGTACAGGATACAGAGTAGGTGATTTAAGTATAATTTTACACGTTTTATCAATCAAACAAAACATTTAAGACATAATACCAATGCTCAATTATCCAATCAAATTTAATCCTATTTTAAAAGAAAAAATTTGGGGGGGAGATAAGTTAAAAAAAATTCTCCACAAAAAGACAGCAAAGCATAATGTTGGAGAAAGCTGGGAGTTGTCATCAATAAAAGGAAATGTTTCAGTCGTTTCTAATGGTAGTTTAAAGGGCTTATCCTTGACTGAAATTATAGAAATTTACAAATCAGATTTAGTTGGAGTAGATGTCTATGAACGATTTGGGAATACGTTTCCTCTGCTGTTTAAATTTATAGATGCCAAGGAGAATTTATCTGTTCAATTACATCCTAATGATGAAATAGCAAGTAAAAGGCATGGTTCATTTGGAAAAACAGAAATGTGGTTCGTGATGGATGCGGATGATAATTCTGAACTAAACATTGGGTTTTCTGAACCCATGAATCCAGAGAAGTACAAACAGGCTATTGAGGGTAAAAACATTTTAGAGAAACTTAATTTTGAAAAGGTTACAAAAGGGGATTCTTTTTTTATCAAAGAGGGTTTGGTTCATGCCATTGGGGCTGGGTGTTTGATCGCTGAAATTCAACAGACTTCAGATGTTACCTATAGAATATATGATTGGGATAGAGTTGATAGCGAAGGTAATGAGAGGGCGTTGCATACAGATTTAGCCATGGAGGCTCTAGATTATGGGGCTGTAGGAGCGGAGAAGTGTAGTTATCAAAAAGAAATCAACCAGCCCTCGAACATTGTTGTTTGCGATTATTTCATAACCAATTACCTAAAAATTAAAGATTCGTTTACTCGAGATTTATCTCATGTACTTTCATTTTTTGTATATATTTGCGTTAAAGGGAGCGGGACTATTTGCGTGTTGGGTAACATTGAAAATATTGAGGCAGGCGAAACCGTATTGGTTCCTGCAAAAACAGGAGCTGTAAAAATATGTTCTTCGGAGATGGAGTTGTTAGAGATCTCAATAAATTATTAAGCAAAGATAATATGAGGTCAAAAAAACAAAGTATTCTAAGTTTAAAATCAGTCGTAACTATATGAAAGTATTAGCATTGTTGCCAATGAAAGGGAACTCAGAGAGAGTGCCAAATAAGAATCTAAGAGACTTTGCTGGAAAACCATTGTATCATAGAACGATGAATGTCTTAATTTCTTCAAAGTACATAGAAAAGGTTGTTGTAAATACTGATAGTGAAATAATCAAAAAAGATTTGTTTGAAAATTTCAAGGATCATGTTATTGTTATAGATAGGCCACAAGAAATAAGAGGAGATATGGTCTCAATGAATAAAATTATTGAACATGATATACATCAAGTGGAAGCAGACTTTTATATACAGACACACAGCACAAACCCTTTGTTAAAAACAACGTCTGTAAATAGTGCTGTAGAAAAGATGGCTGTTTTGTCTGATAAAGGAGTTTATGACTCTGTTTTTTCAGTAACGAAACTTCAGACACGTTTGTACAAGGGTAATGGAGAAGCTTATAATCATGATCCGAATGAATTATTAAGAACTCAAGATTTAGAACCTTTGTTTGAAGAGAATTCTAATTTTTATATTTTCACAAAAGAGTCTTTTGTGAATTCTGGAGGAAAAAGAATTGGAGTAAGCCCTTTTATGTTTGAGATTGATAAAATAGAAGCTGTAGATATTGATGAGCCTCAAGATTTTACAATTGCGGAAACACTATATAAATTATTGTCATGATTGTAGATAAAATAGATAATTGGAGGTTGTATTTCAAAAATGAAATTTTTAATGGATTGTTTGACGAATTAAAAACCTATACACTTGATACGCCTGACGGAGTATACAAAAATCATCAAAGTTATTATTTTAAAGTGATGACCTATGAGACAAAGTTAGAGTCAAACATAACAGAATCACACAGAAAAGAGGTGGATATTCATATATTGCTTTCTGGAAATGAGATGATCAAATTGTATGGGAAAGAAGATGTTGAAATAACTAAAATTTATTCAAGTGAGACGGATTGCCAGTTCTATAGACCTACAGGTAACTCCGTTTCTGAAATATATTTAAAACCGGGATATATGGCTGTGTTGTTTCCCGAGGATATTCATAATCCTCAATATGCGGTGAAGCAAGAAATAGATAAACTAAAAAAAATAGTAGTAAAAATAGATGAAAAACTTTTCTCATAAATTCAGTCCTTTAAAGGAAAAATTACAAAACAAAGAAGTATCGATAGGTTCTTGGTTGACTATACCTCATCAAGCAGTAATTGAAATATTAAGTACAGCTGGTTTTGAATGGCTTACTATAGATATGGAGCATTCTCCCATAAGTATTGAGACGATTTTGAATTTAATTGGTCACATACAAGGAAATGGAATGCAAGCACTTGTTAGAGTTTCTAAGAATGAAGAAGTGCCAATTAAACGAGTGCTTGATGCTGGAGCAGACGGAGTTATTGTACCCATGATAAAAAATAAAAAAGAAGCAAAACAAGCCGTTGATTATGTAAAATATCCTCCTTTAGGAAAAAGAGGTGTAGGTTTAAATAGAGCTCAAAAGTATGGGACTGCATTTGATACTTATCAGGAATGGGTAAAGAACAAGGCAGTAGTCATTGCGCAAATAGAGCATATTGATGCGGTAAATAATTTAGAAGAAATTTTTTCAGTGGAAGGAATTGACGGGATTATAGTAGGACCATATGATTTATCTGCTTCTATGGGATATCCTGGAGAGTATGATAGACCTGATGTTAAAGAAGCCTTAGAAAAAATAGATAGGATTACTAAAAAACTAAACAAACCTCTAGGTTTTCATGTAATTGATTCAGACCATTCAAAAACATTAGAAAAAATAAACAAAGGATATTCTTTTCTAGCATTTAGCTTAGATTTCTTTTTCTTGGGAGATAAAGCAAGAAGTGAGATGCAAATGTTAAAAAACAAATTGTAATGAAAAAGGTATTGGTTTTTGGAGGATTTGGGTTTTTAGGCCACTACTTAGTGAAAGAGTTGATATATAAAAACTATCAAGTAACAGTTGCAGATCTTCAAGAAGACAAAGAATTAATAAACACTGTTAAATACATAAAGTGTGATATTCTATTGAAAAAGGACGTAGAAAACGTGTTTCAAACGGATTCATTCGATTACGTATATAATTTAGCAGGATTTGCCAATTTAGATAGGGCTATTGAAGATCCTTTAAAAACAGTACAATTAAATGTCGTTGGAAATATTCATATTGTTGATGAGTGTTTAAAGAACAATATTAGGAAATTTATTTATGCAAGTAGCGCATATGCATTAAGTAATAAAGGTTCTTTTTATGGTGTTAGCAAACTAGCATCAGAGAAAATAATTGAGGAGTATCATAAAAAGCATGACTTAAAATTTGTAATTCTTCGTTATGGTTCTGTTTATTCACAGAGAGAATATGATAATAATTATATTTATAACTTAGTGAAGGAAGCTGTACTAAACTGTAAAATCAATCACAAAGGAGATGGTAAAGAAATTCGTGAGTATATTCATGCCGCAGATGCAGCAAAGTTATCTGTTGATGTGATTGAAACAGAGCTTTATGATAATATTCATGTGATTTTAACAGGGACAGAAAGACTACATCGTAAAGAATTGTTTCAAATGATCAAAGAAATTTTGAACAATAATGTTGATATTAATTATCACGATATGGGATATCATAATCATTATCGATATACTCCTTATTCTTTTGATCCAACGGTAAGTAAGAAATTAGTAGCGAATCCACACATTGATATGGGGCAGGGTTTGCTTGAGTGTGTTAGATCTGTTTACAATAAACTGAATGATGAGAAAGAATATTTATAAATTTAAAAAAGAAGATTTTAATATAGAAGCAGCTAATTTTATTAGTGATAGAATTAAATCATTTGAAAATAAACCTGTTCATATTGCTCTTTCTGGAGGGAATACACCATTGCCTATATTAGAATTATTAAAGGAAAAAGAAATCAAATGGGATTTGATTTCTTTTTTTATGGTGGACGAACGATGTGTGCCGCTAGATAGCGATAGAAGTAATTTTAATAATATCTATAAAATCTTTTTTAGTCATATCACATCTAAATCATACTCAATGGTACATGAGAAAGGAGATTATAAGATGAATGCAATTCAATACGAAGAATTAATCAAAACTAAAGTACCTATTTCAAGCAATGGTGTTCCAAAATTTGATCTGGTTTTACTTGGAATGGGAGACGATGGACATACGGCTTCATTATTTCCAGAAACAGAAGCACTTTTGGAAAAAAGTAAAAGTGTAGTGTATAATGAAGTGCCTCAATTAAATTCGGAAAGAATTACGCTAACTTATCCAGTGCTATTTAATGCTGAAGAAATCTTGGTTCTTGCCAAAGGAAAGAAAAAGTTACAAATTATTGATGAAATTCATAATGGTAAAGAAACAGGATTTCCTATAGAAAAAATAACAAATATTGTTGAAAATTTAAAATGGCTAGTAGCTCTGTAGTATGAATATAAAATATATTTTTTTTGACTTTGATGGTGTTTTGGCTGAATCAGTCAATATTAAAACAGAAGCATTCAGGCAAATGTACCTTTCCCATGGAGAAGAATTTGCAAAAAAAGTTGTAGCATTTCATTTGGCTAATGGTGGAGTTTCAAGGTATGAAAAAGTTAAAGTATTCAATGGAGAATGGTTAGGAGAAACCATAACGCAAGAACGTGTAGATGAATTAGGACAAATCTTTAGTGACTTGGTTGTTGAGGGTGTTGTAAATTCATCAGAGGTAAAAGGAGCCAATGCTTTCTTACAGACTTCAAGTGCATACAAAAAATACATCATAACTGGCACACCAACTATTGAGATAAAGCCCATCTTAGAGCAAAGGAAGATGGACCATTTTTTTATTGAATCTTATGGCTCGCCAGAAAAAAAAGATTATTGGGTTAAAGAGATCATGGATAGAGAAAACTTAAAATCGGATCAATGTGTTTTCGTTGGAGATGCTCTGGCGGATTACAATGCTGCTCTTGAAAATAATATTACTTTTATTTTGAGAGAAACAAAAGAGGCAGGGGATTTGTTTGATGATTTTGAAGGGTATAGGGTTAAGGATATGACAACGTTACATCAAGTCCTGAATCAAATAAATTTAGATCAAAAGGATAATATCTAGACTTCTCAATGCTTTTTTAAGACCTGAAATCGATTGTTGATACAGGAATCCAGTAGTTTAGTAAAATAAAAGGTTAACTTATTTAAAATACAATTACAAAAATATTATGAAGATTTTATTGACATCTACATCCTTCCAAGATACGCCAGGATCTCATCATGATTTATTAAATAGTAGAGGTTATCAGATAGATGCTTTAAGAGGGCCAATTATGGAAGACCAGCTATTGCCAATAATACAAAATTACGATGCAGTTATATGCGGAGATGATGAGTATACCGAAGCAGTTTTAACAAAAGGAAAGTCTGGTAATCTAAAATATTTATCTAAGTATGGAGTAGGTTTAGATCGTATTGATTTAACAGCTGCTAAAAAATTAGGAATTCCTGTTAGGAATTGCCCAGGCGTCAATCAAGTCTCAGTTTCAGAACACGTATTGGCTTTGTTGTTTGCTTTTGAAAAGAATGTACATTTACAATACAATTCTACCAAAAGTGGAAGTTGGAAACGTTGGGTAGGTAATGAAATACAAGGGCGTACCATTGGAATTATTGGTTTAGGTTTTGTTGGGAAAGAATTGGTAAAAAAGTCGTTAGCACTCGGAATGGAAGTAATAGGCTTTGATTTACACAAAGATCAGGAGTTTATTGCGGCTTACCCTGAAATGAAATTTACAGATAACATCAACGATATTTATCAACATTCCGATGTTATTAGTTTACACATACCTCATACTCCAGCATCTGAAAAAATGATCAATGCAGAAGTAATCAATAACAAGTTAAAGAAAAAACCAATCATAGTAAATACTTCAAGGGGAATGTTAATTGATGTGGATGAAGTAATTAAAGGTTTAGATACTGGTGCGATAAGAGGGTATCTAACAGATGTATTGGCACAAGAACCGATGGAAGTTGGTGAAAAGCTGCAGGGAATTGAAAATGTAATTATTACTCCTCACGTAGGATCTAGAACTTTCCAGAGTGTAGTAAGACAAGGAACGATGTCGATAACAAATTTGTTTGAATTGATAGATGAAAATATATGATGTTGACAAAAGGATTGAGGGGAAAAGGTTATACTTTCTTATATCATATTTTATCGAGTTGGTTTAAAATAAAAAATTTTAAAAAAAAGAAAATTTTTATTTATACAGATTCTAGAGGTTATGATGTCTTAAGCCGTAAAGGTAAGAATCCTTTCTCTTCTTATTGTGGGGAATTTATAAAGAAATATAATACTGATTACCACATATGTAAAGAGAAGCATACTACAATATTAGATTTTTTATTAGTATTGGATAGCATTGATGTTATTAAATATGATGCTATAATCTTGCATTGTGGGGTTGTTGATTTTTCACCTAGGCCGTTAAGTAATTTAAATTGGGTTTTAAACTCAAAAAAGGATAATTTATATTTTAAAGATATCATTGACTGTGACCAATTATACTATAAAACTCCATCTGAAACTTTGTATGAAAATGAAAAAGTGATAAATTTATATTCCAAAAACTCCTTAATAGAATTTATCATTCCAAGACTGAGAAAAATTGAAAATTTAATTTGGATTAATTCTAACAGATTTATCAAAGGATGGGATGGGAATTATATGAAAGGTAGGCCGTCAAACATTGACGAATTTGTGAACTCTTTTGATGAAATCATGACTAATAATATTCAGCATGTCATAAATTTAAAAAAATGGAAAGACCATGATATACAAGAATTTACGATTGACAATATACATTTTACAAAAAAAGGTTTCCTAGAATTATATAAGATGATTAATAGTAAAATCATATCATTAGAGCATGATTTATAGAATATTAAACAAATGTTGGAATTCTTCAACAATAATGACATGGGGTAATTTATTGTCTTCTAGTGGTAAATTATTGATATTGACTCCTTTGATCTTGGTTAGATACAATGTTCATGAAATTTCTTTTTGGTATTTACTACTAACTATTAATTCTTTTGTTGTTGTTGTTGATTTTGGATTTTACCCAACATTTTCGAGGATTATTTCTTTTGTGTATCATGGTTTATCTCAAATAAGCGATGTTACAGATAATACCACGAAACCTAGAGATAGAGAACCTGCATGGGGGTTTATGGAAAAAGTATATGGGACTATTAACTCTACTTATTTTTCCCTTTCTTTTGCTGTAGTAGTTGTTATCGTAATAGGTTCCTATACATCAATTAGTACTGTCGTTAATAGAACTTCTTATCAATCAACATTGTGGTTTGCTTATGGCATCTTCCTTCTGAGTGTTGTGCTTTCTTTTTTTGCTAGAAGGTCAGATACCATTATCATAGGGACTAACCATGTTGCACTAATCAATAGATGGAATATTATTAATAATCTGGCAAATTCATTGTCGTCAGTATTGATTGTTTATTGTGGTTTAGGTATTGAGTGGTTGGCTATGAATCAACTTTTTTTTGCCATCTTATTGGTTATAAGAAACTACTATTTAGAAATGTATATTTGTGATGGACGTTTTAAAAAGTTTATATTATTTAATTTTGATCTCGATATTTTCAAGTGGGTCTGGGGACCCGCATGGAAGTCAGGTATTTTAATTTTGGCTTCAACAGGATTGACTCAAGTAACAGGTTTGATTTACACTACAATGTCAACCTCAGAAGAGTTAGCTTCTTATCTAATTACTTTAAAATTGGTTACAACGATTAGTCAATTTTCACAAGCGCCTTTTTATTCCAAGATCCCTATATTTTCAGGCCTGCGTGTCACAAATCAAATTAAGGGATTATCTGATAAAAGTAAATCGGCGATGTTTAAGTCACTTTCGGTCTTTGTTTTTGGTATTTCTTTTTTGTTTTACTTTGGAGACTATTTGTTGATACTAATAAGATCTAATACAGAATTAGAAAGTCCTGCTTTTATCGTGTTTATGGCATTTATTTGGTTTTTTGAGAGACATCATGCTATGCATGCTCAAATTTATGTGACAACCAATAAAATTCCATTTTATAAAACGGCAATCATTTCAGGTGCCGTAAATGTTTTTCTTATGTATGTTTTAGTTCCTAAAATCGGAGTCTGGGGGTTTCCAGTCTCATTAGCTATTGCTAATGTAGTTATTAATAACTGGTGGAATGTTAAAATATCTCTATTATCAATACATCAAAAGTTCTTTGCTTATTTCATGAGATCAGCTTTTTGGCCTTTGTTAATTTTGATACTAGCATCTACTATAAGATTGTTTGTTTTTAAATAAAATATAATATAATGAAAAATATACTTAAAGCTTTGGTTTCTCCAATTTACTACCTCTTTGTTGATAAATATGCTTATGATCGTTCGGTTACACTGACAACAAGGTTGTGGGTAACATTTCGACAACGTTTATCAGGAGTAGGAGTTTTTTTGCATAGCAATGAAAGAAGGCTACATGAGTTAAAAAATTCAAAAATAGGTAAGAGGTGTTTTATCATTGGTAATGGGCCTTCATTAAATAATTTAGATTTGACTAAATTAAAAGAAGAAGATACTTTTGGAGTAAATGCTATCTATTTGAATTATGAAAAAATGAAGTTTCACCCAACCTATTATGTGGTAGAAGACAATCTGGTAGCTGAAGATAGAAAAGATGAAATTAATGCTTATGAGGGACCCAAATATAAGTTTTTTGGCAATTACTTTAGGAGTGTTTTAAAATCAGATAAAAATACGATCTTTATAAATCTACTAAGAAATTATGGTGACAATAAAAATTTTCCATTATTTTCTACCAATTGTTTAAGAAAGTTAGGAGTAGGAGGCTCAGTTACTTATGTTTGCTTACAATTAGCCTACCATATGGGGTATGATGAAGTATATATGATTGGTTTTGATCATAATTATAAAATTCCAGATTCAGCTATCATTACTAATGAAAGAGAAACTGGGTTTGATATTACTTCTACTGAAGATGATGTCAATCATTTTAACAAAGATTATTTTGGTAAAGGGTATCGTTGGCACGACCCTAATGTAGAAAGAATGGAGGTTGGTTTTAGAAAAGCTGACGAGATGTTTAAGGCAAATGGTAGAAAAGTTTATAACGCTACATTAGGTGGAAAGCTTGAAGCTTTTGAAAGGAAAAATTATGAAGATTTGTTTGTATGAAAGTAAGTGTATTAATAAATAACTATAATTATGGTGAGTTTGTTGATGAATGTCTTTTGTCTATTCAGAATCAAACAGAAAGGCCAGATGAAGTAATTTTTTATGATGATGGTTCTACTGATAATTCTGTAGAGTTAGCGGCTAAATATGATTTTGTTACAATTATCAAAAACGATAATTTTGGACAAAAACCTGCTTTTAACCAAGCAAATGGTATTTATCAAGCATTTTTGAAATCTACTGGAGATATTATTTGCTTGTTAGATAGTGACGATTTTTGGCATCCTAAAAAAATTAAAAATGTAAAGAAAGCATTTAAAGAAAATAATAATGCGGTCTTGGTTCAGCATGCATATTATGAATGGATAAATGGCAAGGTTGCAAAAGCTGTGAATTACGGAAAAGCAGGTTTAAATTACGTAGATTTATATCATGAAAAAAATTGGACGGGTTTTTATAATCCGACAAGTAATTTTACTTTTAAGAGAGAATATTTATTGAAAGTTCTCCCAATAAATACAGATCATTTTTGGCAAGTGTGGCCAGATGTTAGGTTGTCAAGGATAGCACCTTATTATGGTGATATTGTGAGTTTAATAAAGCCGTTGACCTATTATAGGAGGCATGGTAATAATGACTCTCAAAATATGAATAAAAATCACATAAAGATTCTTGAAAATCAACAATTTCATCATAAATATGTGAATTTAAAAATTATGGAACTTGGTGAGAAGCCAATTAAGTATAAACGAAGTTTGATGTTTGCTAAATTTTTTATAAAGGCATACTTTCTTCCTAAGTTATTTTTTAGAAATTCTTAAACGTAACTTAAAATGAACAAATTAATTATTGCAACAGTTTTTTTATTTATTAATTATCTCAACTTTACAACTAATAGTTTAGTGAGACTTTTGCCTTTGTTCATATTTTTTTTAGTCGTCATAGAAGAAGTGCTTTCTAAGAGCAATAATTATTCTTTTTTTAACAGAAATTTCAAGGTTCTACATGTTTTTTTTGTGTTGGTCATAATTGGTGTTTTGACATCAGAGAATGAAAGAATTTCTTCAGGGTTTAGAGTTTTTAAAATAATTTCAATCCTACTTTTTGTAATTGCTTTTTTTGGGACCTTAAATTTAAAATTGAGGTATTATAAGATTGAAGATCTGTTCGTGAAATTAGTTTATACTCCATTTTTAATTTATGTGATCTTAAACTTGATAGCTTTCGTTTTTTTGGGAAATCTATCCACTGTGAACCATCAGGGTGTGATGCTTTCATACATCGGAATCTATCAAGATCGTGTGTCATTTACTTTAGCAAACGGGATCAACTCATATGGGTCTGTTTTAGGGATTTTATTGACTTTAAGCTTAGTTCTACACAGGTATAAAAGTGATCAAAAAAGTTTTTTTTTGTTAGGTATAATAGTGTCAACTGTATCACTTTTATTGACTGACAGTAGAGGTCCATTACTTTATTCTTTTTTAGTACTATTGATTCTCAAGACAATAGCATTAAAAAAAAAACCACCCAATGTTTTGTGGATACTACCGGTTATTGGCTTTATTGGACCGATCTTATTATTATTGCTTTTGTCTTTTCTTTCTCAGACTTCGTTCGGGACAAGTTTGTCAAGGTCTTCAGGTGATTTAGAATCAGGGAATAATCGAGCAGTTATTTGGTTTTTTGCTTTTAATGAATTTCTTACATTTAAATTGCAGCATATATTTGGTTATGGAGAATTTGGGCACTACACATCAGGAGCATCCAAGTCATGGTCTTATATTTTTGATAATTATGGAAGCTCAGAAAATAAAAACGTAGGTTTATATATGCACCCTCATAATACCTTTTTATCTATAGCTTTAGATTATGGGTATGCGGGCTTGTCAATTTTTGTGTTTATTCAATACAGAATTGTAAAAACAGTTTTTAAAATTTGGGATAAGAAAAAAACTTTGGCCTTATTGCTTTTGGGTAATCTTCTATATTTTAATTTTGTTGGTATTGGTGAAACAATGTTTGGTTTTTATTACCAAAATGTAACTTATTTATTTTTCATGATTAACGTTTTTGCTTTTTTGAGCTTATCTAAGGATAGAAAGCATTTTGTAACTCTAAATTCATAACCTATGTTTGATGTCAAATGATTAGTTCTGTAAGGATTTTTCCTGCTATGAAAAGATGTTTAATTGAAACACCACACCCTTTAGAAAAACTACAAATATTTAAATTTTATAGGGATAGGAGAAATTATAATTGGTTTTATCAAAGTACAGCTTGTTTTTTTCAAATAAAAACAAGAATACATCATTATAAACATATACGTATTTCCATAGGAATAGTAATCCTACTTTTTTTAACCTAAATTTATTTTAAAACATAAAAAATGAGAATAAAATTTACGGAACTCAATCTCAAGAGAGTTTATAAAGCTATAGTAAGAAGAATATTGGCAATTCCTCAGAAATTAGCTTGGGTCTTCTCTGCTCAAGGAAAAGAAAACAGAGAAAACCTTAAAACGTATAAAAACAAATACACAGGCCAAAAATGTTTTTTAGTAGCCAATGGACCTAGTTTAAAACAAATGGATTTAAGTTTTTTAAAAAATGAAATTTCATTTGGCTTGAATAGAATATATATGGCTTATGAAGAAATGAACTTTACTAATAACTATATAGTGAGTATCAATGGTTTGGTACTATCTCAATTTAATAATGAAATATCCGAGTTAAACATACAAAAATTTTTAAATTGGGAAAGCAGAGGTAAATTTCCCCAAAAAGACAATTCTATTAATTATATTTATAAGAGTTTTTTAGGAGCTAGTTTTGGAACTGACTTGAGTAAGAGTATCAATCCAGCTGCAACGGTTACCTATGCTGCATTACAAATTATTTATTATATGGGTTTCTCAGAAGTTATCATTATCGGAATGGATCATAATTTTCAAACAAAAAAGAAGAACAGACCAAATGAAACAGAAATAAGAGATGAAGATGAAGATAAAAATCATTTTCATCCTAATTACTTTCCTAAAGGTTCTAAGTGGGAAACACCAGACCTAATATCTTCAGAATATTTTTATCAAATAGCAAAAGATGTTTTTGATAAGGATAATAGAAAAATTGTGGATTGTACCATAGGCGGAAAATGCAAAGTTTTTGAAAAAGGGGATATAAATAATTATGTTTAAAAGATGTTAAATGAATTTACAATTTTTGATAAGTCTTTAGAAGAACTTCCAAACAAGAAAATCCTCATTAATACAATTAATGCCTATTCTTATGTGATGACTAAACAAGACTTGTTATTTAAAGAGTCTTTGTTGCACTGTGAGGTGTTAATTCCAGATGGAGTAAGTATCGTGTTGGCAGTGAAATTTTTATTTGGTAAAAAAATAAAAAAAATTGCAGGTGCTGATTTGTTTTATTACGAAATGAATAAATTAAATAAAGTAGGAGGTAAATGTTTTTTCTTGGGAAGTTCTCAAGATACTTTAGATAAGATAGTATTAAAAGCAAAAAATGAATTTCCTAAAGTAAAGATTGGAGTATTCTCCCCACCATATAAACCTGAGTTTTCTAACGAAGAAAACACTGAAATGATTGCTCAAGTAAATGCATTCAATCCAGACGTTTTGTTTGTTGGGATGACTGCGCCCAAACAAGAAAAGTGGGTATATACTCATTATCGTAAATTAAATATAAATGGACATATAGGGAGTGTTGGAGCTGTATTCGATTTCTATGCTGGCAAGGTTAATAGAGCCCCTGCATGGATGATAAATAATGGATTAGAGTGGTTTTATAGGTTGTGCAAAGAACCCAAAAGACTAGCTAAAAGATACGTTTTAGGTAATACAAAATTTGTGTGTTACATTTTTTTAGAAATCTTAAAAAACATATACCACAGGATCATTTAATTTATTAAAGAAAAGTAAATATATATTAATTCCTCTGTTATGATTATATTTGTGATTAGACTTTTGCAAAGAAAAAATAGCTTAATGAATTTTTAAGAAATATCTATGTTTCAAAATAAGACCAAAAATATATCAAAGGTAATAGTAACAGTGGACCTAATACTTTTACTAGTATCTATTTTACTTGCGAAGAGTGCTAGTTACAGTTGGGAACTACAAAATAATTTCTATATTTTTTTTACCGTTAGTTGTTTGTTTATTTGGATGGCTTTAGCATTAAAATTAGGCTTATATGATTTACCTAGAATTATTCAACTCGATAAAATCATCAACCAAATTTTAAATGCTTTTGTTTGTTTCTCTTTTTTAAGTTCGGGCTTAATTTTTATAATAACCGAAAATAAATTTTCAAGAAGTCATATACTTGTTTTTTTGGTTAGTTTTTTCTTTCTCATACTGATATGGCGTGTTCTGTTTGTGTTTTGGTTAAAGTATACAAGGAGGAAAGGAAATTTAGATAGTAAAATAGTGATTGTTGGCATAGACAAGAACATGACAAATTTGATTAATAAAGTTTATTTAAATAGAGATTATGGTTATAATATTCTAGGAGTATTTACAGATACTGAAGAATATAATAGGGATGAGAAATACACAAAAGGAAAGTTAATTGATGTGTTTGATTTTTTGGAGAAGAACAAAACGGATCAAATTATTATTTCATTACCCCATACTCAAAATAAATTATTGAATGATTTATTAAAATATGCAGACAACAGCATGATTCGTGTGAGAGTAATTCCTGAATTTTCAGAATATCTTTCTCAAGTATTTACGATAGATTACATTCAAAATGTTCCTGTTATGAAATTAAGGAGAGAACCTTTACAAAGTTTGACGAATAGAGTGCTTAAAAGGATTTTTGATTTTATAATTGCTACCCTCACTATTTTGTTAGTTTTTTCATGGCTATTTCCAATGATAGCACTAATCATAAAGTTTACCAGTAGGGGGCCAGTTTTCTTTAGTCAAATGCGAACGGGAAAAGATGGAGTTCCTTTTAGATGTCTTAAGTTTAGGAGTATGGAGGTAAACGATGAGAGTGATGACAAGCAAGCGGTAAAAGGAGACAAAAGGATTACTCGTTTTGGTGCATTTATGCGTAGAACAAGTGTTGACGAGTTACCTCAGATTGTAAATGTCTTCTTGAATCAAATGTCTCTGGTAGGACCAAGACCACATATGTTGAAGCATACTGAGGAATACAAAAGTTTGATTGATAAATTTATGCTCCGCCATTTTGCCAAACCAGGAGTAACAGGCTGGGCACAAATAAATGGCTTAAGGGGCGAAACTAAGCATGTTAGTGATATGGCCAAAAGAGCTGAAGCAGACATTTGGTATATTGAAAATTGGAATTTCATGTTGGATGTTAAAATTATCCTCATTACTGCCTGGTCAATGTTGTTTAAAAAGGATGATAATGCTTTCTAAGGCGTACCCATTTATCAACAAAATTAGTCTTTGATGAAAATAGAAGAAATATTAGAAGATAAATTTAGAGAAACGCTAAAAGAAAAGTACACCTCGTGTTTTTCAAATAAAACAATTTTGTTAACTGGAGCAGCAGGCTCCATAGGTAGAAACCTCGCTCTTTTATTGTTACAAACTTCATTGGAATCTTTGATCTTAGTTGATCATTCAGAGGCAAATCTGTATGAGTTGGAGCAGTCTTTAATCCTCAGAGGGTATAACAATTTTAGTATTCAATTGCTAGATGTAACGTGTGAATTAAGTGTGCAAAATGTTTTTTTGAAATACAAGCCAGATCTGGTTTATCATGCTGCAGCCTACAAGCAAGTGCCTCTATTGGAGAAGTTTCCGAAGCAGGCCTTTAAAGTGAATACTATTGGTACTAAAAACATGGTAGATAACGCTATTAAGTTTAAAACTAGAGATTTTATATTTATTTCTACAGATAAAGCTGTACATCCAAAAAGTGTGATGGGCGTGTCAAAAAGAATGGCAGAAATATATTTGACACAATTTTTAGAAAGGACAGATACGATTATTAAAGTCATACGTTTTGGAAATATTCCCGGCACACAGGGCTCTGTTTTACCAAGTTGGGAGAAACAATTAAAATTAACATCAAAAATTAAAGTAGTCAATAAAGCGATGGAAAGATACTTTGTTTCTTTAAACCAAGTTTGCTTAATGTTGATGGATGTTGTTTCTATCAAAACATATTCTTTATTGATATCAGAGATGGGTAATCATTTGTCTATTAAGGACCTAGCGGTTTCTTTTTTAGAACGGAGAAAGTTAAAAGAAGACCATATTGTTTATACAGATATTAGACCTGGTGAAAAAAAATCCGAGTCACTTTCGTACCCTAATGAAAAAATTATTATTCATAAAAAAGATTTTTTTAGCAAAGGAATGTTGGTGTATAATAAAACTTCTTCGGAAGCGTTAAATACTCTAATAGAAAAGTATGAATCTCTTGATGATGTCAGTGTAAAGAAAACTTTTTCTAACATAGTCAAAGAGTTTTAAATCAGCAATTAAAGATGGTTGTTCTTTACGTTATAATAAGTGCTCCTTTATCATGATTTTAAAACATTAGTTGAATGATAACTACTAGGCAGTTTTTTGTGAAAAGGGTCATGGATCTTACTTTGGCTAGTTTAGGGTTGATCGTTACTATTCCTTTGATGCTCTTATTGGTGTTGGTTGTTTATGTGTTTGTAGGTGAAAATGGTTTATTCGTTCAAAAAAGAATAGGACAATATGGAGAAGAATTTAATATCATAAAAATAAGAAGCCTATATGCGAAGAAAGAATTTTCGTCGTTTTCATGTTTTCTGAGGAAATCAAAATTAGATGAGTTGCCACAACTTTGGAATGTGCTAGTGGGTGAGATGAGTATGGTAGGTCCAAGGCCAGATTTAGAGGGTTTTGCAGACAAGTTAAAGGGAGAGGATAGAATTGTGTTGGTAGTAAAGCCAGGGATTACAGGTCCTGCATCTTTATGTTTTTATGACGAAGCAAGGTTTTTTAACAATGTAAAGAAGAACAAAGAGGTTACAGAAAAGTTGTTATGGAAAAAAAAAATAAAGATAAATAAGAAATACATAAAAGAATACTCCTTAAAAAAAGATATTGGATATGTGTTTAAGACCTTATGGTTAGTGTTAATAAATCTCAAAAATAATCCTTCAGTTTAGTAGGTTTTGTTAAAGATGATTTATATTTGTTCATTAAATTTTTTTAGATGAAAAACAGAAAGTATTTTTCTTATTCAATTGTTTTATTGATTTTAGGACTCTCATTATCGTGTGCGTCCAAACGAGACATTATTTATTTACAAGATCTTGATCAAAAAGATATGGTAGCTCAGTCTGATTTGGTTCATTTTAATGCACCAACATTAAAACCAGATGACAGGATAACCATAAATATCTCATCGATCAACCCCGAGGCTGCTAGGCCATTTAATCTATACATAACATCATTTAACACCGGAGGTGTGTCTGCTTTAAGTCAACAACAACAGCAATCTTATTTGGTTGATTTAAACGGATATATCTTTTTCCCTCAACTAGGAAAAATAAGTGTGCTAGGCAAAACTAGGATCCAATTAGAAAAATACTTGGAAAATAAGTTGAGACCTTTTATTCCTGATGTAAAGGCAAATATTCAATTGGTCAATTTTAGAATTTCTATACTTGGTGAAGTTAGACGACCCGGTCAATATATCATTGATAGGGATAAAGTTTCTATAATTCAGGCAATTGGCTTAGCGGGTGATTTGACGATTCATGGGAAAAGACGTGATATCATGGTGGTTAGAGAAAACAATAACAAATTGACGTACTATAATTTAGATTTAACGGAAAAAAGCATTGTGAATTCTCCAGCTTTTTACTTACAGCAGAATGATGTTATTTATATAGCTCCTAATAAACCTCAGGTGAATGCTTCAGCAAGTTCCCCCACGGCCTCATATATTATTTCAGCAACGGGATTATTGATTACAATTATTTCTATTTTAACAAGATAACCTTAATTAAGATGCAAGAAAAAATGCAAGAAATGTTCGAGAAAGACACAGTCAATTTAAGAGCAGAGATAGAAAAATATTTAACCCATTGGAAATGGTTTTTGATTTCAGGAACAATAGGTTTGTTGTTGGCAGTTGTTTATGCGAAATCTCAAGTAAATATATTTGAGTCTAAAGCTACTTTGTTAATTGAAGAGGAAGGGGGAGCCGCTTCAGAATTAGAAGCTTTTCAAGACTTGTCTTCTCTTGGCTTTGGTGGAGCTAACAATGTTTTAGATCAAGTTGCGGTAATGAACTCTAGAGCTTTATTGGTAGAAACCATCGAAAAATTAAACCTAAACTTTGAAGTGTATCAACAAAATGGTTTAAAAAGGGTTGAGCAATTTGAAAAAAATCCAATAAAATATCAAGTGCTTTCAGATCCTAAATTATTTTATGAGCTGGATACGTTGATTGATATTACCATTTTAGATAAATATCAATTTAACTACGAAGTAGAGGGTGTGGGTGAGCAAAAAACAGCAAGGTTTGGAGAAAAAATACAAATAGGAACTCATGTGTTTTTGTTGACTCCTCAACATTTAGAAAATCAGGAGCTCGAAAATCAAGAATATGAAATTGAATTTTTGAAACTTGAAAATGTTATAGATAAATACAAAGAAAATCTTTCAATAAGTAATGAAGATGATGAAACAAATGTTATATCCTTATCTCTAAAAAGTTCAGTAAAAGAAAAGGCCCAATTGGTTTTAAATACCATGGTAGATTTGTATAATCTCATGGCTATTGAAGATAAAAACGAGGTAGCTTACAAGACCAATGAATTTATTGAAGATAGATTAGAATCCATAAAAGAGGAATTGAACCAAATTGATAAGCAAGAAGAAATTTACAAGAAAGAACAACAAATAACAGATCTACCCTCTCAAGGACAAATTTTTGTGGAGGGTAAAATAGAAAATGAATTGGAACTGTTCAAAAGAGTTACAGAACTTAGAATGGTGAAGTTTATGATTGAAGATATCCAAAACCAGAAAAATCAATTCAAGTTGTTGCCATCAAGTATTGGCGTAGAAGGAAACGTACAAATAAGTGCTTCCGTGGCGAACTATAATCAATTATTGTTAGAGAGAAATAGGCTGTTAAGGAATTCATCACTATCGAATCCAATCATTCAAAACTTAAATATAGAGCTATTAAATTTAAGGAAGAATGTGCAACAGTCTCTTGGTAATACCCAAGATCAGCTAGAAATAGCAATCAATGCGTTAAAGGTCAAAGGCAAGGATTTTAATGATAAAATTTCTATCATGCCAAAACAAGTAAGAGAGTATAGATCCATTTTGAGAAAGCAAGAAATCATTGCAAATTTATACACTTATTTACTTCAAAAAAGAGAAGAAAATAAAATTACCATGGCAGTCACCTCTGCGGATACCAAAATAATAGATACGGCCTACAGTGGTGTTTTACCCATCGCGCCAAAAAAATCAATTATTGCATTGGCAGGTTTGATATTTGGTTTGTTTATACCCTTTGGAGTCATTTATCTTCGCGATTTGTTAGATACGAAATTCCATTCAAGAGCTGAACTAGAAAAAATGGTCAGTATACCTATTTTAGGTGATATCCCTTTTGACACATCAGAAGATAAAGTAATTATTAAAAGCGGAAGTAGGACAGCTGTAGCTGAGGCTTTTAGACTGTTAAGGACTAACCTAGATTTTATTTTATCTGGAGTTCAAACCAAGTCTAAAGTAGTTTTTGTAACCTCAACGATATCTGGTGAAGGAAAAACATTTGTTTCTGTAAATACAGCCTCTTCTATTGCTTTGACAGGAAAGAAGATTTTACTTGTTGGAATGGATTTGAGAGCTCCTAAACTTACTCAGTATTTAGGTTTGCCTAATAGAAGTGGTGTTAGTAATTATTTGATTGGCCAAGAAGATGATATAGTAGATTTAGTCTATTCATTACCTGGTTTTGAAAATCTAGATATACTTAGTTCAGGAATTGTTCCCCCAAATCCAGCTGAATTGTTGTTAAATCCTAGGCTAAACAAAATGTTCGAAGAGTTAAGAGTGCGTTATGACTATATTGTTGTTGATACCGCTCCAGTTAATTTAGTGACAGATACTTTGATGATGAGTCATCATGCTGATATGTTTGTTTATGTGGCTAGAGCCAATTATCTAGATAAAAGAATGTTAGAGTTTTCTCAGAAACTATACCAAGAAAAGCGCTTATCGAATATGGCAATGTTGATCAATGGAATGGATCATAAGAGAGTCTATGGTTATGGAACTTATGGTTATGGTGGATATGAATATACTGAAGATGAAGAGCAAAAGAATTTTTTTCAAAAACTTTTTAATTTGTAATTGTTAATTAACTAATACTTTTGATGACATGAAAAAATTTGTTTTATTCCTTCTTTTTACTCATTTTTCAATACACGCACAAGAGTATAAGAAGTCATATTTTTCAAAAACATTTACCTTGGCGAGTACTGTTTTGAATACCTCCATCAAAACGATCCCTTCTGACTTTGTCTATATGAGGAAAAATGTTTCAGAAGATTGGAAAAGATCAGCAACATACTTAGGAATTGTAGCTGGATTGATGCTTTTTGACAAGCCTATAACAGAGTTATATCAACAAGAAATAGAGACTAGGATTGATTATAAACTGCCCGCATTTCACTTCAAGATATTTGATGGTTCACCTATTTTTTGGCTCAGAAATAATAACGCTTACATGAGCTATCCCTCTGCATTACTATATTTAGGTTCTTTGTTGACAGGCTACGAAAAGGGTCAATATACAGCTATAAATTCTTTTAAGGCTGTTCTCTATTCAACTTTAATTACACAAGTTGTTTTAAAAACAATTATCGGTAGAACTAGACCTTTTCCAGATTTAGAAAATAAAACTATAGTCAGTAGTACTAATATTGACGAGAAATATTTTACAGATGATCCCTATGATTTTTTTAATTCTAGAGGAGGTAAATATATACTAAGTAGTCCGAGAGGTTCTGCTCTTCCTTCTTTGCACGCTACTGCATTCTTTGCCATGGCAAAAGTATATCAGATGGAGTTTGACAATTATTGGATTCCTTATGGTTTTATGGCTGGTGTTTTTTTGGCAGACATAAAATCTCATAGGCATTGGATCTCAGATATGGTTGCAGGAGGTATTATTGGGACTGTTATTGGTCGTTCGGTAGTAAAGAGTAGTTGGAGAGCTAGGGGAATTTTACCTAACAAAGAAAAATCAATTACGATCAATTGGACTCCTTCGATTTCGACTAGGTACTCGGGCATAAATCTTTTGGCTACTTTCTAGGGTCTCAAAACATTCTTTTTCAGCTTGTTATTTTCGTAATTTAAAAACCTTTTATTTTTGTTGTTAAATTATTTGCTGAATGATAAAAACCCACTATATTTGCATCCGCTACGCCGATATAGCTCAGCTGGCTAGAGCAGCTGATTTGTAATCAGCAGGTCGTAGGTTCGAGTCCTATTATCGGCTCAAAAGAGACAACGAAAGTTGTCTCTTTTTTTTTGATCTTTTGAGTTTTTTTGTCCTACTGGTGCAGGAAATATTGATGATAACTTCAACAGTTAAATGCTTGTTGCTTCACCTTCAAAAAAAACAATAAATTTTCAAGTTGTTTAAGATTTTTTTTAGCTGAGTAATTAATTTAAATATTGCTCTTTTTGCTATGTGTTAAAAAAGATAAATTAATATTTGCTAATGCAGATATAATTTATACATTTGTTACTTATAATATCAACATGAAATTATTTAGCACAAATCAGTTTTATTACTTTTTTTTCTTTTTTGGAAAGAAGAGACTTTACGTGTGTTAATAACCATATTTTAATAGCATAACAAAAAGTCTCGATTTATCGAGACTTTTTTTTGTTCAAAGAGTTAGTAGAATGAAAATAGCCATCCAAGGGATAAAAGGGTCATATCATCACATTGTAGCTGAGAATTATTTTGGAAAGAACGTTCAATTGATCGAATGTATGACTTTTTCAGAAATGCCAGAGCTGTTGCTTAATGGTGAAGTAGATTATTTGGTAATGGCTATAGAAAATTCTATTGCGGGGGCTATTTTGCCAAACTACTCACTGATTGATGAGTATGATTTAGCCATGGTTGGAGAGTATTATTTAGAAATCAATCATAATTTGATGGTGAATGCTGGACAAGATATAGCAGATATAAAAAAAGTATATTCTCATCCTATGGCCTTGTTACAGTGTAGAAGTTTTTTCAAAAGCCATCCTCATATCAAGTTGGTTGAAGATGCAGATACAGCTGAGGTAGCTCAAAGAATTCAAAAGGGTAAGTTGAAAAGCGTAGGGGCAATTGCAAGTGCAAAAGCTGCGGAAATTTATGATTTAGAAATCATAGCAGAACAAATACAGACCATCAAAAATAATTTTACAAGGTTTGTGGTTCTGCAAAAGCAAGAATATTTAGGAGATGTTCAAGCAACCAAAGCATCTTTGAAATTTGTATTAAAAGATAAGAGCGGTACCTTAGGTGAAGTGTTGATGTTATTGGCAAACCATAAGGTGAATTTGTCAAAAATACAGTCCTTGCCTATTATCGATAGACCTTGGGAGTATGCTTTTTTTGCAGATTTAGTTTTTGAAGACATTCAAGAGTATAAAAATGCATTAGCTGAGATTACTAGTAAAGTGTCTAGTTTAAAAATTTTTGGAGAATATAAAAACAATAAGAAATGATTGTTTCAGTAGCAGATAGATTAAATGATGTAAAAGAATATTACTTCTCAAAAAAATTAAGAGAAGTAGCGTTGCTTAAATCAAAAGGAAAACCAATCATCAGTTTAGGGATAGGAAGTCCAGATTTGGCCCCTGATGATCGTGTGTCAGAGGCATTATCAAATGCAGTAGACAAAAGAACAATACACGGATATCAATCCTACCAAGGTTTGCCTGAGTTAAGAGAGGCGATGGTAACTTTTTACAAGACAAATTTTGATGTCGTTTTGGACTCAAATACAGAAGTATTACCACTGATGGGTTCTAAAGAAGGGATTATGCATGTTTCAATGGCTTTTTTAAATGCGGGTGATCAAGTACTCATTCCTAATCCAGGCTACCCAACTTATTCTTCTGTAACTCGGTTGGTAGGTGCAGATCCTGTTTTTTATGATTTGGTCGAAAAAAATAATTGGCTCCCTAATTTTGAAGAATTAGAAAAACTAGATTTATCAAAAGTTAAAATCATGTGGGTCAATTATCCACACATGCCTACTGGGGTGAAGTCAAATGATGAGATGTTTCGAAGTTTAATTTCTTTTGCTAAAAAACATTCCATCTTATTGGTTAATGACAACCCATATAGTTTTGTGTTGAATGATCATCCTGTGAGTATATTAGGTTATGATGGTGCAAAAGAAGTAGCTTTAGAATTAAACTCAATGAGTAAGAGTTTTAATATGGCAGGCTGGAGAGTTGGTATGTTTGTAGGAGCAAAAAAGTACTTAGATGAAATACTAAAGGTGAAAAGTAACATGGATTCAGGTATGTTTTATGGAATTCAGCAAGGAGCTATTGAAGCACTATCTTTATCAAAAGAGTGGTTCCAGAATATTAACAAACACTACTACAGGCGAAGAAAAATTGTATATCAAATACTAGATAGCATGGATTGTGTTTATGATAGAAGCCATGTAGGGATGTTTGTTTGGGCAAAATTACCTAAAGGAATTACCTCTGAGCAAATGACAGATAAGATGTTATACGACAAGAATGTATTCATAACACCGGGAACTGTTTTTGGCTCTAACGGAGAAGGGTATATCAGATTGTCTCTTTGTGTTTCGGAAGAACATCTTGAACAAGTTTTGGTAAGGGTTAAAGCCAAGTAGAGTAAGCATATTATAGCAATAAAAGTATGATAGTAACAGTAATAGGTTTAGGATTGATTGGGGGTTCTTTGGCGTTAGAGTTAAAGAAACGACTCGGCTATGTCGTTTATGGTATAGATTCAGAGGCTTCAAATGCAAACAAGGCACTAGAACTTGGTATTGTTGATGAAATCATAGAATTTAATCAAATTGTTGAGAGTGATATAGTTGTCTTGGCTGTGCCAGTAAATGTTTTACCAGACTTAGCTATAAATGTGTTAAACAACATAAAAAGTAGCGCTATTGTGTTTGATATGGGTTCTACAAAAGAGAAACTGAGCAAAACAGTTGAAAATCACGAAAAAAGAATTAATTTTGTCGCCGTTCATCCCATTGCAGGTACAGAGCATTCTGGCCCAGAAGCAGCTATTTATGGTCTATTTGATGAAAAGGTCAACATCATATGTGATCAAGAATTGAGTAGCAAAGAGGCTATAGATAAAGTGTTACACATTTTTAACACTTTGAATATGAGAACTATTTTTATGAATAGTGAAGCGCATGATAAGCATATTGCTTATGTTTCTCACTTATCACACATTAGTTCTTTCATGTTAGGGAAAACAGTTTTAGAGAAAGAAAAGAATGAGAAAAATATTTTTGACATGGCAGGTTCCGGTTTTGAATCAACCGTGCGTTTGGCAAAAAGTTCTCCAAACATGTGGACTCCTATTTTAATTGAAAACAAGGAGAATATTTTGAACTCACTAAATGAGTACATAGATAATTTAACTGTGTTTAGAGATTTAATTATAGAGGAAAACAAAGAGCGTTTACAGCAAACAATGTTGGAAACAAATTACATAAAAGAAGTATTAACAGGTATTCAAAAATAAAAGCATACATATACTAAGATGGAAAACAAAAAAGAATTAAGAACATGGCTGGATGATATGAAATTAGATCATCCCCTAGTTATTGCAGGGCCTTGTAGCGCTGAAACAGAAGAGCAAGTTTTAAAGATAGCTCATGAATTAAAAAACACTGATGCCACTGTGTTTAGAGCAGGGGTCTGGAAACCTAGAACGAGACCAGGAGGTTTTGAAGGTCTTGGAGCTGTTGCTTTACCTTGGTTAAAAAAAGTAAAAGAGCAGACGGGATTGTTAATTGCTGTAGAAGTAGCAAACGTAGCTCATGTGAAGTTAGCTTTGGAAGCAGATGTTGATATTTTGTGGTTGGGTGCTCGTACTGCGGTGAATCCTTTTGCGGTTCAAGAAGTTGCAGATGCATTAGAAGGTACAGATAAAATTGTTTTGATAAAAAACCCAATCAACCCAGATTTAGCTCTTTGGCTAGGTGGTGTTGAGCGTTTGTACAAAAAAAATATAAAAAATCTAGGGGTTATCCACAGAGGTTTTTCTTCATACAAGAAAACTCGCTACAGAAACGTTCCTCAGTGGCAATTGCCAATCGAGTTGAAACGTCAATTCCCAGACTTACCAATCATCAACGATCCATCTCATATTTGTGGAAATAGAACTGGAATCCAAGAAATCTCTCAAATCGCTTTAGATTTAAATTTTGAAGGTTTGATGATAGAAACTCATATTACTCCAGATGATGCATGGTCTGATGCTGCACAGCAAATTACCCCTGCTCGTTTGATTGAGATCATGAGCGATTTAAAAGTTCGTAAGCCAAAAGCTGAAGGAGAGACTTTAGATCAACTAGAACAGTTGAGAGCTGAAATAGATGTTATTGACAATCATTTGATAGATACTTTGGTTGAGCGTATGAAAGTCGCTGAGCAAATAGGAGAAGTTAAAAAAACCAAAAACATCTCTGTTTTACAAGATGCTCGTTGGGGAGAGATCTTAAAATCAGTGATTGCAACTGGTGAAAAAGCAGGTTTGAGTGAAGATTTTGTAGAAGCTATTTTTAAAGCTATTCATCAAGAATCGATCAACAAGCAAGAAGCAATCGTTACTTCAAAGTAGTTAAAGTATTGATATAAATACCAAGCGGGAACAGATTTAAATTTGTTCCCGTTTTTTGTTGATTGAAATAAAAATTACTTTTTTATTTTTAAAAGTAGAATAATTGTTAGGAACAACTATTTTTACAGTATGAAGGGAGTCGTTACAAAATCTACAGGTAGTTGGTATTCAGTGAGAGTTGAAGACGGAAAAGTCTATTCCTGTAGAATTCCAGGTAAATTTAGAACCAAAGGTATCAAAAGTACCAATCCAATTGCTGTTGGGGACATCGTAACATTTGAGTTAGAGCCCAAAAAAGACACTGGAGTGGTCAAAGAGATTCACGAACGATCAAATTTTATTGTTCGTAAATCAGTAAATCTATCTAAGCAAACCCATATTATTGCGTCTAATATTGATGTAGCTTTTCTAGTTGTAACCCTTCATAACCCAGAAACGTCAACTACCTTTATAGATCGTTTTTTAGCTACTGCTGAAGCTTACAGTATCAAAACCATCTTGTTGTTTAATAAAGTAGATACTCATGATGAGGATATGGAAGAGTATCGAAAGGCTTTTAAGTATATCTATACTCGTATAGGTTACAAGTGTATTGATGTTTCTGCCACTGAAAAAATAAACATAGAGGCCGTAAAAAAAATTATGATTGGTCAAGTAAGTTTATTCGCAGGTCACTCAGGAGTTGGGAAGTCTACTTTGGTCAATACTATAGAACCAAGTTTAGATTTGAAAACCAAAGCCATTTCAGTACAGCATCAGCAAGGACAGCACACAACTACTTTTGCAGAAATGCACCCTTTGTCTTTTGGGGGGTATATTATTGACACTCCTGGGATAAGAGGTTTTGGAGTTGTAGATTTTGACAAACATCAAGTAACAGACTATTTCCCTGAATTATTTGCGTTAAAATCGTCCTGTAAATTTAATAATTGCCTACACCTAAATGAACCCAAATGTGCCGTAAAAAAAGCCTTAGCGGATGGAGTGTTGTCAGCAACAAGATATGAGAGTTATGTTCAGTTGCTGAGTGATGACGATGAACATTATAGACAAGATGTTTTTAAGTCATGAGAGTTGTTATTCAGAGAGTTAGTCAAGCATCTGTAACTATTGGAGAACAAAAAGTAGCAGAAATTACAAAGGGGTTGTTGATTCTGGTTGGTATTGTTTCCGAAGACACAAATGAGGATGTCGAGTGGCTATGTCAAAAAATAGTCAAATTAAGAATATTTGATGATCAAATGGGTATGATGAATTTATCCTTGCAAGACATAAAAGGAGAGCTACTTGTGGTCAGTCAATTTACTTTGCACGCACTAACCAAAAAGGGAAATCGACCGAGTTATGTCAAAGCGGCCAATTCAGAAATCGCTATTCCCATGTACAATAATTTTAAAAATAGATTAGCTTCATTATTACTAAGAGAGATTCAATCTGGTGAGTTTGGAGCAAATATGAAAGTAGCTTTGGTTAACGATGGACCTATTACGATTACCATAGATTCTCATCATAAAGAATAATTATGAAAAATATATGTATACTCTTGTTACTTTGTATCTCAACAAGTTTCTCTCAAGATAAATTTGAAGTTGAAAAGCTAACTTCAAGAATTAGAATTTCTGGGGAGATTGTAGATATGGTGGGAGAACCGGATTTAGGGTTTCTAGGTCATGGTTACGAAATGTTTGGATTGGTCCCTAGTTGCCCAGAATTTTACTTCGGAGTCAATTCTTATTCGGCTCTTACTGGAATTAGATCTGGATTTTTTGTTTTTGGTGTAACAGGTGGGATTCAGAAATCTGTTTTTAACGATTGGATGTATTTAGATGCAGGACTTTTCTTGGGAGGAGGAGGAGGAAGTGGTGCACCAGACGGTGGAGGTTTAATGATAAGGCCTCATGTAGATTTAGAGGCTTTTGTAAATAAGAAAATAGCCATAAGAGCAGGGTTGTCTTTGGTAGATTTTCCTAGTGGCTCAATTAATAGTTTTAATGTTAATCTTGGAGCAACAATTAATACCAATACTTATCTGGCAAATAAGGTCATCACTACAAATCAAGGCAATTCAAATGCATTTTTCAATAAATTAGACATAGGAGCCTTATCCAGTAATTTATACAATTATAAAAAAGGTCCTCTTAAATCTGATAAATCAGTGAATCAAAATGCCCCTAATATCTCTTTGATTGGAGCAGTAGTAAAAAGTGGTTATCACAATAATTTTTATGGTGTATTAAAGTTAGGAGGTGCTTTTGTAGGTGAAGTGGATGGTTTTATGATGCTTTTGTCAGGATTAGGATACAAATTGCCATTAACCCATTGGCTGTTTTTAGACGCCAAGGGATTATTGGGAGGTGCAGGTGGAGGTAATGTTCAGTTTGGAGGCGGTTTTGCAGCGCAAGTAGAGGCTGGTATAGGGTTGAGTTGTTCTGATTATTTTTTTAGTGTAAATATTGGAAATACATACGCACCTAATGGTAATTTTCAATCCAATCATTTAGATGTTTCCGTGAGCAGAAATTTTAATATTTATAAAAATCCACAAATAAATACGACTGAATTGGTAGCCTCTACTGCTGTCAAAAGAGAGGAGTTTGGTTTTAGTACTTATAATAGGGCTTATTTTTCAGGGGCTAAGCAAGACAAAAAGGGGAGGTTGTATGATCCTGTTTTTAATGCCTTAGGTTTTGAAATAGAAAAGAAAATAAATCAGCATGTTAGTGTTCTTGGTGCAACTGTTTGGGCTTATCAAGGAAATTACGGAGCTTATGCAGAAGGGTGGCTAGGGATGCAATATTATCATCCTTTAAGTCTTGAGTGGAGTATTACAGCTAAAGGATTATTTGGTGCAGGCGGTGGAGGTGATATTAATTTAGGAAGTGGGCTTGTTTATCAATATTCCTTAGGAATCCAAAAGTTTATCAATAAACGTTGGAGTTTCATAGGGAATGCTGGCCAAGTACGCGCAATTTCGGGCAACTTTACTCCGGTTTTATTTGATGTAGGTGTAAAACTAAATATAAGTCAACTTGTGGTCAAATAATGATGGTGTGATTCGTTAGTTGACAATCAGTTCCAGAAATTCCAAACGATTCCAAGCCTCATTGACAAATCTCTAGCAGGGTTGTTAGGAGATGAAAAATATTCTCTTCCTGTGATTGCGTCAGTAATATTTTCTACTTTAAAATAAATCCTTGTACGTCTCACTTCTCCATTGACAAATACATCGAAAGTTGGATAATTTCCTATTTGTGTATTGTTTTGGATGTAGAATTCATTTAAAACTGGGTTAAATTCATTTGCATAGTAACTTGTAAAGTATTTAAAAGTAAATCCTATCTGTGCCAGTAAAGGTTTTCCTTTGAAGAAGTAATTTTGGTAATAAAGCGTGTTTCTTGTTACGAATTTAGGGACTCTAAGTATACTGCTCCCTCGGGCAATTTGTTGATACATGATTGTATTGTTCAGTGCAAATTTACCAAATTTAAATTCGTTGTTTACTTTTACTTTTAAGTAATCAATTGTAGAGCTATTTTGAGTAGCAATACTTTTTGAATTAAAATACACATAGTTTTTAATTTGCTGCAGAGCTGTATCCACATTTAACCATTGTGTTTTTATGTTTCCATATAATATTCTGTAGATGATATTGTCAAAGGAGTGGTTCCAATTGTAGTTGCTAAAATTAGATTGATAGAACATAGTATTGGCATTTGGTGCAGCTGTTTTTAATTGTATCCCTGCTTTAGCTAGGGTGTTGTTCTTGAGCTTAAATCCTGCATTTACGTTTAAGTTGCTGCCAAAATCTCCACCATTGATTATCTGTTCTGCATGAGCATTTAAAAAGAGTCCTTTCAGTGTTCCGTTCCAAAGGGCTCCAACAGAGGTGTAATTTAAGGTTTTGCTTTTTGGAATATCAACGGACTCAATTGATGAGTTGCTATGGTAAGATTGATTTAGGTTGTAGAGGCTACTGAAAACTTTAAAATTTCCTAAAATCCATGGGGAGTTAAATTTTAATGAAACTTGATTTTCAACCTCAGAAAACGTAGTGTTGTCATTTGTTTTTTCGTTGAGTCGGTTACCAAATATAGTTGGATTGTTGTCAAAATAAATTTTATCGAGAGAAGTGAAGCTATAATTGGATTTTTCATAACTAATATGGTGACCCACTTTTAGGTTGGTTAAGTTTTGTTGAATGCTGTCTTTAGTATTGGTCAATCTCAATTCATGTTCGTAGTAATATCTAGAAGTTTTTAAGATGCTTTCTGAGGTATTAAGGTTTACATTGACTCTTGATCTAGATAAAAAATCGGGATTATTGTTTTTAAATTCTAAAATAGAACTTTCGCTGATACCTCCATTTTCGAAATTACTCAAAGTTTGTGATGAAGTATGTAGCCTGAATTGATATCTTTTAGCTGAATTATAATAGCTATACATCACGTTAAAGTTTTTATGACTAGCCCTAACTCTTTGATAGTCTCCTTGAGATCTTAGCCCTTTAAAATTGATTGCGATGTTGTTGTGCCTTCCAAAATTAGTAGTGAATAAACTATTAAGAGATTGTCCTGTGAATCCTGAGTGGTAATTTAAAATTGTTGTGGGTGTAGGAACATGATAGTAACGGATGTCTTTGGTTTGGTAAAAGTTATATTGTTTCGCACTTACACCCAACTTTGGAGTTATTTGGTTGTTTATAAAATGGTATCCTAATTTATTAAAGGTTTGTCCTTGATTGGCAAACGCTAACCTTTCGAAGTTGTCTTGGTGTGTGAAATTATGTCTAAAGTATTTTTCTATGGTTAAAGTCGTATCGATTTGCAGGGTATCCATATGATAGGTGATCATTTTATAGTCTACATATCTAGCTCCATACATATTCTTTATACTGTCGATAGGCGTGTTTCTAGTTTCTTTTCTAAGTGTGGTTTTGGTCGTTGTTTTTTCAATCTCTTGTGAAAAAGTAGAAATAGTCATCGAGACAAGTATCCAAATTAAGATATATTTTTTCATATTGATGAATTGCCTTGCAAAGGTAATTTTTTTAAACGAATTAGTTTGATTAATATTGAGCAGTAGAAGGAGTAGTATGGGTCTATTGTTAAATTTTTCGGGACATAAATTAGAAGCAGGTACAGATGAGGCCGGAAGGGGTTGTTTGTCTGGACCTGTTGTTGCAGCAGCTGTTATTTTACCAGAAAATTTTGAACATTCGCTTTTGAATGATTCTAAAAAATTGTCTGAAGGTCAAAGAAAAAAATTATTACCAATCATAGAAGAGCATGCGATTGCTTTCGGAGTTGCTTTTGTTGATCAAAAAGAAATTGATGAAATCAATATCTTGCAGGCTTCAATTACAGCGATGCATCGGGCTATTGATCTTCTAAACATCACACCAGAGTTTATTATTGTGGATGGAAATAAATTTAGACCCTATAAAGACATACCTAGCGAGACGATTGTTAAAGGTGATGGGAAGTATTTATCGATCGCTGCAGCGTCTGTTTTGGCTAAAACTTACAGAGATCTTTATATGGAGAAAATTCATAAAGATTTCCCTATCTATAATTGGAAAAAAAACAAAGGATATCCAACCAAAGAGCATAGGCTAGCCATAAGAGATGTGGGAAGTTGTGAGCATCATAGGCAAACGTTTAAATTGTTGCCAGATGAGCAGTTAAGTTTGTTTTAGCCTATCGTCCACTCAAAAAGAATCCCAAGATGCTTCAATAGTTTTTCTTGAACCTCTTTCATTTCAATTTTTTTTCCTAATTCTGATTGCATGGAAGTCACAGATTTTCCTCTTATACCACAAGGGACAATATTGTCAAAATACCCCAGATCAACATTTACATTTAAGGCAAACCCATGCATGGTTACCCAACGGCTACTACGAACACCCAAAGCACAAATCTTTCTAGCAAAAGGAGTGTCTACCTCTAGCCAGACTCCAGTTTCTCCATTGCTTCTTTCACCCTTTATCCCATATTCTGCCAAAGTCAAAATGACAGCCTCTTCTAAAAACCTAAGGTATTTGTGAATGTCTGTAAAAAAGTTATCCAAATCTAAAATAGGGTAGCCCACAATTTGACCGGGCCCATGGTAGGTAATATCACCACCTCGGTTGCTTTTGTAAAAAGTTGCCCCTTTAGCTTCTAACTGTTTTTTATTCAGAAGTAGGTTAGACAAATCACCACTTTTACCGAGAGTATAAACATGAGGATGTTCTACAAACAAGAGATGATTCTTTGTCGGAGTATGGGTGTTGTTTTTTCGGTTATTCATTTTAGATTGAATGATTTCTTGGAACAAAGAGTCTTGATAGTCCCAAGATTCTTTGTATCCTTTTTTACCGATATTTTGAAAAGTCACCTGTTTGTTTTTCATCGCTGCTAATTTCTGAATATTCATTGAATTATACATCACTAATATCATAGAATTATTACCTTTATGTTTGTTTAAAAAGAATAAAATGTCCATTAAAGTTGTTGATGTTTCTAAAAACTACGCAAATCAAATTGCAGTTGAACGGATAAATTTTGAAATAGGCAAAGGAGAGATTGTTGGGTTTTTAGGTCCTAATGGAGCTGGAAAATCGACGTTGATGAAAATGCTAACCGGCTACTTAACTCCAACAAGTGGACAGATTTTTGTCAATGATTCCCTCGTTGTGCCTAACAAAAAAAACACCCAAAGTGACGTAGGGTATTTACCAGAGCACAATCCATTGTACAAAGATATGTTTGTCAAAGAATATCTATATTTCATAGCCGACCTCCATAAAATGGGAAAAAATCAAATACAGAGGGTAATGCTGCAAACTGGTTTGGAATCTGAGACTTCAAAAAAAATAAAGCAGTTGTCTAAAGGTTATCAACAAAGAGTAGGATTGGCTGCCGCTTTAATTCACAATCCAGATGTCTTGATTTTAGATGAACCTACTACAGGGTTAGATCCCAATCAAATTCTAGAAATAAGAGCATTGATTAAAGAGGTTGGAAAGGAAAAAACAATATTGTTCTCGACACATATCATGCAGGAGGTTGAAGCAGTTTGTGACAGAGTAATTATTATTGACAAAGGCAGTTTAAAGGTTGATGAAAAATTATCTGCGTTGAGGAAAGGTCAACAACAAATAATTCAGGTTGTTTTTGATTTTAAAATAGAGCAGCAGTTTGTTCAGAAGATTCCTAACCTGACAGCCTGTAATAACGTGTTTGATAACGAATGGGAACTTACTTTTAAAACCAAGGAAGATCAACGTCCTTTTATCTTTGATTTTGCTCAAGAGCAAGGATTGAAAATTTTACAAATGAATATCAAAAATAAAACTTTAGAGAGTTTGTTCAAAGAACAAACAGCTGGCTAGAGTTTATTTGATGATGTTCAAGCTAACCGGGTATCTGTATAGCTGTCCTCTGCTCGCATTGAGCGTTGCAATAACAATAAAAATTATATACAAAACTCCAAATATTAAAGCCAATGGGAAAGTGAAAATAGCGCCTAAGCCAAATGTAAATAGGGTAAATAGAACCGCAAAAACCCCGAGAATGATTACAGTGAGTTGAAAGTTTAAGGCTGATTTTCCATGTTCGTTAATAAATGAACTTTCATCTTTTTTGATCAACCAAATCAATAGAGGAACTACAATAGGGAAAACCCCATTTAAAAATCCAGAGAGGTGTAAAATTATTGCCAAAACCTTTTCAGTGCTTCTATCCATAACGTTATTTTTTCATTTTTCTTTCTATATAAATATAGATCGAAACTTTAAGCAAAACAATTTTATCATGTAGTTTTTCCATGATTGCGTTTCGACCTCAAAAGAACACAAGTCTACTTAAGCGTATTGTGATTTTTGTTTAAAACTATCTATAGTCTAAAGGTATGAGCTAGCTAGGGGGAATAAATGCTTAGAACGTATTAAAGTGTAAGGTCTAATTCCTTTTTTAGCAATATTCCATATTTACTTTGTTTAACTTCTATAGTTAGAGCGTCGTAGATTTGTTTTTTTAGCTTAGGGGTTGCATTTTCCATTCTTGTCATGGCGATATAAGGGGCAACCATGTTCTTGTTGTTGTTGATGGCAAAATTGGCAGAGAACAAATATGAGCGTTTGAGATTTTGATTGTATTTGTTATTAATCTCGTTTGTTTTTTTAAGATCGCCATCCTTCTGGGCTAGAAATCGATCACGGATAAGGTTTAGATTTTCATATTGAATTTCTTTCGTGTATCGATCGTGTTCAGCCAGCAGGTCTTGTTGCTTTGATCCTGTAATTTTAGCTTTAGCAAAAAATTGATTTAGGGTCGTTTCAATGTTGATCGTACCCGGCTCGCTTAAGAAGATTATTTTCTTATTTGGTGATTTGTTCAAAGAGATAGAAAAAAGATTCGCTTCATCTATGTTGCTTGAAAAGCTAAAGGTCTCTTTCCCATATATACTTATGGAGTCTAGGATTTGAATAGTGTCAAGATCAATCTTTTCTAAGTATAGTGTTCCTTTTTTAAGACCAAAAACTTTTCCTTGGATGTTAAAATTATTTTTCTTGTGCTCTGTACAACTGATGCAAAACAATGCAGCAGTTATAAAATAAATACAAATTTTCATTCTCATATAAGTAAAATAATCCCACTACGTTAGAGAGTAGTGGGATCACAAATATATTAATTTATTGTTCCTGTTTTAAGAATTAACTAAAGTAAATATAAGTTGAAACTACGATTACTAAAACTACAACACTTACTTGTTTTAAGTATTTCCAAGGGGTTATGTCCACTTGCTCTGTGTATTCTTGCACAAAATCTTCTTGTCTAGGTTGGAGTTTACCAATTATGAGCATGATAATGATATTCATGACAAAAAGAATAGCCATTACGTGTAAAAAGTGAGGGTAAGTACCGCCGTTCTCCACAACCATAGGTTTTAATATGAATTGACTTATTGCGTACAATACAACTCCAGAAATTAATCCAACTTTTGCAGCAAATGCTGGTACTCGCTTAGTCAAATAACCAACAACTATAATTGTAAAAATAGGGATAGAGTAACATCCATTGATCTCTTGTAAGTAGTTAAACAATCCTCCCTCAGCATACATTAAAAATGGAGCAATACACATGGCTGCAACTGCTAAGAATACACCAAAAGTTTGGCCAACTCTTACCACTTTTGTTTCGGGTGCATTTTTATTGATATGGGCTTTGTATATGTCCAAGCCAAAAATAGTTACTGAAGAATTTAGAGCACCGTTGAATGAACTTAAAATAGCTCCAAACAGTACAGCTGCAAAAAAACCAACCATACTAGCAGGTAATACCTGTTTTACCAGTGTTGGATATGCCTCATCTTTGATGATATCTGAATTGGCAAAAAAGGTGTATGATTCTGGATGCATTGACATATGAAAAGCAATAATACCTGGAAGCACCAACATTAAAGGTCCTAAGATCTTAAGAAAGGCTGCATATAAAAGTCCCTTTTGGCCTTCTGCCAAATTTTTGGCACCAAGAGCTCTTTGTATAATTGCTTGGTTGGTACCCCAATAAAATAATTGAACCAGCATCATTCCCGTAAATATTGTGGCAAATGGAACTGAAGCATCAGCTCCACCAATGGCAGTAAATTTATCTTCATGCTCAACAAACAAAGTGTTTAGTCCGTCTAAAGCACCGCCACCACTATTTTTACCAATGGCTAACAACCCAAAAAGAGGGATAGCTAACCCACCAATTAATAGTCCTATAGCGTTGATAGAATCTGAGACAGCTACTGCTTTCAGTCCTCCAAACACAGCATAGATCACCCCGATGGTACCGATGGCAAATACTGTTACCCACAAGGATTGAAATTTAGAAAGTCCTAAGGCGGTGGGAACGTCAAACATTGTATTTACAGCAAGAGCTCCAGAAAATAATACAATAGGAAGTAAAACAACTACATATCCTGATAGGAACAAGGCTGAAACCCATGTTTTGGTCATCTTATCATATCTGTTTTCTAAAAATTGAGGCACAGTTGTTATCCCTCCTTTTAAATAACGGGGTAATAAAAAGGATGCAGTGATTACCATGGCTATCGCGGCTAAAGTTTCCCACGCCATTACGACCACTCCTTCTTCAAAAGCAGCACCATTTAGTCCTACGATTTGTTCTGTAGATAAATTTGTTAGGAGTAAAGATCCCGCAATCACAGGACCAGTTAAACTTCTACCTCCTAAAAAGTAGCCATCAGATGAATTTGTGTTTTTTCTAGTGGCAAGCCATGCAATAAGGGCAACAAGCAGGGTAAAGCCTAAAAATGAAACAATTGATAAAATCATAATTTGTATAATTTATGTTAACGTTAGTTTTAATGCTTCGAAAATAGTAATTTTTATGCTGTAGAAATTATCAAAAATTGTTGTTTTTTCTTTTTGTAGTGGAGTTGTTGTGTTTAAAATCTTTTTTTCTTACAATAGATCGTGCATTGTTATTTTTATAAGTACTTTTTTATGGCTTTGGCTACTCCATCATTCTTATTGGTGTCAGAGACAGCATCTGCAATCTGCAATACTTTCTCTTTTGCGTTAGCAACTGCAATTCCCAATCTTACAGATTTTAGCATTTCTATGTCATTGAAATTATCGCCAAAAGCGATCGCGTTGTCAAGAGTTAGGGAAGGATATTTACAAGCTAATAATTCTTCAATACCCGTGAGTTTAGAAATGTTTTTATTCGCAATTTCTATATAAGTATCTTTAGAACGGTATAGGTGTAATTGTTCTCCATGTGATTTTTTTAGTGTAGAAAAGACCATGTCCATGTGTTCTTTGTCTCCCATACACATTACCTTATGAGCTCCTTTTTCTTCGTTTCGCCAAAGTTGAATGACCTCTGCAATCGGTTTTACAATGGGAGTAACTTTTGTGTTGTTTTCTTCTCTTTTTCCCCAAAAATCCATCTCAGGTACGTACCAATCGTTTTGATTGTATAGACTGATATGAAATTTGTTGTGTTCATTAAGGGCTGCGATATCTTCCAAAATATCGGGATCAATAAAGATATCGTCGACAATTTCACCGTCTACCAAAACCAATCCTCCGTTATAGCAGATTAGAGGTTGTCCTTCAATGCCTAAATCTTTTTGTATGTGCGTCATAGCACTTGGCATTCTGGATGAAATCAAAATGAAAGGAATCCCCTGTGCTGTAATGCGGATCACTTGCTCTTTGAGCATTTTAGAAACTTCTCGATCTGAATTTAGTAATGTTCCATCAATGTCTGTAAAAGCAATTTTTAATTCCATAAAGAGTCTGTTTTAGCAGGTTCAAAAGTATACAATCTAGATAGAATGGTACATGTTTTCAAAATTAATTCATCATAAAAAAAGGCTACCATCAGGTAGCCTTTTTGTTTTATTTGTTAGCAAAAGTTACTTGATCAACTCATAACTTCTCTTGATAAAGTCTGTTAGGTCTTTACCGTGTAACAAGTTTTGTGATAACTTCGCCAAATCAAACGCTTGAGAAATCAATGCTTTTTGTTTTTCATCATCAGCATTTAAAATGTCTGAGACTAAAGGGTTGTTTGTGTTTACAACTAAATTGTACATCTCTGGCATGTTTTCCATTCCAAACATTCCACCACCTCCAGTAGCGCTCATTTCTTTCATTCTTCGCATGAATTCTGGAACTGTAATTAAGAAAGGAGATGCGTTAGAATCCATAGCCTCCAGTTGTACGGTGTAGTTTTCTTTCGGAACGGCAGCTTCTATGATAGGTTTTAAGTTGTCTTTCTCTTCATCAGTTAATTTAGAAATAACATTGTCTTCTTTCTTGATTAAGTTGTCTACGTGATCTGCATCTACACGAACAAAAGTTACATTTTCGTTTGTAGATTCTAGTTTCTGAATCAAGTGAGCAACAATCGGCGAGTCTAGCAATAAAACCTTGTATCCTTTGTCGTTTGCAGATTGTATAAACCCGTGCTGAGCTTCTTTATTAGCCGTGTATAGAACAACTAGTTTTCCATCTTTATCTGTTTGTGCTGCTGCAAATTGTTCTTTGATTTCCTCGATATTTAAGTAATCTCCGTCTGTTGTTGGGTAGAGCGCAAACTTTTTAGCTTTATCAAAAAACTTGTCATCAGAAAGCATACCATATTCAATGATTACTTTGATATCGTCCCAATATCCTTCAAATGCTTGTCTATCTTTTTTGTAGATAGAACTTAGTTTATCGGCTATTTTTTTTGTAATGTAACCAGATATTTTCTTAACAGCACCATCTGCTTGTAAGTAAGATCGAGATACATTTAAAGGAATGTTAGGAGAGTCTATTACTCCTTTTAGCATTTGTAAAAAATCAGGAACTATTCCTTCAACATTATCAGTTACAAATACTTGGTTTTGGTACAATTGAATTTTGTCCTTTTGCATGTCCATCGTCTTAGACAGCTTAGGGAAGTATAGAATACCCGTCAAATTGAAAGGATAATCTACATTTAAGTGTATATTAAACAAAGGTTCCTCGAATTGTGTTGGGTACAATTCGCGGTAAAACCCTTTGTAGTCTTCTTCTTCTAAATCTGATGGTTTTTTAGTCCAAGCAGGATTCGTGTTGTTGATGATGTTGTCTACATCAATCTGTTTGTGAGGTTCTTTTTCTTCGGTTCCATCTTCTTTCTTAATAACTTTTGGTTCAAAGTTAGGATCGTTTTCTTTTTTGGTTCCAAATTTAATTGGTACTTGGTTGAATCGATTGTATTTTGATAGTAATCCTGAAATCTTCGTTTCTTCTAAAAAGTCTAAAGAATCTTCTGCAATATGTAATACAATCTCAGTTCCTCTTTCCGTTTTTTCTACTTGCTCCAATTCGTAATTTGGGGAACCATCACATGACCATTTTACAGCGGGAGCATCCTTATATGACTTAGTGATCAATTCTACTTTTTCAGCAACCATAAATGCAGAGTAGAAACCTAATCCAAAGTGACCAATGATACCTGAGTCTTCTACTTTGTCTTTATATTTTTCAATAAATTCTTCAGCTCCTGAAAATGCAATCTGGTTAATGTATTTCTCTACTTCCTCTTCTGTCATCCCTAAACCTTTGTCGATAATGTGAAGTTTTTTACCTTCTTTATCTATCTTAACTTCTAGTTTAGTGTCTCCTAATTCAACTCCTTCTGCTTCTCCAATCGTGATGAGGTGTTCTAGTTTCAAAGTAGCATCTGTTCCGTTTGAAATCAATTCACGTAAAAAGATCTCATGGTCAGAATATAAAAATTTCTTAATCAATGGAAAGATGTTCTCTACCGATACATTAATGTTTCCTTTTGCCATAATAAGTATATTTGGTTGTTAATTTAATAAATGTAAAAACTAGATAGACAAATAGAATACCAAAGCGTATAAAATGACAGGTTGTCAGTGTTGGTTAAAACATTCCACCACTGCTTTGTGTTGGTGTGTCTTGTTTTCTTCTTCTGGTGTTGTTCTTTTTGGGTTTGATTCCAAAATGATAAACAAACCCAAGGGTTATTTTTCTAGTTTCCCATTTGAATTGGCCTTCTTGTAGGAATGGTGCATCGGAATAAAACCTATAGCCGTAGGTGTTGAAAATATCTGATAATGCTAAGGATAAAGTTCCTTTCTCATTAAATATTTTGTAGCTAGCACCCGTGTTTATTTGGTACATTGGTTTTCTAGTTCGTTGCAAACTTTCACTAGTTCCGCGGTACATTGCAGACAATTGCAGAGACAATTTGTTGCTAACAGTAAAAGAGTTGCTGGCCCTGCAATTAAATAATTGGTTGGTAACCATTCTGTACTTATAGGCAACGATACCTTCGATCTTACGGGAATAAAAATCGGAGCTAGCATTCAAACGCCACCATTTTTTGACTCGCAAATTTGTGGAGATTTCAATACCGTAACTATTTGTACTATTAAAGTTGCTGTAAGATAAAATAGCCCTTTCGTTGTTGATAGGATCTACGGATATGGTTCGATTAATAGGATCTTTTGTGTGGCGATAAAAAAGAGTTGTCGAGACGTTTCCGGTTTTTAATTTTCGAAGGTATCTTGTTTCTAAAGAATTGGTAAATTCTTGTTCGAGATCTTGATTACCTTGAGCGGTAACTAGCGGAGTTCCCCAAGTTCGAATTGGTGTTATTTGTTTGATTGTGGGTCGATCAACTCTTCGAGAATAACTAAACTGCAGTTGTCTATCTTCATTCAGTTTGTATGTAGCAAAAAAGGAAGGATATATTGAATTTACCTTTTGTTTGATTTCACGATCTTGTTGGTCTAAGGCTGTATAAAAATCTCCAAGGGTTTGATAAGATTCTGCCCTAAGTCCTGCTTGAATATCTAATTTATTGAACTGCTGCTTATAATTTAGGTAAGCAGAGTATATTTTTCTTTGGTAATTAAAAGTTGAGCGTCCTCTTGAGATTGATCCTCCGTTTTCTGTTATGACCTCTTGGGTAGAATCGTTGGCGTTTGAGGTGTTCTCTTCTCTAAAAGACAAACCAGATTCTATATAGCTTTCTATGCCAAAAGGCAGAGTGTAGTCAAGATTTACTAAGGTGAGATCATTTTGGTTAGATATCTTTTCTGTGTAATTACTTGAAAAATTATCAAAAGGGTTCAAAGTATCTTCCCAATCGCTATCTTCAGGTTGTGTTCGTATACTGTGTTGTCCTTCTAAACTCAAAAAATGATTTTTATCATCCCCAAATTGTTGATAGATACCGGCATGATATGACTTGTTTTCTGGTTTTCTGGTAAAGGAAAACAAGTTGTCACTGAGTACTGAAGTGGCTTTGGTTTCTGAGATTTTAGTTCTGTTTTGATACTTTAAAGTATTAAAAGTTTGGGTAGAGAATAATTCTAAAGCTGTACTCGAAGTTAAATCTATGTCTACTCCAAATTTTAAAAGGTGATTGTCAAAGTCATCATTACCATCAATTTCTTGAACACTTTGACTAGGGCCATTACGAACTAAGTTACCCATCGTATTTTTTTTCCCATAGTTGTTACTATAATTACCAAAAAAGTTAATGTTTTTGGTTTTTTGGTTCAAATTGATCCCGCTGGTTTGTCTAAACTTTCTTCCGTATTGACTCGTGGTTGTGATGTTTCCATTGAATCCTAGTCTAGTGCTTTTTACCAGTACGATGTTTATCATTCCACTATTCCCTTCAGGGTTATATTTGGCTGATGGGTTGGTGATCAGTTCGATGTTCTTAATTGCGTTTGATGGAATTTGTTGTAGTAGCTGCTCCGTTGGTATGTTCGTTGGTTTTCCATCAATTAACACTCGAACTTTTGTGTTTCCTCTTAAAGACAGTGTTCCTGTTTGTGGGTCAACTGCTACAGATTGGATATTATCCAAAACATCTGCGGCAGCTGCTCCTATTGAGGTCAAGTCTTTACCAACGTTGATGACAATTCTGTCTACTTTTTGAGTAACCGTTGAAGTTTCGGATCTAAGGACAATCGTATTTAGTGCTTCTACATTTTCCTCTAAGGATATGTTTTTTAGCAGGATTGAGTCTTTGTTGTTAAAAACAATGGATTGTGTGTAGGTTTTGTACCCAATAGATTGTATGCTTAGGATGTACTTTTTTCGTGGTAAGTTTGAAAAACGAAACCCCCCATTTTCATCTGCTATTTGACTCCACGTCTTGTCCCCGTTTGTAGCATAGATACTAACAAAAGGAATGGGTTCTCTGGTAGTCTTATTGATAACGACACCAGTGATATCATTTTTGTTGGCTTGTGACCATACCAATTGAGTAAACAACCCCAAAAGCAATAGAAATTTATTCATAGTTGTTTGGTCTCTTTGGTTTGACCCCAATGGTAGTAAACGATATCTATTTATTTTTGTCTTTCGTATTTGACAAAGCTAAAGTCATAAGCGTTTTTGTCGTCTGATTGGAAGTTTTCTCTTTTTGTTTCTTTCCATATATTCTGATCTATGTTTGGAAAAAATACATCGGCATCAAAAGCACTGTGTACTTCACAGATGTCTAACTCGTCAACCAGATCAATAGCTTTGTTATAGATTTCGGCACCACCAACAATAAAAGCATTGTCATCTTTTTTTGCGATCTCTATGGCAGCTTCTAGAGAGTTTGTTATGATACATCCATCTGCTTTGTAGTTTAAATCTCTTGTGATGATAACTGTGGTCCTGTTGGGCAATGGTTTGCCTATAGATTCATATGTTTTACGCCCCATGATCATATGGTGCCCTGTGGTTACTTGTTTAAACCTTTTTAAATCGGCAGGTAAATGCCAAATCAAATCGTTGTTTTTCCCTAGTTCGTTGTTGGTGCCGATAGCAGCAATGATGGTCGTCATATCTGTTATTTAATAGGTCGCAAGATAATAGGTTTTTATTTAAAATAAGATTAAAATAATGACATGATTGGTCAGGTTTTTTTTTGAGATCAAGTTTTTGAACTGCTACGGAGGTTCAGTGTTTTATTAAAACCAAACCCAATGATCTCTATTGTTTCGCAGATGTTTATATCGTTATAGAATAAAATTAAAGCAACATTATTGATGATTATTCACTTTAAGCGTGTTTATTTTATATATTTGTTAAAAAATACATCAAAAACTTATAAAAGATATGAAAAATCATCTATTCGCTTTCGCTATGTTCACCATAAGCTTTGGCTTTTCTCAGACCACCTTTTCGTTAAATGACATTGAGTATACTGTTACGGATGAAACCGAACACACGGTAGAAACCACGGCATACACGGGTAGTGCTACTGATGTAAACATTCCTGCTCTTGTCACCCATGAATCGATAGCTTACAGTGTAACCAGTATTGGTAATTCGTGTTTTTACAATAAATCCTTAACTTCTGTAACCATTCCAAACAGTGTCATCCGTATTGGTCCAGGTGCTTTTTCAGATAACGCTCTGCTTTCGGTTGATTTTCCTAATAGTGTTGTCAGTATCGGTTATGATGCGCTTGCTTATAACAGCCTGACATCGGTCTCTTTTTCCAATAATATTATTACGATTAGTAGTGCGGCTTTTCGTAACAATTCCATAACCTCATTAATTATTCCAGCTAGTGTTACCAGTATTGGGGCTAGTGCTTTTTTATCTAACCCAATAAGTTCGGTTACTTCACTGAGCCTTAATCCTTTTCCTTTAGCAATTGATGTTTTTGGTATAGATCGCGATTATACTGGAATCAACCTGGTCATTCCCACGGGAACAGCAACAGCTTATGCCACTGCAGGGTGGACAGGATTTAAAACAGTTACAGAAGATGACAGTTTGTTAAGTACTCCGCTATCTAACCTAACAACCAAAATAAGATTTTCGGTCGTTGATGGGTATTTACAACTAGAGGTTCTGGAAGCGGTTAAAATCAGTGAGGTAAACATCTATTCTGTTTTGGGGGCTTGTGTAGCGACCACTAATGAGAAATCGATTAGGGTTTCAACATGGCCAAAAGGAATTTACATTGTTCGTGTTGACACTAACAAAGGCATGATCTCAAAAAAAATAGTATGGTAGCCAACGTGTTTTTCAACGATTGAGTTGTGTTCTTAGTGTTCTCTTTAACATCTGTATGTGCGTAGCCATCAAATCATATTTAGGGTATAGATAAATTCGTCAAATGAAATGTTTCAGCACAAGGGATTGTTACACAGAAACTTTCCCTTTGATTAAGGGGTGAGGATCATACCCTTCAAGAGAGAAGTCTTCAAAGGTGAAATCGAAGAGATTTGTCACGTTCTTGTTCAAGACCATTTTTGGTAGTGGTTTGGGTTCTCTGCTCAATTGAAGTTCGATTTGTTCAAAATGATCGTTATAGATGTGCGCATCTCCAAAAGTGTGTATAAATTCACCAGGTTCCAAGCCAACTACCTGAGCAATCATAAGAACTAATAATGCGTACGAGGCAATATTGAAAGGAACTCCTAAGAAAACATCAGCACTTCGTTGGTAAAGTTGACAAGATAATTTTCCATCTGCAACATAAAATTGAAAGAAAGCATGACAAGGAGGCAAAGCTGCCTTATTGTTGGCTACGTTTTCCGAAAAAGATATTGAGGTGTCTGGCAAGACACTCGGGTTCCATGCAGAAACAATCATTCTTCTGCTGTTAGGGTTGGTTTTTAGGGTGTCAATCAATTCAGAAATTTGGTCAATTTCTTCACTGTTCCAGTTTCTCCATTGGTGTCCATAGACAGGTCCTAAATCCCCATTTTCATCCGCCCAAGCGTCCCAAATTTTCACATTATGTTCTTTCAAATAGCTGATGTTCGTTTCTCCCTTTAAGAACCAAAGCAATTCATGAATAATAGATTTTAAGTGTAGTTTTTTAGTCGTTACCATCGGGAAACCCTCAGACAAATCAAAACGCATTTGATAACCGAAAACACTCTTGGTTCCAGTACCTGTACGGTCTCCTTTTTGTACTCCGTTTTCTTGTATGTGTTTGATTAAATCTAAATATTGTTTCATGATGTAATATTATGGATAAACTTAAAATTGTTTTAAAAAAGTAAGTAGGTTGCTTTTTGTCATTAGATTGTGGAAATCTCGACCATTTATCTTTTGTCGAGTTCATCTCTTATTTTGGCAGCCGTTTCGTAGTCTTCTTTTTGTATTGCGATGTTTAATTTTTTCTCTAATCCTTGAATCGTATCTCCTTGGTATCCTTCAGTTGTTGCTTCTGAAGTGGTTTGATCAACTCCTTCTGTTAGACTTTCTTCGTCCTCCTCAAAAAGTGAATCTGTTTCTTCTTCGTTAGGTTCCGCAAAATTATCTTGGCTTAAAATAATTCCTGCAGATTCTAAGATGTGTTGGTGGGTATATATAGGTGCATCAAAGCGAATAGCCAAAGCTATCGCATCAGAAGTTCTTCCATCAAACACTCTTTCTTCATTGTCTTTTACACAGACTATGTTAGAAAAAAACACACCGTCAATCAGTTTGTAAATGACAACTTCTTTGATGAAGATATCATAGGCTGTGGAAAAGGTTTTAAATAAATCATGTGTCAAGGGTCTAGGAGGAGTAATTTCACTTTCCAAGGCAATCGCTATCGATTGAGCTTCAAAAGCACCGATTACGATGGGAAGTGTTCTTTCTCCATCAGCTTCACTCAAAACAAGAGCATAAGCACCTGTTTGTGTTTGGCTGTAGGAAATTCCTTTGATGTCAAGTTGTATTAGGCCCATTTGTCTTTTTGTTAAACGTTTTCTGCCTTGAACTCCTTTATTTTTTTGGTCAATTCAGGGACAATTTCAAAAGCATCTCCAACAATTCCATAATCGGCAGCTTTGAAAAAAGGTGCTTCAGCATCAATGTTGATGGCAACTTTTGTTTTGGAAGCGTTTACCCCTGCGATGTGCTGAATGGCTCCAGATATTGCAACGGCCACATACAGGTTGGCAGCAACGGGTTTTCCTGTTTGCCCTACATGCTCACCATGAGGCCTCCATCCCATATCAGATACAGGTTTAGAACAGGCAGTAGCAGCTCCCAAGACTTCTGCAAGATCCTCAATCAATTTAAAATTTTCGGATGTTTTTAATCCTCGTCCTCCCGAAACCACGATATCTGCGTCAGCAATAGAAATTTTACCTGAGGCTTTGTCGATAGCTTCAGACTTTATTGTGGTTGATGACAGATTAGGTTTGAAATCTTCAACGATAGCAGTCGTTGGATTCTCTTTGATTTCAAAAGAATTCTTAGACAATCCAATCACTTTTCGTTCGGAAGTTACGATGGTGTTGCTAAATGCTTTGTTAGAAAAAGCCTTACGTTTTACGGTAAAGGGTTCTATGTTAGTTGGTGCGCCAACAACGTTGGAAACATAGCCAGCATTAAATTTTACAGACAATAAGGGGGCTAGATATTTACCATCAGCACTACTATCTATGATGACAATCTTGATGTTGTTGTCAGATGCTGCCTCGCAGATAATTCCAGCATATAGTTTTGCATTAAAACCAAGATCATTGTCTGATACAGTTATGATTTTGTTTGCACCGTACTTTTCTAACTGCTTGGGTTCCTCTGCATTGATTGTTATTATGGTCAGATCAGATTTTAATTGATCGGCCAGTTCCCTTCCGTAAGAGACAACCTCTAAGGTTGCTTTCTTAAATTTTCCTTCGCTACTATTAGCGTATACCAATACGGACATGTTTATTTGTTTTGTTATGCTTAAATACTTTAAGCATAAGGTTTAATTTAAATTACTTTCGCTTCTTTGTGAAGTAGTTCTATCAATTCATCAATATTGTTAGCATCAATCATCTTGCATGCACTTTTTTCTTCACTTTTCTCAAAACTATCAATTTGAGTGTGAGCAGAGCAGTGGGTTGCTTCTAGAACCGTTAATGGTTTTTTTCTGGCCATCATAATTCCTCTCATGTTAGGAATCTTAAGGTCTTTTTCTTCAACCATTCCTTTCTGACCTGCGACTATTATCGGTGTTTTAGCAGTAAGTGATTCGGAACCTCCATCTATTTCTCTGGTGGCAGTAACGGTTTCATTTTCTATTTCTAATTGCGTACATGCATTTATGAAATCAATGTCTAATAACGAAGCCATCAATCCAGGAACCATTTCGCCATTATAATCACTAGACTCTTTTCCTGCAAGGATGAGGTCGTATCTCTCTTTTTTGCAGATTTCTGCAATTTGTTGAGCAACAAAAAAACCATCAGTGGGTTTGGCATCTATCCTTATGGCTTCATCAGCACCAATAGCTAATGCTTTTCTTAGCGTAGGCTCTGAGCTTGCGTCACCTACATTTACGACTGTAATTTTTGCTCCTTGCTTTTCTTGAAACCAAATGGCTCTTGTCAAAGCAAACTCGTCATATGGATTGATAACAAATTGTACTCCGTTGGTGTCAAATGCTGTCGATTCCTCCTTGAAATTGATTTTAGATGTGGTATCGGGAACATGACTTATACAGACTAATATGTTCATATTGAGTGTTTTATGTGTTTGTAAGTATTTGTAAATAAGACAAAGCTAAGGTAAATTAAATTTTGTAAATATTTTGGTTTAATATTAGAAAATATGATTGTGTTTTTGTTATTTTTGTGGTGTTCAAATAAAGTAAGAATACATGAAAACTATACAATTTAGAGAAGCAATATGTCAAGCCATGAGTGAAGAAATGCGTTTAGATGAAAGCGTATACTTAATTGGTGAAGAAGTTGCAGAATACAACGGAGCATATAAAGCTTCCAAAGGAATGTTAGATGAGTTTGGAGAAAAACGTATTATAGATGCACCGATTGCTGAATTAGGTTTTGGGGGTATTGCTGTTGGTTCCACGATGACAGGAAACAGACCAATTGTAGAGTACATGACATTTAACTTTGCCTTGGTAGGGATTGACCAAATCATTAATAATGCAGCGAAAATTAGACAAATGTCAGGAGGACAGTTTCCTTGTCCAATTGTATTTAGAGGACCTACTGCTTCAGCAGGACAACTTGGAGCGACACACTCACAGGCTTTCGAAAATTGGTTTGCCAACACTCCAGGTCTGAAAGTAGTCGTGCCTTCTAACCCTTATGATGCAAAAGGGTTGTTGAAAGCTGCGATTAGAGATAATGATCCAGTTATTTTTATGGAGTCTGAGCAAATGTATGGAGACAAGGGTGAAGTGCCAGAAGGAGAATATATTATTCCTTTGGGTGTTGCTGATGTTAAGAGAAAAGGAACAGATGTAACTGTAGTTTCTTTTGGTAAAATCATCAAAGAAGCATACAAAGCAGCAGAAATCCTTGAGAAAGAAGGAGTTTCAATAGAAATCATAGATTTACGTACGGTTCGTCCAATGGACACAAAAGCCATTATAGAATCAGTTAAGAAGACCAATCGTTTGGTTATACTAGAAGAGGCTTGGCCTTTTGGTTCAGTCGCTACTGAAATAGCGTACCGAGTACAAGAACAAGCATTCGATCATTTAGATGCTCCAATCCAAAGAATTAACACTGCAGATACGCCTGCGGCATATTCTCCGGTGTTGATGGAAGAATGGTTGCCAAATGCTCAAGATGTTATCGACGCAGTGAAAGCAACGTTGTACGTAAAGTAGAGCATATAAACTTATAGATCAAAAATTCCTTTCTTGTTATAAGAAAGGAATTTTTTTGTTTGGAGACTTGATTTCCAATAGATGCTAGCAAAAACTGTCGATTTAGAGTTTTCTTTTTTAGACTTCCCTATTTTTATTTGTATTTTTGTTCTTGGAAATTGATTAAATAAAAAACAGAAATGGCATTAAAAATTTTTGGACATAAATCTCCTGATACAGATGCAACAGCATCAGCAATTATATGGTCTTGGTATTTGAATCAGCAAGGTCTAGAAGCGGTTCCTTATGTTTTAGGAACTCCAAACACAGAAGCTTTATTTGTATTAGATTACTGGGGATTTGAGGTGCCCGAAGTGTTGAATTCAGTTTCGTCAGAAGATGATGTAGTAATTGTTGATACAAACAATCCTGAGGAATTGTTTCCAAATATTAATGACTCTAACATTACTCAAATTATTGATCACCATAAACTAGTAGGAGGAATAGAAACAGCTGGTCCCATAGATATTACGATAAAACCCTTGGCGTCCACAGCCTCTGTAATGTATTATATTTTAGGTTCAGAAGAAGTTGAGGATTTACCAAAAGAAATAGCGGGTCTTATGTTGTCTTGTATCCTTTCTGACACCTTGGCCTTTCGCAGTCCCACAACCACAGAAGATGACAAGATGATGGCAGATCATTTGGCTTTTAAGTTAGATATCGATGTGACGGCGTTTGCGACCAAAATGTTTGAAGCTAAATCAGATGTGTCCGCTTTTTCTGACGAGGAATTGATTAAAATGGATAGTAAAAAATATGAAGCAAGTGGGAAAAAGTATCGTGTCTCTGTTCTTGAAACCACAAGTCCAAATATTATTTTAGACAGAAAGGATTCTATTTTATCAGCGATAAAAACAGTAGCCCAGCAAGAAGATTTGGATCAAGTTCTACTGTTTGTAGTAGATATTTTAAAAGAAGAATCTATATTGTTTGTTCCAAACTCCGAAGTAAAACTCATAGCTGAGTCTAAGTTTAATGCTGTTGTAACAGCTGATTTGGTCGTGTTACCAGGTGTTGTTTCTCGAAAAAAACAAATCATACCAGTCTTATAAAAGTGTTTTTTGTTTTGTAGCGTGGCTTTTAGTGGCTATTCAAACAAGAGAATAAGAGCTCAATATCTTTCTCTACTACTGTAGATATTTATACCAACCCTATTTGTTGAAAAAACAAATAGGGTTGGTTTTTGGTCAGGTTTAGAACAATCCATTTGTTTGCGCATTGATACTCTCTATTATTTTGCCCAAGTCTTCAGGATTGCTCTCGTAGTCTAGAGTGTCAACATCAATAATTAGTTTTTTTCCTTTGTCATAAGAAGCAATCCAAGCTTCATAACGCTCGTTTAACCTACTTAAATAATCAATGTTAATCGAGCTTTCATATTCACGACCTCTTTTGTGTATTTGTCCAACCAAGGTTTTGATGTCTGCTCTTAAGTAAACTAATATGTCTGGCGGGGTAACAAGATTCTCCATCAATTCAAATAGTTTGCTATAGTTCTGAAAATCTCTATTGGTTAATAGACCCATTGCGTGTAGATTGGGGGCAAATATTTTGGCATCTTCGTAGATGGTTCTGTCTTGAACAATATCTCTTCCACTTTGTTGAATTTTTAAAATTTGTTCGAAACGATTGTTTAGAAAAAACACTTGAAGGTTAAAAGACCAGCGTTCCATTTCATTGTAGAAATCATCTAGATAAGGGTTGTCCTCAACACTTTCAAAATGAGCATCCCATTTGTAATGCTTGGATAAAAGTTTAGTCAAAGTTGTTTTTCCAGCTCCAATGTTACCGGCAATTGCTACATGCATAGGGTTAGATTTAGGACATTAAAAGTAATTAATTTTTGGGAATAGAGAAACGGTATATATTGTTCTCTTTAAAAAAATATAAATGGTTATTGACCACTTCGAATTGATTAAGACCTTTGAGTGAACTTAGGATTTTGTTTTTTCTCAGGTATAATGATCCCTCTTTAAGGTAATATTGTGGCGTCAATGATAAAGGTATTTGTTTCTGATTAAGGTATTGGATGTTTTTAGGTCTTGCCAGATAGTTGTATCGAATGAGTTGCCCTTGATCATCAAGAAGGATAGCTTCATTGAGATTTCCTCTCATTTTTAAAATATTTTGTTGAATAGGAATGGAATTGATTTCAGTTTTTTTGGTTTTGAAATTATAAAGTTTTAACATCATGTTGATGTTTTCATACAGCCATATTTTGTCTTGGCCGGCATTACAAATAAACTCTGTGCCAAAGGGGACTTCAAACTCAGTAATATAACTCAATTGATTGTCTAGGCATACAACTTTGTTGAATAACTTGTACAGTATTAATATTTGTAAAGGATTGCTGATGTCAACCAAGTCAGGAGTGCCGTATTTGATGTTTAAGTAATCGTTATTGATGTTGCTTTTGTGTAAGTTACCATTTTGTAAATAGTATATGTTTTCATAGATGTCAACACCCACAAGATCATCTATATCTTCTATTAGTAGCTCTTGACAAAAGCAGTTTGAGGTGAGCAACAGTAGTAAAAACCAAAATTTCATGTTCAAAGATAACCAATTAACTTTAAGGTTATTTTTCATTAAGACAAACGATAAAAAAAAGCCTGCTTTCATAGCAGGCTTTTTTAAGTTAAATGTTATTTAAAGTTCAAATGCTTTTTTAACTTGGTCTACATAGTCTAGCTTTTCCCAAGTAAAAGTTTCTACTTCTTTTTCTATAATTCCTTCGTATGGGGATTCAAATCGAACCGTCTTAAGTTCAGGAGTTCTACCCATATGTCCATAAGCTGCGGTCTCTGAATAGATTGGGTTTCTTAGTTTTAATCTTCGCTCTATTGCAATCGGTCTCATGTCAAACAACTTAGTGACTATTTCTGCAATTTGTCCATCTGTCAAGTTGATCTTACTTGTTCCGTATGTGTTTACAAAAACACCCATAGGCTCTACAACTCCAATGGCATATGAAACTTGTACTAAGATCTCTGTAGCCACTCCTGCAGCCACCAGATTTTTAGCTATATGGCGAGTAGCATATGCAGCTGATCGGTCTACTTTACTAGGATCTTTTCCAGAGAAAGCCCCTCCACCGTGAGCACCTTTTCCTCCATAGGTGTCTACAATTATTTTACGACCTGTTAGCCCAGCATCACCATGAGGTCCTCCGATGACAAACTTACCTGTAGGGTTGATGTGGAATTTGATATCTTCTCCAAATAAATGTTGGATTTCAGGACCAAAAGTAGCTTTCACTCTTGGGATTAAAATATGAATGATGTCTGATTTGATTTTAGCTAACATCACTTCGTCCTCATCAAAATCATCATGTTGAGTAGAAACCACTATGGCATCAATTCGTTCTGGTTTATTGGTGTCAGAATATTGTAGCGTTACTTGAGCTTTAGCATCAGGACGCAAATATGAGATCTCTGACATTTCTCTTCTCAACGCAGCTAATTCTTTTAGTAACCGATGAGAAATTTCTAAAGCCAAAGGCATATAGTTTTCTGTTTCATTGGTTGCGTAGCCAAACATCATTCCTTGGTCACCAGCCCCTTGTTCTTCCTTACTGGCTCTATCAACTCCTTGATTGATATCTTGGGACTGCTCGTGGATCGCTGACAATACCCCACAAGAGTTACCATCAAACTGATATTCACCTTTGGTATACCCTATTTTGTTGATCGTATCACGCGCAATTTTTTGAACATCTAAGTAAGCTTTGGACTTGACTTCACCAGCTAAAACTACTTGTCCAGTGGTTACTAAAGTTTCACAAGCAACTTTAGAATCTTCATCATAAGCTAAAAAATGATCAATTAAAGCATCAGAAATTTGATCGGCAATTTTGTCTGGATGTCCCTCAGAAACGGACTCCGATGTAAATAAATATGACATATCTATTTTTTTTATTTAATAATTTGTTTGCTGAATTGCCTGGCAAGACTAAAGAAGTAAAAATATACTGCTTTAGCTCTTTGTTTTATACTGCTTAAGGTTGTTTGCAGTAAAAGAGGTGGCAATCAGTCAAATCTTTCCCCTTTATTCAAGCGCAAAATTATAAAAAAGAAATTGATTACATCTTGATTCTTTTGTTTTTTTAAGTGATGACTACTCCATGTTGATTAAAATACATTTTTTATCTTTGTATTTCATATCAATAAAAAACAAGAAATTAAGATGAGTGATCACAAATTACCAACAGCTTCATTACATGCAGGGCACGATGTAGCAAATACACAAGGAACAAGAGCAGTGCCAATTTATCAATCTTCATCTTATGTGTTTAACAATACAGAGCATGCAGCTAATTTGTTTGGGTTGAAGGAATTAGGTTTTATTTACACAAGACTAAACAATCCAACAAATCAGGTGTTACAAGATCGTTTGGCAGCCATAGAAGGAGGAATAGGAGCAGTAGTTTTTGCTTCAGGGACTTCTGCAATTGCTACAGGATTAATGACACTGTTGAAAGCAGGAGACCACATTGTTGCCTCAAGTAGTTTATATGGAGGAACGTTTACATTGTTGAATGTAACATTACCAAGACTGGGTATTACCACTACATTTGTAGATGCTACCAAACCTGAGGAGTTTAAAGCAGCAGTACAAGACAATACAAGAGCATTTTTTGTAGAGTCTTTAGGAAATCCGAAATTAGATGTTCTAGATTTAGAGGCAATTTCGGAACAAGCCAAAGCAGCTGAGGTTCCTTTTATTGTCGATAATACCGTGGCTTCACCCGCTTTATTGAACCCTATTAAGCATGGAGCCAATTTAGTGATTCATTCCCTTACAAAATATATTGGTGGGCAAGGAAATTCTTTAGGAGGAGCTATCATTGATGCAGGGACTTTTAATTGGGCGAATGGGAAATTCCCTGAATTTACAGAGCCATCAGCTGGTTACCATGGGTTGGTGTATCATGAGGCATTAGGGGCAGCAGCGTTTACTTTTAAATTGATTTTGGAAGGATTGCGTGATTTTGGTGCTGCACTCAGCCCAACAAATGCTTTTAATATTATTCAAGGTTTAGAAACCTTGTCTGTGAGAATAAAACAGCATAGTACCAATGCGTTAGCATTAGCTACTTGGTTAGAATCTAGAGAAGAAGTTGCATGGGTCAACTACCCAGGATTAAAATCAAGCAACTATTATGATATGGCTCAGAAATACCTGCCTAATGGTCAAAGTGGTTTGGTTACTTTTGGTTTAAAAGGAGGGTTTGATGCAGCTAAGAATTTTACAGATGCTACAAAGATATTTTCATTGTTGGCAAATATTGGGGATACCAAATCTTTAATCATTCACCCAGCTAGTACGACGCATCAACAGTTGACAGTTGAGCAACAAGCGGGAGCTGGAGTCTCACAAGATTTGATTCGATTATCGGTAGGTTTAGAAGATATAGAAGATTTAAAAGCTGATATTGTTCAAGCTTTTGAAAAAATATAGAAATGAAAATTACTAAGGTAAAAAAACCATCACTTTTTGTGATGGTTTTTTTTTTTGAGAATATCGTTATCATTAGATATAAAAAATAACCTTCTTGATTCAAATCAATTTTTTGTTAGGAATTGGGGGCCTAAATAATCATTTGTGAATTAAATTGGTTATCCACAATATAATTTATAACTTTGCATCAGCTCATTATTATATGAATTATGTTATCCTGAAAGGTAGAGGGAATAGACCCGTTGAAGCCTTAGCAACCCTTTTTAATAAAAAAGTAAAATTTGATAAAAAGAAGGTGCTACGTTCTACCAACCATTGTTGGATAGATAACCCAAGAGCAATTCTCTTACCAAAATCAAGATAACAGTTTATAACTTACCTTTTATTCCTCTTTGGAATAACGGTTTTGTACAATTGAGTTTTTTTTAAATGATATTTAGATTTTGAATAAAAGTATACAACATAGAACCTTAAAAGATTACACTACTTTGCTAGGGGTATATTATGCAAGTCTTGAACTTTCTTACGAAGTTTTCGGACAACCGTTGCATACAGCTCCTATTGTATTGGTCAATCATGCTTTAACAGGCAACTCTGATGTTGCAGGAGAACATACGGGTTGGTGGAAAGGTATTGTATCTAAAGGGAATCTTGTCAATACGGATACTTACACCATCATCTCCATTAATATACCCGGAAACGGATATGACAATAAACCTGAAAACTTAATAGAGGACTATAAAAGTTTTACCGCGAGAGATGTGGCTCATTTGTTTGGTATTTTATTAGAGGATTTAGGGGTTACCAAGTTACATGCAATTCTTGCAGGCTCCTTAGGAGGGGGAATCGCATGGGAGATGGCAGTATTGTTTCCAGATTTAGCGGATTATATTATCCCAATAGCATCTGATTGGAAAGCATCAGATTGGATTTTGGCGCACAACAAAGTTCAGGAACAAATTCTAACCAATTCAAAAAAACCAGTTCATGATGCGAGAATGATGGCAATGCTGTTTTACAGAACGGCGGCATCATTTAAAGAGAAATTCAGTAGGACTCAGAATGAAGCCTTAGGGATATCAAACGTAGAAAGCTGGTTGTTACATCATGGTTATAAATTAGAACAAAGATTTGAATTGAAAGCTTATCAGATGGTAAATCACCTGTTAAGCACTTTGGATATTACTTCAGAAAGAGGAACGTTTGAAGAAGTAGCAAAGCAGATCAAAGCAAAGATTATTCAGGTAGGGATAGATTCTGATTTCTTTTTTGTGCCAGAAGAAAATAGAGAAACCCAAAAAGTTCTAGAACAAGCTGGCATTGACTCTGTGTACAAAGAAATAAATTCTATTCATGGACATGATGGCTTTTTGGTAGAAGATGAGCAGTTAAAAGATTTATTAAAAGACGTATTTTAATGTATTGTTTACGGATTGAAATGTTTGTCAAATTTTAGACAGATAGTTTTAATTTAACAAATAAACCTCAAAAGATGAAAGTATTAAAATTTGGAGGAAAGTCATTGGCTAACGGAGATGGAATAAAAAGTGTTATTTCTATCCTTCTCAATAAAATAAAAAATAAACAGCAAATTATCGTAGTTGTTTCTGCTAGAGGAACAGCTACCGATGATTTATTTGAGCTTTTAGAATGTGCTAAAAAAGGCGAAGATTACAAGTCGTCTTTTGAGGATTTTAAAAAAAATCAAATAGCGCCTTTTGCTTCTATTGATTTTTCAGAAGAATTTTCTTTTTTAGAGAAGATTTTCGAAGGGGTTAGTTTGTTGGGAGATTACAGTTTGAAAATAAAAGATTTAGTCACCTCTTACGGGGAATTAATGGCTGGGAAATTAATGACGGTATTGTTACAAGACCATGGCTTAAACGCTCAGTATACAGATTCTAGAAAATTATTTAAGACGGATAATGTTTATGGTGAAGCTAATTTGTTAGATGAAATTACAGAAGAGAACACCAAAAAATATTTTAGAGAAGTAGATTTGTCAGTGGTGGTTCCAGTGGTTACAGGTTTTGTTGGGTCAAGTCTAGACGGTGAGACCACCACTATAGGACACAATGGTAGTAATTATTCTGCTTCTTTGATTGCGGGGTTTTTAAATGCAGACGAGTTAGAAAATTACACAATTGTTGATGGGATCTATACCGCCAACCCCTCACTCGTCTCCAATGCCAAAAAAATAAACCATTTGTCCTTTAAAGAGGCAAATGAATTGGCCAACTTGGGGGATAATGTTTTAGATGCTAAAGCAATTATTCCTTTGGTAAAGAAAAACATTCCTTTACGAATATTAAATACATTTGAGCCAGATAGTCCAGGAACTTTAATCAATTCGGAACAATCGTCAAAAAATGGTATTAGAGCCATTTCTGTACAAGAGAATATGGCATTAGTTAGTCTAGAGGGTAGAGGTTTACTTGGTAAAGTAGGAATTGATGCTAGATTATTTGCTGCGTTGCAAAAAGAGAATGTAAGTGTTGGCATCATTTCTCAAGGTTCCTCAGAGCGTGGAATTAGTTTTGTCGTCAATGGAAAAGATGCACACAAAGCAAAAGTTGCTTTGGGCAATGAGTTTAATTTAGATTTTTTAAGTAATGATATCAATAGGATATCCATTACTAGAGGAGTGTCAGTAGTTTCTATACTAGGAAACTCTTTGAGTTCTTTCAATACGTCCTACACTGCTTTGGTAAATAATAACATAAAACCATTACTAATCAATAATACCGTTACAGGTAATAATGTATGTTTGGTTATAGATAACAAAGAATTGAGAAAAGCGATAAATGTCATGCATGGAGAGATTTTTGGAATTGCCAAAAAAATAAATGTAGCAGTTTTTGGTGTTGGTTTGGTTGGAGGTACTTTAGTCAAGCAAATCCTTGAAAGTAAAGAACAAATTTTGAAACGAAAAGGGATAGAATTGAATATTTTTGCGATTGCAAATTCGAAGCAAATCTATTGTGATGCTGAAGGAATTCCAGAAGCATGGGAAAATAAATTAAACGAAGAAGGAATTCCAAATGATGGGGTTGATAAGGTTATAAAGTATGCTCAAGAAAACCATTTGGGAAATTTAATTGCAGTAGATAATTCTGCTAGTTCCTTAATGACAGAATATTATATTCCTTTGATAGAAAATGGATTTAATTTGGTTTCTTCAAATAAAATTGGAAACACAAAATCATTGGGGTTCTATAAAGAATTACGAACAGCACTCTCCCAAAACAGAAAGCAGTATTTGTACGAGACCAATGTTGGAGCTGGTTTACCTCTTATTGACACGATTAAATTGATGCATGCATCAGGAGAAAATATTACGAGAATTAAAGGAGTGTTTTCAGGAACCCTTAGTTATTTGTTCAATCAGTTTTCTGCTAAAGAGGTAGAGTTTAGTCAGGTTCTGGGTGAGGCCAGTGCACAAGGATTTACAGAGCCAGATCCTAGAGAAGATTTAAATGGTAACGATGTAGGTCGTAAATTGTTGATTTTAGCACGTGAATTAGATCTACAGAATGAATTTGAGGATGTGAAAATTCATAACTTAATTCCCGAACATTTAAGAGCAGGAGATACATCTTCTTTTTTAAGCAATTTAGCCGAGCTAGATCCTATTTATAAAGAAATCAAAGCGCAGCAGAAACCAAATCATGTTTTGCGTTATATTGGTGATTTACATGGGGATTTGACATCAGATAAAGGAATTTTAGAAGTTAAATTGGTTTCAGTTTCTAGTGATTCAGCTCTAGGCCAAGTAAAGGGTGCCGATTCTATCTTCGAAATTTATACTGAATCTTATGGAGATCAACCTGTTGTGATACAGGGAGCAGGAGCAGGAGCTAGTGTAACTGCACGTGGTGTTTTTGGAGATATCATGAGGTTGACAGAATTAGAACTATAAGGTTAGAAGTGTGCTAATGGTCTTTGGCCGTTGGCAAAATTATGAATCTGCTAAAGGGCCAAGCCTTTCAGCCAACAGCTTACAATAATGAGTAAAAAAAAGAATTTTGAAACCTTAGCGATTAGGACCCAGACAGAAACAACACAGTTTTCCGAACACTCTGTGCCTTTGTATCTAACCTCGGGTTTTGTTTTTGATGATGCAGAAGAAATGAGAGCTTCTTTTGCAGAAGAAAAACAACGTGATCTGTACAGTAGATATAGCAACCCTAATGTAAATGAATTTATAGACAAAATTTGTTTGATGGAAGGTGCAGAAGCTGGATTTGCTTTTGCAAGTGGAATGGCTGCTGTTTTTTCAACTTTTGCTGCACTACTGGACGCTGGTGACCACGTGGTTTCCTGTCGTTCTGTATTTGGAGCAACGCATGGTTTGTTTAGCAAGTATTTTCCAAAGTGGAATATTGAATGTACATACTTTGATGTGGACAATGTAGAGAGTGTTGAGGGATTAATTCAACCCAATACAAAATTTATTTATGCTGAAACCCCAACAAATCCTGGGGTAGATGTTTTGGATATTGAATATTTATCGGCGATTTGTAAGAAGCATAATTTACTGTTAATCATTGATAATTGCTTTGCAACCCCTTATCTGCAACAGCCGATGAAGTTTGGAGCTGATTTGGTCATTCATTCTGCTACCAAATTGATTGATGGGCAAGGAAGAGTTTTGGGAGGAGTTACTGTTGGGAATAAAGACTTGATTCGAGAAATATATTTATTTTCTAGGCTAACAGGTCCTGCTTTAAGTCCTTTTAATGCTTGGGTTTTGTCCAAATCATTAGAAACTTTAGCGGTCAGAGTGGATAGACAATGTGAAAATGCTTTGAAATTAGCAGAATTTCTAGAGTCACACCCAAAAGTGAATTGGGTAAAATATCCGTTTTTAAAATCACATCCTCAATATGAAATAGCCATCAAACAAATGAAATTTGGAGGGACTATTGTTGCTTTTGAAGTATTAGGGGGAGTAGCAGGCGGACGAAACTTTTTTGATACGATCAAAATGTGTTCATTGTCAGCAAATTTAGGAGACACAAGGACGATTGTAACCCACCCCGCAAGTACAACACATGCTAAAGTGGAAGATGAGATCAAAGAAGCCGCAGGGATTACTGATGGTATGGTTCGTTGCTCCTTAGGTTTAGAGCATATAGATGATATTATAGCGGATATTGATCAAGCTCTAAATTCGTTAACATAATAGCTGACCAATCTTATTCGTTCTTTTATGGATATATTCATTATATTTGTATGGTGAATGCATTGCTTTCCGTTATATTGTCCACTGCTTTTTTGTTACAAACTTTTGTAACCGTACCTACTATGCTATCCCATGATGCGAATACAGGGGCGACTTGTATGGTCAAAAAGGAGGTAGATAAAACACATACTTGCTGTACGCTTCTAAATGAAAAAGAGACAAGTTCTGAGAAAAAAAATTGCTGTTCAGGAACTTCCAAGATGAGTTGTTGTGTTCATATTGTTGCTTTAACACCGAACGCATTTGAAGTCAATTTTATCTTTGACAAACAAAAAAGTCAACAATATGGGCATGAAGGGAAGTGTTCTTTTTTTAAGAACAAAATTGATCATCCTCCCATTTTAGGTTAAGTCATACCGTTTATCACAAGCCTCTCAGCAGGGGGCTTGAACATCATTGATTTAAATCTAAAATACATTAAAAATGAAAAAATTTATTGTAATCCTATCCTTAATAGGGTTTAGTGCTTTTGCACAAACAAATTCAAAAACATGTCCAAAAGACTGTTGTAGCACAGAAACTTGTAAAACACATTGTATAGAAATGAAATGTTGTGAACAAGGTAAAACATGTGATCTTAAAACACACCAAGCATGTAAGCACAGATGCTGTGAAATTGCTACTAAAAATTGTAGTATTGAAGGCAAAAATACTTGTTGTAAAACAAAGTAGTGTCATAAGAAAAGCTCACCTTTAAGGTGAGCTTTTTGCATTAAGATGTTTTTTTAGTCTCTATCTTAACGTTGATGTAAATTGCTTTACTGTCGAAATACGATTTTAAGCACAACTGCAATAAGTATAAATGAGAGATATCGATCAAGTTTTTTTATCTTCGCTAAAAGCGAAGTTTTTGAGAAACAAAATATATTTATCACCTCCAGACTTGAAGGGGAATGAACGGTCATTGGTCACAGAAGTTTTTGAAAGCAATTGGATTGCTCCACAGGGACCCATGATCAATACTTTTGAAAATAAGTTGTCTCAAATGGTTGGAAGTAGTTACGCTATTGCTCTAAACTCCGCTACAGCAGCTATTCATTTAGGGTTACAAGTTTTAGGGGTTGGTCAAGACGATAAGGTTTTGTGTTCTACTTTTACTTTTGTAGCATCTGTTAATCCTATTCGTTATGTAGGTGCTATTCCCATTTTGGTAGATATAGAGAGTGAAAGTTGGAATATATGTCCCGTTTTACTAGAAAAAGCTATTGTAAGAGAAACAGAAAAAGGATCAAAGCCCAAAGCATTGATCTTGGTTCATGGTTATGGAATGCCAGCCAAAATAGACAAAATCTTAGAGGTTACCCAAAAGTATGATATTTTGGTGTTAGAAGATTCAGCATCCGCACTTGGATCTACACATAATGATAAATATTGTGGTACGTTTGGTGAAATTGGTGTCTTCTCTTTTAACGGGAATAAAATCATAACAACTTCAGGAGGGGGAGCCCTAGTTACTGGTCATAAAGAATATGCTGAGAAAGCTTTGTTCTTGGCAAGTCAAGCTAAAGCAACTACTGGAGAGTATCAACATAGAGCGATCGGATATAACTATAGACTTAGTAATGTTTTAGCGGCTATTGGCGTGGCCCAGTTGGATTTGCTTTCTGATTTTTTACATAAAAGAAGACAAAATCATCAGTTTTATAAAAATAAATTAAAAAACATAGCAGTCACTTTTTTAGAAGACCATACAAGTTCAAAAAGTAATTTTTGGTTGACAAATCTTTTGTTTCATAGTTATGAGATCAAAGAAAAGGTAAGGTTGGCTTTGCTAAATAAAAATATTGAGTCCAGATCTTTATGGACTCCAATGCACCAACAAAAAATGTATAGACAGGCTTGCTTTTATGCCAATGGAGCCAGTGACGATTTGTACATGCGCGGATTGAGTTTACCTAGTGGATCTTCACTAACAACTAGTGAAATGCAGTTGATTTGTGAAGTGATTTTATCTTGTGTTTAGTCTTTGGGAGTATTTTTAGCTATCTAAAAAGAAATTATGTACTGATATTTCCTTTTTTAATTGATCGAGATTAAGAATTTGAATCTGTTTCGACTTTGTGTGTATCAACTCCTCTTTTTTTAATGAAGATAAAATTCGAATGACTTGTTCGTCGGTAGTGCCAGCATAATCAGCAAGTTCTCTTCTCGACATTTCAAGTGCAATGACTCCGTCTTTCTTTCCAAATTTCCTAAACATGTATAACAACATATCAATGACTTTTTCTCTGACGGTCATTTGAGACATGGTTTTTACTTTGGTTTCACTTCGGTTTAATTCTTCAGCATAGAAGTGCATGAAGTCAAAAGTTACTTTAGGTTCCGATAATAAAATATTTTTAAGGAGTTCAGTAGAAAAATGACAAAGGACTGTATCTTCCAAAGCTGTGGCTCCAATTTTATAAGTTTCACCCATGCCAAATCCACGGTGGCCAATGACTTCTCCATCTTTAGAGAGTCTAAGTATTTGTTCTTTACCATTATATCCGGTTTTGATCACTTTTATTTTTCCATGATGGATAAAGTAAAGTCCATTAACAGCAGTACCTTCCATAATGAATTGTTTTGATTTATCAGTGGCTATGGCTCTTTTTTGATTCACTATTTCTAGGTTTATACCATTGATATGTTCTAAATTTTTTTTGATCAAACAATTATTATTGATACAGGTATTACAACTAAAACTCATGAGGTCTTTGTTTAGATGATGTTAAAAAAGGCTAAGCTAAGTATTCGTAACTATATTTGTGAGTTTTCTTATTTTTTTTTCTTTCCTACCCTATCAGTAGGATTTGTATCTTTGTCATTATGTTATCAAAGAAAACAAAATACGGTATTAAGGCATTGACCTATTTAGCGAAGTCGAATAAAGAATGTCCAGTGCAAATATCTGAAATCGCTGAGCATGAAAATATTTCGGTAAAATTTTTAGAAAGAATTTTATTAGAACTCAGAAAATCTGGAGTTTTGGATTCAAAAAAAGGTAAAGGTGGTGGATATTTTTTGGCTCGTATACCAAGCAATATCCTAATGACCGATGTCATTCGTACCTTGGAGGGGCCTATTGCGATGGTACCATGTGTTTCCTTGAATTTTTATAAAAAGTGTGATGATTGCAAGGATGAAACGGTCTGTGCTGTAAACAAATTAATGATCCAAGTTAGAGACAGCTCTCTGGCTGTATTTAAGAACAATTCATTAGAAGATTTAATCCGTTAACGATGTCATATATAAAAGTTTTTTCAGGAAGTTTAGTCGCTGTACAACAGGTAAAGCAATTGTTACAAGCAGAGGGTATAGAGCCCATTGTTAAAGATCAATCTCATTCAGCCTCTATTTCAGGTTTCGGAACATTAATACCCGATTTTCAAGAGATTTTCGTTCATATTGATCAAGAGGTTAAGGTCAATGAAATACTTTCAGCCCTAGAGTAGTAAGCCAATACACTGGTGAATCCTCTGTTTTTTTAGCTAAATTTAATTACCCTACTAATTTTGTAGGTTTTTTCTTGTGGGCATCTAATATAAATCATATCTTTGCGACCATCTTATTTCAATTCCCTACTTATTAGGTAGGATAATAAAATGAAGTAAACCAATTAAAAAATGATTACAGAAAAAATAATAGCAAACAGAACTGATCTCAGTTATCGCCAATCTGCTTCATCAGACTCACCTGTACGTAGTGTGATAAAAGCGGTAAGTTGGAGGTGTGTGGGGACTATAGATACCTTAGTGGTTTCATGGTTTGTTGTAGAGGATGTCGCTACAGCTTCTGCAATTGCTTCTATAGATTTTGTAACAAAAATGATTTTGTATTTTTTTCACGAACGTGCATGGAATTCAATAAAATGGGGAAAAAAATGAGTAAAAGATATTCAAGTGAGCAAGTAGCTCAATTTAATTTAGATTTAGTAGGGAAGTCACCAGTTGAGATTGTGACTTGGGCGATAAATCATTCAGAATCTCCAGTTGTAACAACAAATTTTAGACCTTACGAAGGGGCTATTTTACATGCGGTTACAAGTGTAGAGCCCTCAATTGTTGTCGTATGGTGTGATACAGGTTATAATACGCCTAACACTTACAAGCATGCCGAGGAATTGATTGCATTATTAGGTTTAAATATTGATTTGTATGTACCAAAGCAGACTTCTTCTCATAGAGATGCGGTGATGGGTATTCCTCACATAGATGATCCAATGCATAAAGAATTTACTTCTCAAGTGAAATTAGAACCATTTAAAAGAGCAATGTCAGTACACCAGCCAGATGTTTGGTTTACAAATCTTAGGAAAGGGCAAACAGCGTTTAGAGATTCTATCAGTATAGTGTCTCAAGGTGAAGATGGTGTTTTGAAAGTCAGTCCTTTCTACAATCATTCAGACGAGGAATTGGATTTATATCTGAAAGAAAATAAGATTCCAAACGAACACAAATATTTCGATCCGACAAAAGTACTTGGAAACAGGGAGTGTGGTTTACACAATTAAGACCATTTGATTTCAACAGCCAGAGGTGACGAGAAAAAAACATAAAGATTGAATGTAGTAGGTAGCAGAAAAAGCAAATACGACCAATTAAAAAACAAAATGAACGAATTAAGAGTAAATACATTAGAAAGTGAAGCCATCTACATTCTTAGAGAAGTAGCTTCACAATTTGAAAAACCAGTACTATTGTTTTCAGGAGGTAAAGATTCTATTACTCTAGTTAGATTGGCTCAAAAAGCTTTTTGGCCAGCAAAAATACCATTTCCATTTTTACACGTGGATACGGGGCACAACTTTCCTGAAACGATTGAGTTTAGAGATCGTTTGACAAAAGAGTTAGGGGTGGAGTTGATCGTACGTCATGTACAAGACAATATAGATTCAGGTAAAGTTACTGAAGAAATAGGGAAATACGCTTCAAGAAATATGTTACAAACAGAAACGTTGTTAGATGCTATAGAAGAATTCGGTTTTGATGCTTGTATTGGTGGCGCTAGAAGAGACGAGGAAAAGGCAAGAGCGAAAGAACGAATTTTTTCTGTTCGTTCTGATTTTGGAGAGTGGGATGAAAAAAATCAGCGTCCTGAATTGTTTGATTTGCTTAATGGAAAAATAGAGTTAGGTCAAAATGTACGTTGTTTTCCGATTTCGAATTGGACAGAATTAGATGTATGGTCTTATATCGAAAAAGAGCAGATTGAGATTCCATCAATTTATTTTGCTCACAAACGTAAAGTCTTCTTGAGAGACGGAATGATTTGGTCAGCAGAAGATGACGTGGTTTTTCGTGCCGAAGATGAAAAAGTGGAAGAGTTGATGGTTCGTTTTCGAACAGTGGGAGATATGAGTTGTACCGCAGCGGTATTGTCTGATGCAGTTTCTATCTCCAAAGTAGTAGAAGAAATTAGAGATTCTTCTATTTCAGAACGAGGTGCTCGTATTGATGATAAAAGATCAGAAGCAGCAATGGAGAAACGTAAACAACAAGGATATTTCTAAGGTTTAGGTTGTCTATTGGTTTTAGCTATGACTCACTGTCAATAGCTCAAAAAAAAAGGATTAAAAACAAGGTTTTTAGTAAAAACTAAAAGCCATAGCTAACAAACAAAATGGAAGTTTTAAAAATAGCAACAGCAGGAAGTGTCGACGATGGGAAAAGTACTTTGATAGGTCGTATACTTTATGATACACGTTCTCTGACTGACGATAAATTAGAAGCTATAGAGCGAACGAGTAAACAAAAAGGATTTGATTATTTAGATTTTTCTTTGGCTACCGATGGTTTAGTTGCAGAAAGAGAACAAGGAATTACAATTGATGTAGCGCATATCTACTTTTCTACCGCAAAAAAAAGTTACATCATTGCAGATACGCCTGGTCATGTAGAGTATACTCGAAATATGGTTACAGGAGCTTCTACTTCCCAGGCAGCAATTATCTTAGTTGATGCGAGAAATGGATTGATAGAACAAACATATCGTCATTTTTTCATTAATAATTTACTAGAAATAAAAGATATTATAATTGCTGTAAATAAAATGGACTTGGTAGATTTTTCTCAAGAGAAATTTGAAGTTATCAAGCAAGAGATAACTGCATTGGCTAAAAGAGCAGGTTCCACACAAAATATCACATTTATTCCTGTGTCTGCTTTGCAAGGTGACAATGTTGTGAACAAATCTAAACATACTCCATGGTATGCTGGAGCTACGCTTTTAGAGCATTTCGAATCTTTAGAAGCTCAGGATGTTTATAGAGCATCTGTAGCACGTTTACCTGTTCAAACCATCATTCGTCCTAAGACAGAAGAATTTCATGATTTTAGAGGCTATGCCGGTAAATTATATGGAGGAAGCTTGGCAATTGGAGATGAGGTAACAGTATTGCCTTCAAAGACCACCTCAAAAATAAAAGATCTCTATTTTTTTGATAAAAAATATAGTGTTGCAGAAAGAGGAACTTCTATCAATATAACTTTAGAAAATGATATCAATATTTCTCGTGGTGATCTTATCGTAAAATCATCAGAATTACCGCAAGAGACTAAAGTGCTACACGCTAAAGTATGTTGGATGGATGTAGCCAATTTGGTGGTAGGGAAAAAATACCTAATTCAACAAGGAGCAAATGTTATTGCTGCTAAAGTAACCTCGATTGATGCTTTAATTGCAACAGATTTTTCGGGGGAAAAGGAGGCTACTGCGCTACAGATTAACGAAATAGGAAAAGTGTCTTTTAAGCTAGCAAAGACCTTGTTTTATGATGCTTACACGGTAAATAAAACGACAGGTTCATTTGTGTTGATTGACCCACAAACAAATAATACCTCAGGAGCAGGATTTATACAATAAAAATTTACCGTCAAATTTTCAAGTTGTTAGATGTTAAAAATGAAGCGTCTTTACCTCTTGAATTTTAAACCTTTTAAACTCATTAAAAAATGCAAAGTTTTAGATCAGAAATAGAAAATCCAGTCGTTGAAAAAGATATCATCGAATTGGGAGATAAAATTCAACAATTTTACGATGGTAAATTAGATGAAGAGAAATTCAGAAGTTTACGATTGGCACGTGGTGTTTATGGTCAACGTCAGTTTGGTGTCCAAATGATCCGCATCAAGTTGCCCTACGGAAAAGTAACTTCTGAACAATTGTTGCGTATTTGTGATGTATCAGAAGAGTATTCAAGAGGTCGTTTGCACATTACTACTCGTCAAGACATTCAAATCCATTATGTAAGTTTGGACAGAACACCAGAATTATGGGCGGAACTAGAAAAGAGTGATGTCACTTTGCGAGAGGCATGTGGTAACGCAGTACGAAATGTAACTGCCTCCCCAGATGCAGGAATCAATCCTGAGGAGCCGTTTGATGTGAGTCCATATGCTCATGCTGTGTTTCAGTTTTTTCTACGTAATCCCATCTCTCAAGAGTTAGGACGTAAGTTTAAAGTTTCGTTTTCTTCTTCAGATGAAGATTCTGCATTGTCTTATATGCATGATATTGGTTTTATTGCTAAAATCAAGGTGATTGATGGAAGACCAGTAGTAGGATTTAAAGTGATGTTAGCTGGAGGTTTAGGTTCTCAACCTCGTTTGGCTGATGTTGCTTTTGAATTCTTGGAAGCCAATAAAATAATTCCTTATATGGAGTCTATTATACGTGTTTTCGACAGGTACGGAGAACGTTCAAAAAGAGCAAAAGCTCGTCTAAAATTCTTAGTTAAGGATTTAGGGTTCGAAGGATTTAATGAAATTGTAGCAAAAGAACAGCTAGCATTATCTAATCAGACAGTAGAAATAAGTACAGAAGGGTTCAATAATACACCAGATTTGTCAGGAATCATAGCACCTAAGGTACAAATTGACGATGTTGAGGCTTATGAAGCTTGGAAATCAAGCAACGTATTTGCACAAAAACAACAGGGTTTATTTGCCTTAGGAATCAAAGTTAATATTGGAGATTTTTATTTGCCTGAAGCGAGAGCTTTAGCAAATCTGATAAAAGAGTATGCGGCAGATGAATTGCGTTTTACATTACGTCAAAATATACTTGTCCGCCATGTACGTGAAGATTTGTTACCATTTTTTTACACACAATTAAAAGAATTAGGCTTTGCAGATTTAGGATATGAATCCGTAGCCGATATTACTGCGTGTCCTGGTACAGATACTTGTAATTTAGGAATCGCCTCATCTACAGGGGCTGCTAAAGAATTAGGTAGAGTATTAAAAGCAGAATATCCTCAGTTTGCGACTGCTTCGGATTTGGTAATTAAAATTTCGGGTTGTATGAATGCTTGTGGACAGCATAACTTATGTAATATTGGATTTCAGGGGATGTCTGTGAAATCAGGAAAGTATGTGGCTCCCGCCTTACAAGTGTTGTTAGGAGGAGGGACCTTGGGAGATGGAGCTGGTAGAATTGCAGATAAAGTAATTAAAGTTCCTTCAAAAAGAGGTCCAGAGGCACTAAGATTAATTTTAGATGATTATATTGAGAATTCAGGAGGTGTAGATTTTATATCATATTATGATAGCAAAGGAGGACAGAAATATTTTTACGATTTCTTAAAGCCATTGTCTAGCACAGACAACTTACTAGAGTCAGATTTTATTGACTGGGGGTCTGAAGATAAATATGAAAAAGCAGTAGGAACAGGAGAATGTGCGGGTGTTGTCATTGATTTAGTAGCAACACTATTGTTGGATTCAAAAGATAAATTGACAAATGCAAAAGAAACTTTAGCAGCCGGTAAATTAAGTGATGCAATTTATTTTGCATACAGTTCAATGGTCCACACCGCTAAAGCTATTTTAACAGCAGAAGGAACTAAAACCAATACGCACAATAAAATTATTTCTGATTTTAATGAAATTTTTATTCAGACAGGTAAGATTGACTTGGGTACTGATTTTGAATCTTTTATTTATAGAATTAATCAAAATGAGAAGTCACAAGAATTTGCAAAATTATATATAGAGGAAGCTGATAAATTCTATAATTTAGTCGATGATTACAGAACCACAGCGTTAGCAGAATAATGATAACTTAAAAAGTGAGGTTCCTTTAGTTAAATATTAGGAGTTATTAATAAGTAAACAATGTTGGGAAAATTAACACTTGTCGGAGCAGGTCCTGGAGATCCTGAGTTGATCACACTTAAGGGTGTGAAAGCTTTACAACAGGCAGATGTTGTCTTATACGATGCTTTGGCCAACGAAGAATTATTGAAATATGCTCCTCATGCAGAGAAAATATTTGTTGGCAAGCGAAAAGGAATTCACAAGTTCATACAAGAAAAAATTCATGAATTAATCATAACGCACACTACTAAAGGAAAACATGTCGTTCGCTTGAAAGGAGGAGATCCTTTTATTTTTGGCCGTGGTGCAGAGGAATTAAAATATGTATTAGACAAAGGGATTGAATTTGATATTGTTTCTGGGGTTACTTCAGTCATTGCTGCTCCTGCAAGCTTTGGAATTTCATTAACCCAAAGAGGGGTTAACGAAAGTTTTAGAGTCATTACAGGAACAACCTCGGAGGTAGAACTAAGTGAAGATATAGAAGCTGCTGCAAGTTCTAACGTCACTATTGTTGTGTTGATGGGAATGAGCAAGTTGGAAAAAATTGTAAATGCTTTTTTAGCTCATGGAAAAACAGAAATTCCGGTAGCGATTATAGAGAATGGAACCTGGGATAAAGAACAATTAGCGATAGGAAAAATCAACACTATTTTGGAAATCATCAACCAAAAAGGATTGAAGAATCCCTCTATGATTGTCATAGGTGAAACGGTAAAAGAAAGTAAAGTTTTGTATGAGTATCTGTTAAATAAAAAGGGATTGAAATTATGATGAAAAAAAATCAGCTATATCCAGTTTTCTTAAAAGTGACCTCTTTAAATACATTAATTGTAGGAGGTGGAAATGTAGCCTTAGAAAAATTGTCTTTCTTGTTAAAGTCAAGTCCAGAAGCTAAAGTAACCATGATTTCTCCATTTTATAGAGAAGAAACGATCGCTAAGGCAAAGGAAGGGAAGGTAAGAATGATCGAAGGAGATTATGACTCTAGTCTATTAGAAGGCAAACACATTGTGATTGCAACAACAGATGTGCCACGTGTAAACATGAAGGTATACAACGATTGCAAAGAGCGTTCAATTTTAGTAAACTTAGCAGATAATCCTCCATATTGTGATTTTTATATGGGTGGAATTGTAACCAAGGGTAATGTGAAAATAGGAATTTCTACCAATGGTAAGTCGCCTACAATGGCCAAGCGACTGCGTCAATTTTTTGAGTCTGTTTTGCCGGAGGACATAGATGATTTAGCTGAATATTTGAATAAATATAGAGATACCATCAAAGGTGATTTTGAAGAGAAAGTTGAAAAGATGAATGCGTTTACAAAAGGCTTAGTTGGAGACGTTAAAAACAAGATAAAAGAGTAATAGGTAGGCGGTTGATTGAAAAATTATATTGATTTTTGCAATCGCGATTTAAATAGATCATAAATAAAAAATAGTAAGATCATGATTAAAACAGATATATTAATCATTGGAGCAGGACCAGTAGGAATGTTCGCAGTATTCGAAGCAGGATTGTTAAAATTACGTTGTCATTTGATTGATGCGTTAGCACAACCAGGAGGGCAGTGTTCGGAAATTTATCCAAAGAAACCTATATACGATATTCCAGCTTATCCGGAGATATTGGCAGGGGATCTGGTTGATAACTTAGCGGAACAAATTAAACCTTTTGAGCCGGGTTACACGTTAGGAGAAAGAGCACAAACAATTGAGAAATTAGAAGATGGTACTTTTAAAGTAGTTACAAATAAAGGAACAGAGCACTATGCTCCAACAGTATTTATTGCTGGAGGATTAGGGTCTTTTGAGCCTCGTAAACCACCTATTAAAGAATTGGTTGATTTTGAGGACAAAGGAGTAGAGTATATTATTCGTGATCCTGAGTTATATCGTGACAAACGAGTGGTGATCTCTGGTGGTGGTGATTCTGCTTTGGATTGGTCTATTTTCTTGTCAGATGTTGCGAGTGAAGTCTCTTTGGTACATCGTAGAAATGAGTTTAGAGGAGCTCTAGATTCAGTAGAAAAAGTAGCGGAATTGTCTAAACTAGGGAAGATCAATTTGATTACCGATGCCGAGGTTAAAGGAATTCAAGGTGATGGAAAAGTAGAATCAGTGATGATTAAGCATAAAACAGAGGGAGAAATCATCAAAGAATGTGATCACTTTATTCCATTGTTTGGGTTGTCTCCCAAATTAGGTCCTATAGGGGATTGGGGATTAGAGATTGAAAAAAATGCTATTGTTGTGAACAACGCTTTAGATTACTCCACAAATATTCCAGGTATTTTTGCTATTGGAGATGTAAATACTTATCCAGGTAAATTGAAATTAATTCTTTGTGGTTTTCATGAGGCGACGATTGCAGTTCAATATGCATACAATATCATTAACCCTGGTAAGCGTTATGTCATGAAGTATACAACAGTAAATGGTGTAGAAGGATTTGACGGAGAAAAGAAAGAAGCAAAAAAAGCAACTGTGAAAAGCATCTAATCTAAAGATGTTTTTCGTCTAGCGGCTATTCACAATCATATCCTTTCAATAGTTAAGGTTTAGGTTGTATATTTGCCTTTTAATTTTAGAATTATAAACAATTAAAATTCAGTATACTAATGTCTGATATAACCATAAAAATTAAAGATAGAGAAGGAGTTATTCACGAGTTACAAGCTCCTACAGACATGGCAATGAACATGATGGAGCTCTGTAAAGCCTACGAATTACCTGTAGAAGGAACTTGTGGAGGAATGGCTATGTGTGCTTCTTGTCAATGCTATATATTATCAGATCACGAATTACCAGAAAAGGCAGATGCTGAAGAAGACATGTTGGATCAAGCTTTTTACGTAGAAGACAATTCACGTTTGGGGTGTCAGATACCCATAACTGAAGATTTAGACGGATTAGAGATAGAATTGGCACCAGAAAGCGAAGTTTAATTGTTTCTCTGCTAAAAATTCAAAAGGTTGATGCCATGCATCAACCTTTTTTAGTATTTCACACCTGCAAGTATTGAGATGTCTAAATGGTTTTTTTTGGGAGGGATCGGGCAAATATAATTTTTATTATATGCGCAATAAGGGTTGTAAGCTTTGTTAAAATCCAAGAGGATTGTTCCTGTATATTCCTCAGGAATTCGAGTATCTAAATATCTCCCGCCAATATAGGTAGATTTCCCATTTGTAAGATCTGTGAAGGGTATAAATAAATAGTTTTCATATCCTTTTTTATTTTGAAGCCTTATACTTTGATAAATACTTAGCTGTAGTTGTTGTTTGTTAATGCTAAAAGTAGCAATTGCATACTGTTGATAGGCCTCAGACTTTCCTTTTGTGTTTTGGAGATAGAAAATAGGGGTATTGAAGGTGAATTCTAATTTAGCCTTGACGCGATACTTTTTATCTACAGGAAAGAAAGGAAGCCCAATAAATTTTTTTAGTTCTTTGGCCGGTAATGGGCTTTCGTTTTTATTTTTAAAACTTTGGACTAGGTCCTTCCTATAGGTTCTAATTTCTTTTGAATAATCTTTATGTTGAGCAAATAATATATTGCAAACAAACCCTAAAATAATGAGTATTTTATTCATGACTTCGCTTTTGTAATTCTTGCTAAATAATCATAATGATTTCCTTCTATAATCAGTTCACAGTTCAATTGATGATAAATGGCACATCTTTGTAATGTGTTGTAATCAACATATAGCCAATCAAATTTTTCAGTTTCCAGTTGTTTGTATTTCATCGAAAATTCAACCTCACCATAGTAATTTTGGCTAGCATCAATCCAATGTTCTCCCTTTTCATCTTCAAACATATAGATAACATCCGAAGAATCGATCAGAATTTGACCACTCGGATTTAAAAAACTACTCAGGTGTGTTAGGAAGTCGGCAAGTTTGTCCAGTTTACCACAAATACCTGTTCCGTTCATCAATACCAAAATGGTGTCATACTTCTCTTCCGACTTAAAATCATAAATATTGTTAATTTCAGTATGTTTCAGTCCTCTGTCTTTTGCAACCTCAATAGCGCCTTTTGAAATATCGATTCCCTTCACATTTTTCTTTTGGTCTTGTAAATACAAAGCATGATTGCCGGCACCACACCCGACATCTAATATTTTTCCTTTCGCAAGTGCTAATGCTTTTTGTTCCAGGACAGGCATTTCCTTAAAAGATCTGAAAAGATAGTTTAAGGGCAGTTCGTCTTGTTCAGAGATAGAGGAGTTTGTAAATAGTTTGTCTTTTGTGTTTTTGTCAAAATAGTACGCCTTTAAAGCAGTTCCTAAAACATCTTTCATATTTGGTAATTAAGATAAGGCAAAGGTACTTTTTTTAAGTGAATAGACAGGGTACTGTGGTGTGGAGATAATAATCATAATTGTTTCTTTTTATCAACGGGGGTTTCCTATTTTTGTTTCCCAAAAGAAATAAAGATGTTAAATATTCCAATTGAAGAGGGAGATTATTATACAAATGAACAGGGCTTTAGAGTGTTTACAGAGCAGTATCACAAAAAAAGAGGGTATTGTTGTAAAAGTGGCTGTAAGCATTGTCCTTATGGATATGATAAAAATACAGATTCTTTCAGAAAATAATTGCTTGGATGAAAAAGACAATATCATTATTTATTTTACTGGGCTTGTTAAGTTGTTCTGCACTAACTAGAGTCGACAATAAGCGTGTAGTTCTTAAAAATCAATTGAGTGCTTTAGAAGTTCAAGAAGGTTTAATAGCGGTCTTGCAGAAAGGTCTCAATGATCAGGTAGTGCCACGGGGTCAAAATAGAAATTTTTATGATCATGAATTGGATCGTGTTGGTTTTCCTTTAGGTTTACAAAAACTCGACATAGCCATGAGGAAATATGGTTTGTCAGATTTGGCAGACAAAGGTTTGTTGGGGTTAAATAGAACTGTAGCATCCTCCTTAAAAGCGGGAGTTCCGGAGCTAAAAATCGTGATTGATAGCTTGGTTTTTAAGGATGTTGATCAAATTTTACACGGGGGTAATCACGCAGTGACTGCTTATTTTTTTGATAAAAAAAAAGAGGAGCTAAATGCTCTTTTTAAGCCTATTGTTAAAAAATATTTTGAAACAACAGGAGCAGATGAAGTATGGAGACTGATGATAGAAAAGTACAACCAGATTCCCTTTGTACAGAAAATAAATCCAGATTTGATAGAGGAGATAACCAAGCAAACTTTGGACTGCTTATATGATTTGATTTCCCTTGAAGAGCTTAGCATAAGAACAGAGATTACTTCGCGCAACAGTAATTTGTTAAAAAGAGTTTTTTCTTTGCAAGAACAGTAAGACTGTTCCCTATTGTTGACGGTTGTTCGTTGTCAATTTTTTAGAGATCCTTCCACTAGCCAATACACTAGCTAGTGCTCCAAAAACTACAATAGTGGTGCTAACAATCCAAATGTTTCCCCATTCAAAAGCTATAGGATAGGCAACGGATGGAGTGATCATAATCAGTTTATAATAGAGCTGCATGCGTACCATAAGAACCCCAATTCCTATTCCGATAATCATTCCTGCCAAGTTCAAAAAAAATCCATAGATACTAAAAATAAGTCTTATGTTCTTTAATGGCGTTCCAAGATTTGAAAGCGTATTGATGTCTTTTTTCTTATCTACAATAACCATAATTATAGTTCCACTGGTATTGGATAAAACCAGAACAACCACCAACAGAGAAACAAGATAAGCAATCAGTTTTTCGGAGTTTAAAATCTTATAAAATGAGCCATTGATTTCCTCTCTTTTTTCTATCTTGAAACGAGGAAGTTTTTGATTAAGGTATTTAAGTGTTTTGTTTAATTGTTCATCGTTTTCTGTTGCAAGATCAATATAACTGATTTCGTTAGGGGTTTTACTAAGTAGCTGTTGACATAAAGTCAAAGGGACGTATACGTATTTGTTTTCATCTTGGTTTTGGCTAGAAATAACACCCACAACTTGTGGTTTTATGGTGTTGATGGTTTTGGTAGAGGTTGTGATATATCCCTTACCAGGTTTAGGAACATAGACTTGAAGGAGGTCTGAATAAACATTTAGATCGAGTTTTCGAGTCAGCTGGTACTCTGTAATACATGCATTTTTGCTGTTGTTATCAAACCAATCTCCAACGATGATTAATGAATCAAGAGGGGTGACCTTGTTAAAAAGGCTATCGACACCTTTTATATATGCAATCTCTTCTTTGTCTTTGTTTTTAAAGAAAGCACGTTCTTCAAGTATTTTAGTGTAGAAAGTAGTATGGGATAGGCTCTCCATGACCTCAGAAAAATGTTCGTCAATGATAAAGGTTTTCCCTTTTTTTGGACTGATTCGAAGATCAGGAGTACTAGCTTTTAAAATACCTAAGCTGTAGTTTTCAATTCCAGAAAATACAGAAAGAACAATAAAAAGAGCAGTCGTACCTGCTACAACCCCCAAGCAAGCCAAAATAGTAACAATATTAATGATATTATTACCGCTTTTAGATTTTAAATATCTTTTGGCAATATATAGAGGGAATTTCAAAAGCTTAAGATTTTTTTCTTTTTTCTAGAATTTCAGGATTAAATATTGGGTTTTTGTCTTTCCCTTGTAATGAATCATCAATATTTTCAATGTAATCTAACGAGTCATCACCAAAAAATAATAGGTTTGGCATGCGTCTCAATTGGCCTTTTGTACGTTGAGCAAGTTCGTGACGTATTCCAGCAACATTTTCAGTTACAGCATTTATAATTTCTGTTCTTTTTTCTGATGGGAAAACACTTAAATAAGCTTTGGCTTGACCCAAATCTGCAGTGACAGATACTTTTGAAACTGAAATAATTACACCACGTAAACCATTTCTAGCATCAAGTTGTAATACCTCGGCTAAATCTTTTTGAATGACCCCTGCTATTTTCTTTTGTCTATTTGTTTCTTCCATTCTGCAAAGATACAATATGCAATGAACAATTACTAGGTCAGTATCTAAGATTCACAATTACTTTTCGGAATTGTAAGATGATCTCATGTTCAAAAGATAGGTAAATAATAAGATGCTTATAATTCTGTGCACTTGATTTTTTAAAATCATTTTTTGATAGTACCTTGCAAAAAATATATTGAGAGTACAACATGTCAAAATCTTTTGAAAAGTATCAAAAAAGGCGTTTACAAGCTTCATACTTGTCTGTGGTATTAAGTATAACTTTAGTTTTGTTGATGGTTGGTTTTTTGGGTTTAACTGTTTTAAAATATCGAAATCTAAGTGGTTATTTTAAAGAAAAAGTGAGTGTAACATTATACTTGAAAAACAATGTTACGGTTGCACAGCAAGCTACCATAAAAAAGAGTTTGTTGAACAAAGAATTCACGAATACGGTAAGGTTTGTTTCAAAAGAGCAAGCGGCCCAAGAATTTAGCAAAGACATCGGAGAAGATTTTTTGAAATTTCTAGGAGACAATCCCTTGAAGAGCTACTATGAAATCACTTTGAAAGCTGATTTTGTTAATCCGGCAAAGTTAATTTACATAGGTAAAGAACTGGAACAAGATCCATTTATCGAAGAAGCTGCTTACGATGCTCCCTTGGTAGATTTATTAACGAAAAACATAAAAAAAATTGGTTTTTGGTTGGTTGTAGTCGTGTCAATATTAGCAGTGATTGCAGTTTTGTTATTGAACAGTTCGATTAGACTTTCCATTTATTCTAAAAGATTTACCATAAAAACAATGCAAATGGTTGGAGCAACTAAATCGTTCATACGTGTGCCTTTTATATTGAGTAGTATGCGTTTAGGCATGATAGGAGCTTTCTTTGCTTCGACTATTTTACTTTTCGTGTGTTATAAAATAAATCATAAGTTACCTGCTTTACAGTTGATGGAGGATGTTAGGGTGCTCTCTTTTGTTGTAGGTGGGGTATTTGGCTCTGCTTTATTGATCACAGCGGTAAGCGCATTTATGGCCACCCAAAGATTTTTAAGATTGAAAACAAATCAACTCTATTTCTAAAATATGAAAAAAAAAATTGCCCAGGATTTTGTGTTTGAAAAAAGAAATTACCAACTAATGATTGTTGGATTGTTGTTTATTGCAATAGGTTTTGTTTTGATGTCTGGTGGAGGTTCAGATACGCCAGTAGTATTTGATGAATCTATATATAACTTCAGAAGAATTAGAGTGGCACCTACCCTTGTGCTAATAGGATTTGGAGTAGAGATTTGGGCCATTTTAGCTAAACCTTCAAAGTAAATGTCATGGATCTGTTAGAGGCAATAATTTTAGGATTGATACAAGGTTTGACTGAGTTTTTGCCAGTCTCTTCAAGTGGTCATTTAGAACTGGCTAAGTTTATCATGGGTGACAGTGCTTTGCCAGAAGAAAGTTTGACGTACACGGTGGTATTACATTTTGCAACAGCATTAAGCACGTTGCTTATTTTTAGAAAAGAAGTAATTCAGGTTTTTAGAGGTTTGTTTCAGGGTAAAATCAATCAAGAGTTTATGTTTTCTTTAAAAATTATGATATCCATGTTGCCAGCGGTATGTGTAGGGTTGGTGTTTGAAGAAGTGTTGGCTTCTTTTTTTGGAGGTAAAATTTTGTTGGTAGGATTGATGTTGTTGATTACTTCGGTGTTGTTATTATTAGCAGATAGATCAAAAACAACGAGCAAAGATGTTTCGATGTTTGGAGCTCTTGTTATTGGATTGTCACAAGCAATTGCGATGCTGCCAGGAATTTCAAGATCTGGAGCTACGATTTCTACCTCAGTTCTCTTAGGTGTGGATAGAAATAAAGCGGCTAAGTTTTCTTTTTTAATGGTTGTGCCGTTAATACTTGGGAAGATCGCTAAAGATATTTTAGGAGGTGATATTCATTTCTCCTCAGAAGAAATAATCCCTATGGGAGCTGGTTTTATTGCAGCTTTCATTGCTGGATTGATGGCTTGTCAATGGATGATTGCTTTGGTGAAAAAAAGTAGATTGATATACTTTTCCGTTTATTGTTCAGTCGTAGGGTTAGTAGCCGTTGGATTTACCATTTTTACTTAAATGAAAACACTAGAAGCATACAAAGAAGGTCAAGTATTATTGATTGATAAACCCTTACATTGGACTTCATTCCAAGTGGTAAATAAACTTCGTTGGGTCATCAAACAACACTTTGGCATCAAGAATATAAAAGTTGGACATGCGGGCACACTAGATCCTTTAGCTACAGGTTTGTTGATCTTGTGTACCGGGAGGTTTACCAAGAAGATTGAGACGTATCAAGCCCAGCACAAAGAGTATACAGGGACCATTACTTTAGGAAGTACTACGCCTAGCTACGATTTAGAAACTCAAATTGATAAAACATTTCCAACTGAGCATATCACAACAAGTATGATTCAGGAAACTACAAAAAAGTTTATAGGAGAAATAGATCAAGTTCCACCCATATTTTCGGCAATTAAAAAAGAAGGAAAGCGTCTGTATGAATTGGCTAGACAGGGGAAGACCACAGAAATAAAATCAAGAAAAATAACCATTTCAGAATTCGAGATATTAGCACTTGATTTTCCAAACATACATTTCAGAGTAGCTTGCAGCAAAGGAACTTATATCCGTTCTCTGGCGTATGATTTTGGAAAAGCGTTGAATTCAGGGTCTCATTTATCGGCATTGAGAAGAACAAAAATTGGTGATTTTCAAGTTGATCATGCTGTAACCATAAATAGTTTTTTGGAAGATTTCGGATTAGAGGCTGACGAAAAAAATTAAAACATCCTCCCGTACCATGTGTCCTTAGCAGGTAATTCCCAGTCAGAATTTAACTCTTCTTTGGTGTTGATTAGGTGGTCAAAAACAACTGTGTCTGTGTTGACACTTTTGTTTTTAATGAGTTTTTTAAACTCCTTCACCTCTTTGTATTGTACATGTTCACCTTGCTTAAAGCAGACATTTAGTTTGTCCAGCAATTCAATATCATGTGTTATTTGTAGCTTAAAGATAAAAGAAACCAAATCATCAATAATACGAGTGGTTATAGGTTTACTTTGATTAATGGCTATGACAATAAAGCGTTGGTATTTGATTTCGAAACCCGCTTCAATTTCATTTTCAAGCGCCCATTGGGTCACAAAATCTTTAACTTTTCTATCGATCTCTTTTAAAAGTTCTGGATAAAATTTTTTGTTGCTAGGGTACAAAAAGACTTTAGCGTTATTTTCAAGCTGTTCAAAATCTAGAAACATATAACGTGTTTTGTTTTTACAAATATATTAGCTAAATATCGAATAATTCGGTATTTTTTAAAGAAGTTACATTGATTGTTTTATGACTAAAGAAATGAAAAAGGGGAATATGTTATTGTATATCTCAAAAGTAACATCGTCGTATTTCAATGAGTAATCCTATATTTGTGCTTATGAAACAGAAAAATTTGTTTGTACTGGTGTTGCTCGTTTTTATGTTTTCTTGTAAAAACAGTAAAGAGGTTAAGCTTGAAGAAGAGTTAACTTCTAAAGTCAAGTATCAAAATATTAAAGATGAGGTAGTCGAAATAGATACGTTATTGTCGGTAGAATTGATTTATAAGGATTCTGTTATCGGGTGGAAAGGGTATGCAGAAGTGGAAAAAGATTTGCAGCTTTTAAAAAAGTGTTCCCCAAATGAAGTTCTAAACCTATCACAAAAATTAGTTAATGATGTGGTGTTGATGAAAGATTCAATCCATGTTGTTTCTCTGAATGAAAAAGGAATAAGAGCTAGGATGAATACACTTTACAATCAGGCTTTAAGACTGCAAGAGATGAAGGACATACCTGCGATTACAGTACAAGAAATCGTTAAACAGACTCAGAGTGTTTTTACACTTCACAACATGATTAATGATAAAATCAATGCTATTTATGAGCAAAAAAAATTTGAAAAGGAGTTGTTGGAGAATCAATTTTTCTTTTCAAAACTAGATTCCATAGAGTAGTTCAAGATGAGAACGAAGATAGTGTCTCGTAAATTAAGTTAGATTCGTATCCTTTTCTAAGTAAGTAATCATTTACTTTCTTTTTTTTCTTATAATAATTAGACTCTTTGGTGTTGTTCCATTTCTGTGTAGCCAAGTCTTCAAGAACCTCTAAGTATTCCTCTTCGTCTATTTCTTTTAATGCTGTTTTAATATTATAGGCAGATATTTTTCTGAACTTTAGTTCTTGTGTGATTCTAACTTTTCCATATTTTTTGATTCTAAACTTACCCCTAGCAAAACTTTGAGCAAAACGTTCTTCATTCAGGAAATTGTGTTCTAAAAGATGAAGAATGATCACTTCACAAGCTTGAGGAATCATTCCCATTTTAAACAATTTTTCTTCTACTTCTTTATGGCATCTATCCTGATAGATGCAGTAGTTTTCTAGCGCTCTTTTCGCTTCTTCAACGGTATATGTTTTTTTTGAGAATTTCATCAGGTGAAATTAGGCATATTAAATGGGATGTGTTTTAAATGGTTAGTTATGTTTTTTTAAGATGGCTCGGTTTAGTAAAAAGGCTATTTGAAAGAATCAAATAGCCTTTAGAGAAAAACTTTTTAATTTATCTATTTTTAATTCTAACTTTTAATTTGTGTAACAAGTAAAAGAGCACTGGAACAATAATTAAAGTTAAGAAAGTAGCAAAGGTTAGTCCAAAAATAACGGTCCATGCTAGTGGCCCCCAGAAGATTACGTTATCACCTCCCATGTATATGTTTGGATTTCCTGTATTGAAAAGAGCAAAAAAGTCTATATTGAAGCCTATTGCAAGAGGTATCAAACCAAATACAGTAGTGATTGCCGTTAATATAACCGGTCTCAGTCGAGCTTTCCCCCCTTGGACAATTGCTTCACGCGCATGTTCAACTGAAATGATTTCTCCTTCTGGTAGCGCCAATTCTTCAGCCTTTCTATCCAATAGCAATTGTGTGTAATCCAACAATACTACACCATTATTTACCACAATACCGGCTAAAGAAATGATTCCCATCATCGTCATCATAATTACAAAACTCATTCCGATTCCAATGATTCCAAAGAATACACCTGTGAAACTCAAGAAAATAGCTACCATAATGATGGCAGGTTTTGTTACGGAGTTAAATTGGAAGACCAAGATGAACATGATCAAACCAAGTCCTGTTATTAAGGCGCCCATCAAGAAGGACATTTGTTTGTTTTGTTCTTCAATTTGCCCTGTGAAATCGAAAGTGATTCCTTTAGGAGAATTAAATTCGGCCATTTCTAACTCTATGAGTTTTACTACTGCTGCAGCATCTTTATATCCAGGAGCCAAAGCAGAATATACGACAACTGTTCTGTTTCCATTTTTGTGTTTGATCGCACTGAAAGAGGAAGTGTTTCTCTGAGATATCAATGCCGAGATAGGAACTTCCTTAAGTTGTCCGTCAATTTGACTTCGGAACACAATATTTTGATTGAATAGCAAGCTTGAATTGCTTCGGTCTTCTGAATTGAAACGAATATAGATATCATAATCCTCGCCATCTTCTTTGTAAACACTTGCTTTTTCTCCAAAAATTGAACGTCTAAGTTGATTGGCGACCAATACTACAGGTACTCCCAGTGCACCTGCTTTCTTTCGGTCTACGTAAACTTCCATGGCAGGTTTTGCTCTATTTACATCAATCTTAAGCTCATCGATTCCGGGTATATTTCTATCGGAGATAAATTTTTGCATTTTTTGAGCTACATTGATCAATTCCGAATAGTCATTACCTTGTAGTTCAATATTGATAGGGTATCCTGCAGGAGGTCCAGCAGCATCCTTTTCAACTGAAATTAAAATTCCTGGGAACTTGTTTTTTAAGTCTTCTTGAACCTTAAGTCTTAACTCTTCTGAGTCTGCCCCTTTTCGGTATTTGTATTCTCGCATTGTAGCGGTAATTTTACCTCTATGTGGCATTTCAGAATCATTGCTATCTGTGTTGGGGTTTCCTGCTCCCATTCCTACTTGAGATACTGCAGATTCAACTAAAAAGTTGTAGCCATTGTCTAAGTAAACTTCTTCGTTTAAAATCCTGTAGACACGGCTTTCAATTTTTTTAGTAATATCATTCGTTTTTTTTATGTCTGTCCCTTGAGGATACTCAAGGTAAACAATGATTTGATTGGGTTTATTGTCCGGGAAAAATTCAACTTGAGTTTTTCCTGAAGCGACTGATGCACCAAATACCATGAAAGAGAGGATGAGGAGTACAAAAGTTCCCACAATAAGAAAATAGGGTTTCCAACCTTTTAATGAAAATCGTATTGCTTTTTCGTAGCCATTTTCAAATGAAATCAATATTTTTTCCTGGAAATAGACCGCTCCATCTTTGATAAAAAGTCTGTACAACCAAAACAATAAACAAGTCAAAATCATTAAGCTCCCAAAGCCATGAACTGGTCCACCAAAAAGTAGGATTGGTATTCCAAATCCACAGAGAATAAGAGTTAGTTTTGTAAGTTGTTTATAGGTCAGTTTCTTTTCATCAACAGACATGAATTGAGAGACCAAAACAGAATTAAAAAATATAGCTACAAATAAAGAAGAACCCAATACGATTGATAACGTGATTGGAAAGTACTTCATGAATTGTCCCATAATCCCTGGCCATAAGCCAAGAGGGATAAACGCAGCGACAGTGGTTGCTGTTGAAATGATGATTGGAAACGCAATTTCACCAATACCTTTTTTGGCTGCTTCTTTTCTTGACATTCCTTCGTTATCCATCAATCGGTAAACATTTTCAACTACAACTATACCGTTGTCTACTAGCATTCCTAATCCCATGATCAATCCAAAAAGAATCATAGTATTCATTGAATAACCTAAAAGGTTAATGATCCAGAAAGACATAAACATAGACATTGGAATCGCGAAACCAACAAATAACGCGTTTCTAAATCCTAGGAAAAACATTAACACCAAGATGACTAATAAAATACCGAAGATAATGTTGTTTACTAAGTCATCAACTTGGTTAAGGGTATTAGAGGATTGATCGTTGCTGATGCTTACTTCTAAATCATTTGGTAAGTAAGTTGTTTTTGCATTTTTGACAATCTCTTTGATCTTATTTGCCGCCTCAACCATGTTTTTACCAGCTCTTTTCTTAACGTCGAGCATGACGACTGTTTTGCCCCATTCACGAGCATAAGTGGTTTTTTCTTTTTCTTGAAAAAAAACATCCGCGACATCTCTAAGGTACACGATACCTCCTTGTCTCTTGATCACAAAATCTTTGAGGTCATTTGGATGTTGGATTTCTCCTAAGATCCTTATTGTTCTGCGCTGTCCACTTGCGATTAAGTTTCCTGCCGACATGGTCACATTCTCTTGTCTTATTGCGTTTATGATGTCGTCAAAGCTGACTTTGGCAGCACTCATTTTGTAGACATCAACAGCAATTTCGATCTCTTTTTCTTGAGCTCCTCGGAGATCAACTTTCTTAATCTCAGGGAGTTTTTCGATTTTATCCTCTAAAAGCTCCGCAAAAGTTTTTAACTTTTCAACGGTATAATCTCCAGTAAGATTGATGTTAAGAATCGGCATTTCTTCTGAAATGTTTAAATCAAAAACAGCAGGATCTACCTTCGCTCCATTAAAAGTTGGCCAATCCTCTCCAGCCTTTACACCATCAACCTGATCTTTAACTTTTTGTTTTGCAGACGCTACCGTAATTTTTTCATCAAATTCAACAATGATAATTCCATAATCCTCTTGTGAAGTAGAGGTTACTTTGGTTACATTGCTGACATTCTCTAAAACATCTTCTAGTGGATCGATAATCAAGCGTTCTATATCCTCGGCAGTATTCCCGGGATACATGGCATTGATGTATATTTTCGTTTCCTTTACTTCAGGAAAATTTTCTCTTGGTAGGGTATTGTAGGCGCCGATTCCTAAGATCAACATCAATCCTGCCAAGACATACATGGTGGTGCTATTGTTGATTGCCCATGACGACCATGCAAATTCTTTAGTGGTGGTTTTTTTATTTTTAGACATACTCAACTTAGTTTATAATCGTTATTTTTTGCCCTTCTTTAACCGATCTAGCTCCTTCTACAATAACAAGAGTATTTGGCGCCAAACCTTTGGTAACTTCAATATCATTTTTGTTTGTTTTGCCTAGCTCAACAAAGGTTTTTACAGCGGTGTATGAATTTCCTTTTTTAGCAGCTGTATATACATACTCCTCATTGTTTTCGTTTTCAGAAATAATGCTTTGAGGAATTAAAATAGCATTTTCATTAAAGTAATCGTTGATGCTTAAGTGGACAGACATATTTGGTTTCGCTTCAATACTTTTGGGTACATCAAGTTCTATTTTGAATTTTCTGTTGTTTGGATTGATGTAATTTCCAGTTTGAGTAATTATGGTTTCTGCATTGGCGTCTAAGACAGGAATATGTAAGCCTACTTTTTTACCTTTTTTAACATTTTTGATAAATGTTTCTGGGATCTCTGCACCAATTGTCATATGGTCCAAGTTGATCAAACGAACAATTGGAGATTGACCTGGTGCAACAAAAGAACCTTCTTCTGTAATGATGTCATCAATAATCCCGCTAAATGGCGCTTTTAGTTGAGTTTTTCCTATTTGTACTCTCAGATTATCTACAGCTTTAGATTTCGCTTCATAAACTGTTTTGGCTTGTAAGAATTGGATTTCAGAACCAATTTTTTGATCCCAAAGGCGTTTTTGTCTTTCAAAAGTAGTTTTTGCTAAATTGGCATCAGCGACCAACTGTTCTAGTTGAAAGTTTAAACCCGATTCATCAATCAAAGCAATGATTTGACCTTTGTTTACTTTTTGACCCTCTTCAATTAAAAGAGTTTTTAAAGTTCCTCCAATCTCTGGAAAAAGAATGATGTTTTGTTTTGTTTCTACATTACCTTGTACCTCTATATAATGATAAAATTCTGTCGGTTTCGTTGTTAAAGTAGAAACCAAAGTAAACTTCTTAACGGTGTCTAGCTTAGCAATAGCATTTTCTAGTGTTTTGACATCACTTAGCAAAATGTTTCTTTTGGCTTTAATTTCTTTGATATTATTTGATTTGATAACCTCAGAAATTGTTTGTTCTTTTTTTGACCCACACGCAATCATTGTAATTGCAGAAATGGTTAATATTATTTTTTTCATAATTCTGTTTTTGAGAGCGTTTTAGTTTTGTAATGCGTTAAGTTCAGTTTTTTTATTGATCACATTGACCATTGCTTGTAGGTATTCTTGTTGGCTACTGTATAGTTGCATCTGCGCTTGTCTTAACTCAAAGCTACTAGCGATACCTTCTTTGTATTTGATGTTGTTTTTATTTTCTATGCGTTCAGCCAACCTAAGATTAAGTATTTTGTTTTCAAGTGTATTTAGAGCCAAATCCAAATCAGATTGTGCCTTTTCGTAGTTGATTTCTATTTGTTGTTCAGTGTCAATGAGTTTGTTCTGAGAGATTTTCCAGTCTATTTTAGCTCTTTTTCTTTTTGCGGTACTTCCAAAGGATGAAAAAATAGGAATGTCAATGTTTACACCCACTAAAGCCGTTGAGATCCAAGTTTGCGATTTTTCAAAGAAACTAAAACTTTGGCTATTACCAATATTACTCCCAGCTACAAAACCACGAATTGAGGGCAATAGCTTTGCTTTCTCTAAGTTGTATAACAACTTTTTTGAAGTCGTTTCGTTTTCTGCTATTTGGTAATCAATATTATTGAAAACAGAAAAGTTTTCAAGGGTTGTTGCTTTAGAAGTTGTTCTTTGTATTAGCGTATGTAGACCTTCAGTCAACCTGATCTCTTTGTTGTTGCTTATACCTAGTGTAAGTTTTAACATCTTTAAAGAAATAACGTGCATTTGTTTCAAGCTGTTTAGGTTGTTTTCTAAGTTGTTCAGTGTGATCTGTAATTGTTCAATATCTTCTTCTTCAACAAATCCATTTGCCAACATAATTTTAGAATCCTCTAGATTTTTTTTGATGTTGATGATGTTTTTTTCAATCAGCTTACAGCTTTCTTCCGTTAGCAAAACATTATTGTAGGCGCCAGTAACCGCTTTTGTGACCTCTAGCTCAGTTTTTATTTTAGCGTTTTTTGTGATGTCTAAAAATACTTTTGCAGACTGAAGCGCAACAATATATGAGCCATCAAAAATAAGTTGACTCAGGGTGACACTGGGTGTTAAGCTATATTTAGGAAACATAAATGCAGCCAGTGGGAATCCTTCAAGCATTTCGTCTGTCAGAGGGTATTGAATGTAATTTGTGTATTCAATTTTACCGTTGATTTGTGGAAGCCCCATGGCGGTAGTTTCCCATTTTTGTTGCTTTGCGGCCTCGATGTTTAATAGACTGTTTTTTGAGGATCTGTTGTTTGCAATTGCAAAATCTATAGCTTCTGAAAGTGTGAATTCATTTTTCAAAACTTCACTGTTTTGAGCCCGCATACTAAAAGGTATGATTGCATATGCGAGGAAGCAAATAAAAATTTTATGAAGTATTCTCATTCTTAATTTTGTTTGTTGTTTATGATTTGTTCTAGTTTTTCAATTCCTTTTGTAGTCGATATCGCTTTGATGTGATATTGTAAATAATCGGTCATCAATTCCTTTTTTCTAAATTCTTTTTCAGGAAAAATATGTTCATCTTTAATCCCATTAATACCCGTAAAATAGATTCTTGTGACGAAATCAGTATTCAAGTTTGGTAAAAACAGTCCGTCTTTAATTCCTCTCTTTAAGTTTTTTTCAATACAAGCTTTCATCATTCCGAAATGTTTGTTTTTCATTTTTTGATGAATTTCAGGGAAGAATTTTTGTAATTGGTGTTGAGGAGAAATATTTTCATTACTAAAGTTAGTGAAAACAAATTTTTTGATTTCGAACAATTCTTTAATTGAGTTTTCTTCTTTGCCACAGATAAAGTTGATTCCTTGGCAAACTTTTTCAAAAATTAGCGAGGTACTTTCTTCAACCAATTTGTTCTTGTTTGCAAAATGCGAATAAATGGTTTTTTTGGATACCCCTAGCGCACTTGCAATATCATCCATTGTGACACTCTTAAAGCCAAGGTTTAAAAACATTTCAGAGGCTTTGTTCAGTATTTTGTATTTCATCAAATCGATCCTTGTATCCACAGTGCAAATATAGGACAGGAAACTATAAAAACAATTAAAGTTTCCTAAGTTTTAACTAGATATAAATATTTGTTAAATTTGATTTTTTAAAGCCTAACAATGTGTTACTTTTACTTTAAAAACTTTAACTTTTGGACTTATCAAAATATAGCAATTCGTTTTTGTCTTTTTTAAAAGCACAAACAACATTCAAAGAACCCAGTCATCTTTATGATCCCGTGGATTATATCCTTTCGTTAGGAGGAAAAAGAATTAGACCATTGCTTACACTAATGAGTGTTGATGCCTTTGGCAAAGACTATCAACTAGGTTTGCATGCGGCATTGGCGGTAGAGGTTTTTCATAATTTCACT
>Ga0209136_1000032_pt1 | contig 101849 bp, 98 predicted proteins | sample SaaInl0LU_22_DNA_FD_184640 | JGI IMG/M metagenome (GOLD analysis project Ga0209136, IMG submission 184640) | Marine microbial communities from expanding oxygen minimum zones in the Saanich Inlet - ESP_90LU_22_DNA (SPAdes) (version 2) | ecosystem: Environmental > Aquatic > Marine > Intertidal... | reverse complement strand
GGCGGGCAAGCCAACCGAAATAAAGATTTCACCGACAATTGCCGATGGCATCGCCGTTGCAAAGCCAGGAAAAGTCCCATTTGACCTAATTGCCAAGAATGTCGACAAGGTTGTGACCGTGACCGAGGATGAAATTGCTCGGGCCATGGTCGTGCTAATGGAGAAGGCAAAAATGGTGGTCGAGGCTGGCGGCGCTGTTGGCGTAGCGGCAATCTTGGCTAAGAAGCTAAAGCTCAAGGGAACAACCGCCGTGATACTTTCTGGCGGCAACATCGATCCACTCTTGCTGCAGCGTGTGATTCGTCATGGTCTGGCTGCATCAGACCGCTACACAAACATTGCGGTTATGCTCCCAGACAGGCCAGGTCAGCTGGTCAGGACCGCTGAAGCGGTTGCAGCAGCCGGTGCAAACGTGGTTGAGGTGCTGCACACCAGACATGGGAACGGTCTACAAATTAGTGAGGTCGAGCTCGATCTAAGTATTGAAACCCGGGGCAAGGAACATCGAGACGATGTTTTTGCGGCGCTCAAGAAAGCTGGACTGAGTCCAAGGATGACTCAGGACTAGAAGTCGAAGCCGGCAACTCCGGTAATTTCAACGCTAATTTCTTTTCCGTTTGGTGCGGTGAAGCTGACGCTGTCGCCAACTTTCTTTCCGATTACAACGGCGCCAATTGGAGAGTCTGGAGAGTAGACGTCAAGGTCTCCGTCTTCTATTTGTTCTTCAAACTTGGTTCCCTCAAACACCTCGTGGCTGCCCAGGTAGAAGTCCTTTGACGATCCGTTCAGTTTGCAGCTGACCATCAATCCCTGCTTCACGATGCCGTCTGCAGGGTTTGCCTCACCGATCTCGGCACTTGCAAGAATCTCCTCGAGGCGATTGATCCTCGACTCCATCTTGCCCTGCTCCTCCTTGGCTGCGTGGTAGCCGCCGTTTTCCTTCAGGTCGCCCTCTTCACGGGCTTCTTGAATCTTCAGAGAAATAGCGTGGCGCTCAACAGTGATCAACTGAGTCAGCTCTTCCATCAGGCGGTCGTAGGCTGCCTGGGTAAGCAGAATTGGGTCGCTCATAAGAAAATCTCTTTCGGGTATGAAAACAGCCCGCTAAGCGAGCTTCGGAATACTCTAACGCAGCTGGCAGGAGTCAACCAAGCCGGTAACGGCCATTTTAAAAGTGTTGACAGTCACCGTGTAGCGGTTGGTTTGCGAATCCGATGGTCCAAACTCAAGCTCTTTCCAGCCAACAACACCGAAGCTATTGTCGAGCGCTTCAAAGGAACAGATGACAGTGCGGTCACTGGGTTTGGTTAGCTCGAAGTCAATTTCTGTCTGCCAATCAGACACAACTCGAAACCCAATGTCTTTGAAAGACACAGGAGAGTAGTTAGCCGCTGCGAAGTAACCAGCGATTGCAATCATGGTCAAGATTCCGCCCAAGGCAAGGATGCGATTGCGTTTTGGGTTTGTCTTGCTCTTGACGCCATAGCGACTAGCTAGCAGCTCTTCATTTCCACTCATGTTGTAACAAGGCTACGACACAGGTGGAATACTTGAGACATGGATTTCCTATTTTCGATTCTGATTGAAGCAACAACCACACCGACCCCGGTTCCTGATGACAACTACAACTCACCTGGAACCATCGGATTCGTAATCACCTTTGCAATTGCAGCATTGGCTGTGTTGTTGTTTTTTGACATGAACAGAAGAGTGCGGCGAACCAGATACCGCACCGAAATCAGGGCGAAGCTCGCGGCCGAAGAGCTAGAAGGCCTAGAGATTACTAAACCGGATCGCCCGGAACCCCCTAAGAAGCCAAAGCGATCGAGCCCACCAGAGGATCCAGCCCAATAATCAGAGCTGCGCTCCAGTGACAGAAGAATGCGGTCACTGTTAGTGCGTGGAAAATCTCATGGAAGCCGAAGTGCTTTGGGAATGGGTTCGGTTTTTTGAGTCCGTAGATAACGGCACCGACTGAATACATCAATCCGCCAGCAATCACTAGGGTCATCATGATCCAGTTGGTCTCCAAGAAATCTGGAACGAAAAAGACCGCGATCCACCCCATCGCCAAATAGATCGGAACATAGAGCCACCTAGGTGCGTTGATCCAAAAAATACGGAAGCCAATTCCCAAGGCGGCTATCGACCAGACCGAAACCAGCAACCAGAATCCCTTGTCCGCAGACAAAGCACCAACGGCCATAGGCGTGTAGGTTCCAGCAATCAATAGGAATATGTTCGAGTGGTCAATTCGTTTCAGAATCACCTTGGTCAGTGGCCGCCACTTGAAGCGGTGGTACAAAGCCGAGTTTCCAAAAAGCAGCAGTGAACTTGCGAAGTAAACGGCGGCCGCAGTTTTGGCCTGCCAGCCGTCAGAAAAAATAATCAGAATTATTCCGGCAGCGACCACGAACGGAAGCACTCCGGTGTGGATCCAGCCTCGCCAGCTCGGTCGTTCCTCATCCTGGGTAACGGACCCCTTGAGCTGCCCTAGCGGAACGTACAGTGGATCTGGACCCTGAGCTTCAACCATGTCTCCAAGGCTAAGGCATCAGGCAGATTCAGGTAGCATTCAGAGGTGCAAAAGCTCGTTTATGGTCTCTACTCAAAACTGCTGGAACGAGGGCTCCCCTCTGACCAAATGCCAAAGCATGTCGGCGTGCTCGTTGATGGCAACCGAAGGTGGGCTAAAGAACAGGGATTCGATGCAGCCGGCCAGGGCCATGCTGCCGGGGCCAAGAAAATAACAGAATTCCTTTCCTGGTGCTCTGAGCTTGGAATTTCCCACGTCACCCTCTACCTGCTGTCAACCGACAACTTGATCGGCAGGAAGGCCCAGGAGCTCGAGGAGCTAATCGGCATAATCGTCGGTCTAGCCGAGGAGCTCGCTCAGATTGGGCGCTGGAAACTGCAAGTTGTGGGGGACCGCGATTCGCTGTCAGAAGAGGCCAACCTTCGGCTGCAGCAAGTCGAGGCTAAAACCGCTGATAATCCTGGACCGCATGTGAATCTCGCAATTGCCTACGGTGGGCGCAAGGAGATTGCCGATGCAATGCGAAGTATTTTGCGCAAGCACGCGCAACAGGGAAGCACTATTGATCAGCTTGCCGAGATCATGACTCCGGAATTGATTGCCGAAAATCTCTACACCGGCGGACAGCCGGATCCAGACCTCCTGATTAGAACCAGCGGTGAACAGCGCTTGAGCGGCTTCTTGCTGTGGCAAAGCGCAAACAGCGAGTTCTATTTCGCAGAGGCACTCTGGCCAGATTTTAGGCGAGTGGATTTTCTTCGAGCGCTCCGTGATTTTCAGCGTCGTCACCGTCGATACGGAAGTTAGATTTCGCTTAGGTAAACGATTATCTTTTCGGCGTGTTGGTTGCATTTCGCAGAATCTCCAAGGATTAGATTGTTGACAGGTTCACCGCAAAGGAGCCAAGTTGGCAAATAGTTCTTCACCTCGAACCCCGTCCAGTGCTGGAAAGCCCAAGGCTCCTGAGGTGGTGAAGACTCCAATAAAGGCCAAAAAGCAAACCCCGCAAACCAAGGTGCGAACTTTCGTACTAGACACCTCGGTCCTGCTGTCCGATCCAAAGGCGATGTTCCGCTTTGCCGAACATGAAGTTGTTCTGCCGATAGTCGTGATCAACGAACTCGAAAAGAAGCGAAACGATTTAGAAATCGGGTTCTTTGCGCGCAAGGCCCTCAGGCTGCTTGATGACCTAAGGAAAAAGCACGAACGATTGGACTTCCCTGTAACGGTTGGTGAGTCAGGAACCCTTCGAGTGGAGCTGAACCACATCGAGCAGAGCATTTTGCCTGCCGGTTTTCAGCTTGGTGACAACGATTCAAGAATTCTTGCGGTTGCAGCCAACCTTCAAAATGAAGGCTTCGAGGTAACGCTTGTTTCCAAGGACCTCCCGATGCGCGTTAAGGCTTCATCGATCGGTTTGAATGCCGAAGAATACCTCCACGAACTTGCCACCGAGGAGTGGAGTGGAGTTTCGGAGCTCTCGCTATCGGGTGATGAGATGGCGAACCTTTACGACAATGAAGAGCTGGTGATTGACAGCGCCAAGGAACTACCTCTAAACACCGGTCTAGTTCTAACTTCTGAGCGCGGCAGCGCACTTGGTCGGATAACCGAGAATCGAACCGTCAAGCTGGTTCGAGGCGACCGAGAAATGTTTGGAATGCACGGACGTTCGGCTGAGCAGCGATTGGCCATCGACTCTTTGCTAGACCCAGACATGGGAATCGTGTCCCTTGGAGGACGAGCCGGAACTGGCAAGAGCGCCCTGGCACTTTGTGCCGGCCTCGAGGCAGTGTTGGAGCGACGTCAACACAAGAAGATCATGGTGTTCCGACCACTGTTTGCAGTGGGCGGCCAAGAGCTTGGTTACCTGCCTGGCACAGAAGCCGAAAAGATGAACCCTTGGGCCCAGGCTGTCTTTGACACGCTGGGTGCGCTGGTCTCGAAAGAGGTTATCGACGAAGTAATGAACCGCGGGATTCTGGAGGTTTTGCCTCTTACTCACATCCGCGGTCGCTCGCTTCACGACACCTTCGTCATTGTCGACGAGGCTCAGTCGCTGGAGCGAAATGTGCTGTTGACAATGCTGTCACGCATTGGTCAAAAGTCGCGGGTTGTGCTTACTCACGACGTTGCACAACGAGACAACCTGAGAGTTGGGCGTCATGACGGAGTGGCCTCGGTTGTGGAGACGCTAAAGGGTCAGTCGATTTTTAGCCACATAACTCTGACTAGGTCTGAGCGCAGCGAAATCGCAGCATTGGTGACAGACCTGCTCGACTAGCTCTGGGGATAACTCGTAGCGTCCCACCAGGGAACGACCTAGCTTTGTTTCGGTGACTATCGAACACCTAAGCATTCTGCCGCTGTTGCTGATTGCGGTGTTGGCCGTGCCGCTTTCATGGATTGACATTCGCGAACACCGGCTACCTAACCGCTACACCTATTCAGCTCTGCTCTTTACCGTTGGCTGTTTGTCGGTGGCTACTTTGCTCACAAAGCAGTGGCAAAATCTTGCAGCAGCAATTTCTGCGGGTGCGTTTACTCTCTTCGTGGGCTATCTCTTGGCGCGAGCCGGTGCAATTGGCATGGGAGACATAAAACTACTGACCTCAATGCATGCTGCCCTTGCTTGGCAGCATCTGATGTTGCCCCTGATTTCACTTTCCGCTGGGCTGCTGATTGCCACTGTCTATGGACTGGCAGGCATGCTTGTCGGCAAATTCAAGCCAAGTTCGCTAATCCCGCTGGGGCCGTTTCTTCTGATCGGTTTTCTGGGGACTTCTGTCCTGCCAGTGCGAGCTGTTATTGAGGCGGCCTGGTCATAGGCAATACCTCCAGCAGGCTGTCAAGAAGCTCCACTGTCAGCTTTTCGCCATCAACATATCCCAAGTCCAGGGTCGCCTGCTTCACGGTGATTCCATTTGCCACCGCGTGCTTGGCAATCTTTGCGGCGGCTTCATACCCGATGATTTTGTTCAGTGGGGTCACGATTGACGGGCTCGACTCGGCCAAGGCCTTGGCCTTGTCAACATTTACTTCTAGACCCTCGATTGTCTTGTCGGCCATCACCTTCATCGAGTTGCTCAATAATCTGATTGACTCAAGCAGGGCATTTCCCATCACTGGAATTGCAACGTTGAGTTCGAAACTGCCACTAGCTCCGGCCCAGGTGATGGTGGCATCGTTGCCAATTACTTTGGCGCAGACCATGAGCACCGCCTCCGGAATTACCGGGTTCACTTTGCCGGGCATGATCGAGCTGCCAGGCTGCAGATCAGGCAGCTGCAGCTCTCCGAGTCCAGTGTTTGGGCCAGAACCCATCCAGCGAATGTCGTTGTTGATCTTGGTAAGGCTCACGGCGAGAACCTTCAGCGCTCCGGAAGCCTCGACGAGACCATCCCTGGCTCCCTGGGCTTCGAAATGATCCCTGGCCTCAGTAATTGGCAGACCAGTTTGCTCAACAAGACTGCTGATGATTGCCTGCGGAAAGCCCTTTGGGGTATTGATGCCGGTACCGGTTGCGGTTCCACCCTGAGGGACTTCGCTGACTCTGGGCAGGGCTGCCTCAACCCGCTCGATTGCGTAGCGGATTTGTGCTGCGTATCCGGCAAATTCTTGTCCGAAGGTGACCGGGGTAGCATCCATCAGGTGAGTGCGACCAGGCTTCACAACCTCTTTCCATGCGTTGGCCTTTTTCTCAAGTGATTGAGCCAGGTAGTCAAGCGATGGCAGCAAGTTGTTGATCAGGGCACTGGTCACGGCAACGTGGACGGAGGTTGGGAAAACATCGTTTGACGACTGAGACATGTTCACGTGGTCATTAGGGTGAACCTCTGACCCGAGTTCGGTTGTTGCCAAGGTTGCTAGAACCTCATTCATGTTCATGTTTGAGCTCGTGCCGCTGCCGGTTTGAAAAACATCGACCGGGAAGTGGTCTAGGTGGTTGCCGGCAATTATTTGATCAGCCGCTTTTTGAATAGAGCTGGAAATTTGTGCATCCAAAATGCCGAGCTTTGCATTCGCAATCGCCGCAGCCTTCTTGATTCGAGCAAGCGCAATGATTTGCTCAGGCTCAAGACCTGAGCCAGAAATTGGGAAATTCTCTACAGCACGTTGGGTTTGTGCTCGATAAAGCGCATCCTTAGGGACTCTTACTTCACCCATAGTGTCGTGTTCGATGCGGTATTCCATTAGTTTTCCTTTGCTTTGTTAGGCAATGTCACCTAGAGCCTCAACCAGGTGAACTTCTCCTAGCGCCAGATTGTACTGCGCTCCGACAATACCAACTTTCCCTGCGGCCACAGCCGAGGCAATTAGTTTTGAGCGATCTGTAATCTCGGCGATGGTGTCCCTGATGTGCCGGTCGGTGAAATCATCGATTGAGGTCTCGCCAGCGGCAAGGGCTCGCTCGATGGTGGGTGTGATTCGGGTCACAATGTTTTGAATAAATTCGCCCTCGGTTTTTAGGGTCCCCTGCTGCGCGCTGACAGTGGCCTTAATTGCTCCACAGTTGTCGTGTCCCAGAATCAGAATTAGCGGAACCTTCAGCACCTCAACTGCAAACTCCAGAGAGCCAAGAATCGTCTCTGCAATAACCTGTCCTGCATTTCTGACCACAAATAGGTCACCCAATCCGACGTCAAAAATCATCTCAGCGGCAAGCCTCGAATCGGAGCAACCGAACACGGCTGCAAATGGCGTCTGCTCGATGGCAAGGTCGCGTCGCTCTTGAGCATCCTGATGTTTGTGGGCAGGAGTACCCGCGATGAAGTTTGAATTGCCGGTAACCAAAAGCTGCCAAGCAGCTGATGCGGTTGTTACTTCTGGCATAAATTCCTAATTTAGCTCGGCTGCAATGGCTTTAGCCAAGACTTCGAAGTCATTGGTATCTGCTGTTCCATAGATTACAACCACTCCATCGCCTACCCTGTGAACCAGCGCATACTCTTTGGTGCCCTTCGGCGCACTGGGGTTTAGAGTTGGCCAAATTTCCCAATTTAAGCCTGTCAGTTCAACTTCGCCCTCCAGAAAGTTTCCGGCCAGCATCTGGCTTTCCCAGGATGGATTGGTTTGAAACACCTGAGACAGCCCCAAGTACTGGTTGTCTTCGGTCACAAAACCGACATACCAACTTTTTACTCCAAGGTCACTTTCAAGTCTGGCGGCATTTGCCCACCAGTCAGCCGGAATTTCAGGGCTAACCGCTGTTTCGCCAAGCGATTCAGAGGCCGATTGGGCGATTGCCTGGTAGTCCACCGCGGTGATTCTGTTGCTGTCGTCGCGCGGAACGCCCAGGTAAATGGCGGCTACCAACCCGGATGTTACAAGTAGCGAAAGTACTAGGTTTCTAACAGTTTGTTTGGCGCGTCTTTGGGCTGCTGCATCACTCACTTGGCTTGACGATCCTTTGCAGCCTTGTCTAGTTTCTTGCGCGCGCCACTGAGCCACTGCTCGCAGTGCTTGGCTAGTGCCTCACCGCGCTCCCAGAGCTCCATAGAGGCCTCTAGGCTTACGTTCTGCTGCTCCAGCTGCTGAACCACCAATTGCAGCTCGTCACGGGCCTGCTCGTAGCTGAGCGAACTAATTTCCTTGGACATCTCTCTCCTTAACAGCGTCGATGGTGGCCGAAATTTCCTTTTTGGCCAAAACTATTTGAATTTTTGCTCCCTTAGCGGGATCAGTTAGGGGTTTGCCCTTGTCGTCTGTCAGCACCGCATAGCCACGCTCGAGAGTTAGCTGTGGCGAAAGTGATCTTGATCTGGCCCGCAGTTGTTGAATCTCGGTCAAGGCTTTTTCGGTTCGATAATCCAGAATCTCGCCGAGCCTCTTAGTTGAGAAACCCAGCAGCTCCTGCTGATTGTCAATGAAACCAAATGGGGATGCGATTACCGGTCGCGACCGAAGCGAGAGAATCAGCTGGCTTTGGTTGTCGACAAGCGACGACATTCGAAACCAGATGCGCTCAAAGGCGCTGGCGACGTTGGCGCGCTCCTGAGCAATGTCGGGAACGACTCTTTTAGCGGCGTCGGTTGGAGTCGAGGCTCTGAGGTCGGCAACTAGGTCCAGCAGCGGTTGGTCATTCTCGTGACCAATTGCGCTGACAATCGGGGTGCTGGCGTTGGCTGCGGCTCGCACCAGTCGCTCATCACTAAAAGGCAGCAGGTCCTGAAAGCTGCCACCACCTCGAGCAATGATGATTACGTCCACCTCAGGATCAGCATCAAGCTGCTCCAGGGCAAGGATTATTTCATTTGCTGCTCGATCGCCTTGAACCAGGGTGTTGATTACTTCAAACTCCACCTCTGGCCAGCGCAGTCTGGAATTTTCAAGCACATCCTTTTCGGCGTCTGAATTCGCTCCGGTAATCAGGCCAATTTTGTTCGGCAAAAACGGCAGCGGCTGCTTTCTAGAAGCATCGGTAAGACCTTCGGCAATCAGCTGGAGTTTTAGTTTTTCAATTCGCTCCAGTAGTTCACCCAGGCCAACCTTGTGCATTTGTATTACGCGCATCGTAAGTTTGCCGTTTTTCGGCCAAAACACTGGTTGCACCAGCGCTACAACGCGGTCACCCTGACTCAGCCCAGGTGCTATTTCCGCCCCAGAGTTCGGAAAAGCGTGTATTTCGATGGCATTTTCGACGTCAAGATCGCGGATTGAACCAAATGTTCCAGAGCTCCGCTCTGTGAATGACTGCAGTTCACCCTCAACCCAGACTTTTCCAAGTTTTTCAATCCAATCCTTTAGCGATTTAGATAGAGCAGAAACCTGCCAAGGGGAATGCTCGGTGCTAACTTTGGATTGATTATCAACGCCCGCTGCTTGTTGCATCCTTGCCTCCTAGCAGCGGTAATTAGAATTGAATGGTGACCCTAATCAACAATACCGACCAAACCGACACTGACTCGACTAAAAAAGTCCTTCTGGCAGCCCCTCGCGGCTACTGCGCAGGCGTTGATAGAGCGGTGATTGCGGTTGAAAAAGCGCTTGATCACTACGGTGCCCCCATCTATGTGCGCAAGCAGATTGTGCACAACAAACATGTGGTCAGGTCACTTGAAAAGCGCGGCGCAATTTTTGTGGATGAAGTAGATGAAGCCCCAGAAGGCTGCATCATGATTTTCAGTGCACACGGCGTATCTCCAGCAGTAATCAAGGCCGCAGAGGCCAGGAATCAGCGGACAATCGATGCAACCTGCCCGCTGGTGACAAAGGTGCACCGAGAGGTTCAAAGATTTGAGAAAGAGGGCTACGACATCCTTCTAGTCGGTCACGAGGGCCATGAAGAGGTTGAAGGAACAGCAGGCGAAGCTCCGGATGTGGTGCAGCTGGTTGATGGCGAGCAGGGGATCAGGGACGCAAAGGTGAAAGACCCGAGCAAGGTCGTTTGGCTATCTCAAACCACGCTTTCAGTCGATGAGACCATGGACACAGTCCTGAAGCTGCGTGAGAAGTTTCCAACGCTCCAGAATCCTCCCAGCGATGACATTTGCTATGCAACCCAAAACAGACAAGTTGCAATCAAAAAGGTCGGAGCCGACTCTGACCTGGTGATTGTTGTTGGTTCAGCTAACTCCTCCAACACAGTGCGCCTGGTTGAAGTTGCCCTAGATGCCGGTGCCAAGGCTGCCTACCGCGTAGATTTCGCCTCAGAAATCAAACCGGAGTGGTTTGAGGGCGTGAAAACAGTGGGCGTCAGCTCTGGTGCGTCGGTTCCCGAGGAGCTTGTTGATGAGGTCCTGGAATACCTTGACAAAAATGGCTTCGGAAATGTTTCAACTGTCACCACCGCAGAAGAAGATATTCAGTTCTCGCTGCCAAAGGAACTCAGGAAAGACCTAAAGAGTGCCGGACATAACACTTCCTTGAAAAAGAGTTAGTCGAAGGATTTCGAGCTGACCTCGGATCCGTCGCGGCTAAACGTTTTCCACACTCCGACCTGAGATCCGAGGTTGAAAGATCCGCTGCGCATCAGCGAACCGTCTTTCCGAAAAAACTCCCAATAGCCGTGCATATGGCCGTCGAGATACTCACCTTTGAACCGAGGAAGTCCGTTGGCGTAAAAGGGGTTGTGTTCCCCTTCCATTGCTACCAGCTAGATTTGCCGGCTGAGCCAAGCTGGTTTGCGGCTTCAACTACTCGCGCAGCCATTCCGGCTTCGGCACTGGCGCCCCAGTTGCGTGGGTCATAAAGCTTCTTGTTTCCGACTTCGCCATCGATTCGAAGAACTCCGTCGTAGTTCTTTAGCATGTGGTTCACTACTGGCCTGGTGAACGCGTACTGGGTGTCGGTGTCAATGTTCATCTTGATGACTCCAAAAGACACTGCGTCAGCAATTTCCTGCTCGGTTGAGCCGGAACCACCATGGAATACCAAATCAAACGGGTTTTCCTTGCCGTACTTGGTGCCGATCTCTCTTTGGATTTCCTCAAGCAACTCCGGGCGCAGGTGAACGTTTCCTGGCTTGTAAACTCCGTGAACATTTCCGAAGGTAAGGGCGGCGATGTAGCGACCATTCTCGCCAAGGCCAAGTGCCTCAACGGTCTTCTGTCCGTCTTCAACCGTGGTGTAGAGGTGCTCATCAATAGCGCCCTCAACACCGTCTTCTTCGCCGCCAACTGCGCCTACTTCAATTTCCAGCACCGCTCCCACGTTGTGGGTCTTTGCTAGCAGTTCCTTGGCGATTTCTAGGTTTCTATCAAGCGCAATGGCTGACCCGTCCCACATGTGTGAGTTGAAAATTGATTCGCCACCGGCCTTTACTCGCTCTGCGGAAAGCTCCAACAGTGGCCTAACGAATCCATCAAGTTGATCTTCAGCGCAGTGATCGGTGTGAAGGGCAACCTTTATGTCGTAGTTCTTAGCGACTTCTCTGGCAAACGCTGCAAAAGCAAGAGCACCGGTAACGCGATGCTTGATTGTCGAGCCAGACCAGTAGTCGGCACCTCCGGTTGAGACCTGAATGATTCCATCAGAACCAGCTGCCTGTAGGCCAGCAAGTGCCGCATTTAGGGTCTGAGAGCTCGAAACGTTTAGTGCCGGGTAGGCAAAACGGTTCTTCTTTGCTCGGTCAAGCATCTCCTGATATTCAGCGGAAGTTGCTATTGCCATTCTGGTGCCTCCTTAGGCGGTTGCTGGTTCGCCGAGAAGCTGGTCTCGGTTTGGAATAAGTTCAATGTGGGCTTCTACTAGGTTCTCAATACTGCTGAGCCCACTTGTCGGCTGCTGCACCTTCGCGGCACCCCACTGCACTGCAGCGGCAATACCCTCGGCCACATCAAATCCGACGCCATAGTGGTTCTCTTCAGAGGGGTGCGCGGTAACCGCGGAAAGGAATCCTGCAATGGTTGAGTCGCCAGCGCCAACGGTGTTTATCACCTTGACATGGTCCGTGTACGCGTGAATAGCGTGCGAACCGGTAACTGCGATGATGCCATCGACTCCGAGGGAAGCCATAACGCAGTTGACCCCCCACTTGTTCAGCTGTCTGGCGGCATCGATTACATCGCCGATGGTGTTCAAGTCTTTTCCTACGCACTCGGCAAGTTCATGGGCATTTGGCTTCATGATGGTCGCCATTCCGCTCTTTGCCCAGTTGCGAAGCGCCGGTCCGGAGGTGTCAAGGACAACTCGAATGCCCAGAGCCTCCATCTTGTCAAATAGCGGCTGCAGGTCAATTACCTTGCCGGTTTCCACAATCTCAGGATGCGCCCCGGCAACCACAAGCCACTTCGCCCCGGTGTCCTCAATCGTCTGGATCGTCAGCTTGACTACTTGATCCCAGTCTGCCTGCTTCAGGGGTCGTGGATGTTCGTTGATTTTGCTGGTTGGTCCATCGAGTTCAACGATGGTGGTTGAGACGCGAAGGGTGCCATCGACCCAAAGGGGGGTTAAGAATTCTGAGTTTGTTCGCTCTAGAACGCCCTTGTCAGCGTCACCAATTGGAACAATTCCGGGCGCATCAATTCCAGCCAGGCGCAGTGCCCTAGAAACGTTAATGCCCTTGCCAGCAAGCTCTTCGCCGACCCGGTCAGCACGGTTTACCGCTCCCGGTTCTAGGTTCTTCACAAAATAAGTGCGGTCGAGTGTAGGCGCAGGCGTAAGGGTGACTATGGGTGCATTCTTGCCAGTCATGGGGACTCCTTGAATGTGAGGCTGAGAGTTGTAATCAGTAACACTCACATCTTTGTAGGCGCGATAGAAACACTATACAGATAAACGATTTATTAGTCTTCTGACAGCTCCTTGGAGGTCAAAGCACTTGGGGCATCATCAAGCTGCTTTGGCTCCACAATGGTGTCAATCCCTAGCTCGTTTTCGTCCAGGTCATTGAGCTTCCTGGCAGTCACCAGCATCCTGGATTCAAGACTCGAGACAAACGCGTTGTATGACTTCACGGTTGAGGTGAGCTTGTTTCCAAGGTCCTGTGCAAGGGCGGCAATTTTCCCGACCCGCTCATATAGCTCCTTGCCAAGTTTGATCATTGCTCGCACTTGTGACTCATCTGCATTTTGGCGCCAAATGTAGTTAATGGTCTTTAGTACTGAGAACAGTGAAACGGGGGAGGAAAGCGCGACGTTTTTCTTGAACGCATACTCCATCAATGACGGGTCGGCGTCCAGGGCCGCAGACAGCAGTGATTCGCTGGGTACAAAACAAATAACAAAATCTGGCGAGGAATCAAGTCCGCTCCAATAGGCCTTGGTGCCCAGATCATCGATGTGCTTTCTAACCGCAGCTACGTGCTCTTTGATAAGGATTGCCCTGCGGTTGGCTTCTTCGCCACCGGCTAGCTCGCTGATGCTACTGGCCTCCTGGTAGGAGTTAAACGGCACCTTCGAGTCAATCGCGAGCGACTTTCCTCCGGGCAGGTTGATAACCATGTCGGCCCTGCCGGTGCCGTTATCGGTCTTGATTGTGGCTTGCTCCGCAAAATCCGCATGCTTGATCAGCCCTGCAAGTTCGACCAGCTTCCGAAGTTGGGTCTCGCCCCAGACGCCTCGAAGGCTGTTGGAACTGAGCGCCTGAGACAGTTGCTGCGTTTGTTTTCTAAGGTTCTCATCGGTTTCAATCGAGGCCCGCAGCTGTTCTGAGATCGAACTGAATTGCTCGGTTCGTTCCTTTTCCAGTCGCTGCACTACATCCTGCATTTGCAAAAGCTGCTGCTTTACTGGCTCCAGCTGAACCAAAATCTTGTTTTCTTTATCCGTTTGTTGAGCCTGAGTTGAAATCGTTTGCTCAGATTTGGCTAGTTGAGCCCGCAGTTCGCGTTCGGTTGCCTCGAGGCCGGCAAGTTTTGCGGCCAGCGAAGAATCGGTGGCCGGGGTCCGGTTTTTTTGCCAAAGCATCCCAATCAGGAATCCAGCCCCGGAACTAATCAGGAGGGTAACAACTATCAACCAAATGGAATCTTGCATGGTGCCAAGTATTGCAGTGGGTTCAGACAACCAGAGGCTTCAAACGCTGCTTGGTCTTGATTAGCAGGCCCTCCAGTGAATCGACCTCGTGCCTGGCGGCCATGTCTAGGGCAATCCGAGCACAGGCGTCGGAGTCCGCGAGCGCATCGTGATGTTGAAAATCTTCATGGCCGACGGCGTAAGCAACCGCGTTCAAACGGTAGCTTTCGAGGTTGTATGTTTTTCTGGCCATCGCCAGGGTGCAGGCGTACCCCAGGGCCGGGAGGTCAAAATTTATCGCTGCTGCACTGTTGCGAAGCACCGACATGTCAAACGAGGCGTTGTGGGCAACAAGGGGTAGTCCGTCGGTGAAAAGAAGCAGTTCCGGCAGCACTTCTTCCCATTCCGGAGCATCCGAAACATCCTCTGGCCTGATGCCATGAATCCGAATGTTGCCTTCGTGGAACCAGTTATGAGGGTATGGCGGTCGAAATAACATTGAAAGTGATTCTGTTATTTCACCCTGTGAAACCCTCACTAGCCCAACTGCGCAGGGCGATGCCGGAGAGGAATTGGCCGTCTCAAAGTCAATACTTATGAATTCCATGGCCACGAAACAATTATGAACCAATAAACTTTCGCACGTGGCCCTAACTATCGGAATCGTCGGCTTACCCAATGTTGGTAAGTCCACCCTGTTCAACGCACTAACTAAAAACAATGTTTTGGCAGCGAACTACCCGTTCGCAACCATCGAGCCAAACATTGGGGTTGTGAATCTGCCAGATGCCCGGTTATCGCGTCTTGCCGAAATATTTGGCTCGGAGAAAATCCTGCCTGCGGCGGTCTCATTCGTTGACATCGCGGGCATCGTGCGAGGAGCATCCGAAGGTGAAGGCCTTGGAAACCAGTTCCTGGCAAACATCCGCGAGGCTGATGCCATCGCCCAAGTGGTTCGCGGTTTTGCTGACAGCGACGTTATCCACGTTGATGGAAAGGTGGATGCAGGCGGCGACATCGAGACCATTAACACCGAATTGATTCTTGCCGACATGCAAACCCTCGAGAAGGCGCGCCCCAGGCTAGAAAAGGAAGTCAAGGGCAAAAAGGCTGATCCCAAGGTGCTCGAGGTTATTGACCAAGCAATTGCGTTTTTGAACGACGGCAAGCCGCTTTCCCTGGTGGGGATCGACCTAGAGCCAATTCGTGAGCTTGGGCTTTTGACTGCAAAGCCGATCCTGTTTGTCTTCAATGTTGACGAGGGAATTCTGACCGACAGCGCCAAAATGCAGGAACTTGCAGATCTGGTGAAGCCAGCCGAGGCGGTTTTTCTTGACGCCAAAGTTGAATCAGAGTTGATTGACCTGGACAAAGAGGAGGCAGCGGAGCTGCTTGCTTCTTTGGGGCAGAACGAATCCGGTCTGGATCAGCTGGCAAGAATCGGATTTGCCACACTGGGCCTCCAGACTTATTTGACCGCAGGGCCAAAAGAATCCAGGGCCTGGACTATTCCAGTTGGTGCCAAGGCTCCGCAAGCCGCGGGCGTAATCCACACCGATTTTGAAAAAGGCTTTATTAAAGCCGAGGTTGTTTCCTTCGCCGACTTGGATAGTGCCGGCTCAATGGCTCAAGCAAAAGCTCTTGGGAAGGCCCGCATTGAGGGCAAGGACTACACGATGCAAGACGGTGACGTCGTGGAGTTCAGGTTCAACGTTTAGTCGCTTAGACTTGTCAGCGTGATTTCCCCAACTATTCGGCTGTCGGTCTCTGACGACATCATTGGTTGGTTTGACGTTATCGGCCCATATCTTTTTTATGCGGCTGTCTTCGGGTTAGTTTTTGCCGGCACTGGCCTGTTTATTGGTGCATTCATCCCATTTATTACAGGCGACTCTCTGGTCTTTGCTGCAGGTTTGGTGGCAGCGGCGCACCAAGACAGCATCAACATTTTTGTGATGGTCATCGGCGTTGGAATCGCCGCCTGGTTGGGCGATCAGGTTGGCTACACACTTGGGCGGCACTTTGGTAGGCCCTATCTCGACAAGCGCCAGGGCAAGTGGTTGAAGCGGGCAATAGTTCGCTCGGACCAGTTCTATGAGCGCTATGGCTGGTGGTCGATTGTGGTTGCCAGATTTGTGCCCTGGGGTCGAGTTATCATTCCGGCGCTTGCTGGAATCAGCAAGATGAATTACTACAAGTTCTTCAGCGCCAATGCCGTTGGTGCGACGCTCTGGGGCTGCGGGCTCACTCTTGCCGGGTATTTCACCTATTCGATTCCAGCAGTTCGATCAGCGGTCTATGTGATTGCAATTGTCGTGATCACCATGAGCGTGATTGCCGGCGTCCGAACCTGGCGCGCGAACCGGGTTTAGTTAGAAATAATTAGGTCGGCCAATTCTTGGCTCGACTCGGCTTGGTAGAACTCATCCTCTTGGATGGACCACGCTAGATAAAACTCGTCGAAGATGCCGTCATCGCGATCGCTGTATCGCTGTTTCCGGGTTGGCGCATCGCTCTCAACCCAAATACAAAGCTGCGCTAGATCGCGGGCTGCTTTTGAAATCGAACCGCAGCCCTCGACAATCACCAGGTTTCCGCCTTCAAAGCTGCGCCAGCCATTGGCGGGCTCGGTTGGAGCACCGCGCTGGTTATTGCCCCAGTCCCAGATTTGCCAGGAGGCGGCTTGGCCCTGTGTTATCGGTGTCAAGATATGTTGATTCAAATACTGCGCACCAGCTCGCAATCCGTCCCAACCGGGATAGATGTCGTCCATTTGAATCAGCTTTGGAAGTTGGCGCTGTGACTGAAATATTCTCTCGCTAAGGGCTTTTGCAAAATGTGTTTTGCCACTCCCAGCCCTGCCATCTATCAGCACAACCGGTGAATTATGTTTATCTAGAAGCTCTTCACAGGCCCTGACCGCAAATTCAAGCCCCTGTTCGGCATCAAGTATTTTTGCGGGCATACCCCAAAGTTTAGGCGCATGGCAATAGACTTGTGGAGGCTGCATCAGCCTCCTCTATTTATTTACCCCAAGGTTTTTTATGAAAAAGCAAAACAGCGCGCTTAGAAATCTAGCGATCGTTGCACACGTTGACCACGGCAAGACAACTTTGGTTGACGCCATGTTGCGCCAAACCAACTCATTTGCCACTCACGGCACTGTTGATGAGCGCGTTATGGACTCAGGTGACCTAGAGCGCGAAAAGGGAATTACCATCCTTGCCAAGAACACCGCGGTTCGCTACGAAGGTCCTGCCGCCAAGGGTGAGTCAATCGTCTTGAACGTTATCGACACCCCCGGTCACGCTGACTTCGGTGGCGAGGTCGAGCGTGGATTGTCAATGGTTGACGGAGTGCTGTTGCTAGTGGACGCATCTGAAGGCCCGTTGCCACAGACCAGGTTTGTGCTTCGCAAGGCACTGGAAGCAAGGCTTCCAGTGGTGCTGCTTGTCAACAAGACTGACCGACCTGACGCCCGAATCGATGAGGTAGTTGAAGAAAGCCATGACCTACTGTTGGGTCTTGCTTCGGACCTCAACGACACAGTGCCAGATTTGGATGTAGACGCAATCTTGGACCTACCCGTTATTTACGCTTCCGGCCGAGCTGGTCGAGCATCACTAAACAAGCCTAATGATGGCGAACTGCCAGACTCAGAGGACCTAGAGCCACTATTCGAGGCGATCCTGAAATACATCCCAGCCCCTTCCTACGAAGAGGGTGCGCCACTGCAGGCTCACGTTACTAACCTGGACGCATCACCATTCCTCGGCCGCTTGGCGCTGCTGAGAATCTTCAATGGCGAGATCAAAAAGGGTCAGACTGTTGCTTGGGTTCGCCAGGACGGCACCACGCAGAATGTGAAGATTACCGAGCTTCTTGGAACCAAGGCGCTGGAGCGATTGCCAATTGAAAAGGCTGGCCCAGGGGACATCGTCGCCGTTGCTGGAATCGAAGACATAACCATTGGTGAATCACTTTGTGACCCAAATGATGTTCGACCACTGCCGCTTATTAAGGTTGACGACCCTGCTATCTCGATGACTGTTGGTATCAACACCTCACCAATGGCTGGCCGAGTAAAGGGCGCGAAAATCACCGCTCGTTTGGTGAAAGACCGCCTTGACCGCGAACTAATCGGTAACGTCTCAATTCAGGTCCTTCCAACCGAGCGTCCAGACGCATGGGAAGTTCAGGGTCGAGGCGAACTTGCTTTGGCCATTTTGGTTGAGCAGATGCGTCGCGAGGGTTACGAACTGACTGTCGGTAAGCCGCAGGTAGTAACCAAGAAAATCGATGGCAAGGTTCACGAGCCGGTTGAAGATCTGACCATTGATACTCCAGAAGAGTTCCTGGGTGCTGTGACTCAGCTTTTGGCCGCTCGCAAGGGCCGAATGGTCAACATGACCAACAACGGCACCGGCTGGGTGCGCATCGAATTCAAGGTTCCATCCCGTGGACTAATTGGCTTTAGAACTGAGTTCTTGACCACAACCAAGGGTGCCGGTATTGCCAACGCCCTGGCTGCCGGTTACGAGCCATGGTTCGGACCAATCACCACTCGTCAAAACGGTTCGATGGTTGCAGACCGTGCCGGTGTTGCAACTCCGTTTGCCATGATCGCTCTCCAAGAGCGTGGCGCATTCTTTGTCGAGCCAACCAGCGAGGTTTATGCCGGAATGGTCGTGGGGGAGAACTCCAGGGCTGATGACATGGACATCAACATCACCAAGGAAAAGCAGCTAACTAACATGCGTGCTGCTTCCGCTGACAACTTTGTTGGCCTAACCCCTCCGAAGAAGCTTTCGTTGGAGGAGTGCTTGGAGTTCGCACGCGAGGACGAGTGTGTTGAGGTAACCCCTGATGCAATTCGAATTCGCAAGCTCGAGCTGGATGCCAACGTCCGTGCCCGCCAGGTTTCTGCCAGGAAGCGTGCGTCCGAGAACTAGTTAGCCTTGGAGTCTATTGAATAGACTTCGCCAGGCTCTTTTCGAGTTCGCTCCAACTGCTCACGCTCGACCAGCTCGGCACTCTGGTTCTCCAGGGTGCCCTGCTTGCCGATTGCAATAATGCAGATTACGTCCTGATTCTTAGCTCCGACTGTCTGAGCTATTGCTTCTGGGTTTATGCCTCCCATGTAGTGAGCCCTGAGCCCCATCGCTTCGGTTTGAGTAACAAGCTGACTGGCCGCCAGACCAACATCGAAAAACGTGGCCGCCTGGTTTCTTGGTTTGCCTTCAAATAGCTGATCCGCAAGCAATACGGCATAGGCAGAAGATTTTGGCGCCCAGGCCTGATTAAAGCCACCCAGCCCAGATTCAGAGATCTCATCAAACAGGCTGGTGCCTGATCTCAGAATCACTACATGCCACGGTTGCTGGTTGGAAGATGATGGGCTCCAGCGGAAGGCCTCACCAAGGCTCATGGCTTGGGAGTCAGTGAGCTCATAGCTCGAATCAAAGATTCTCGGACTCCAGCGGCCAGCCACTAATGGGTGTAGGTCGGCATTGGTGTGGGCAGGTTTTTCTAATGGTGAAGAGGTCATAGTTTTTGCAACTCTAGTTGGTTAGTTATTAGTCCTTACGGGCACTACCATTGGCTGGTGTCGTCTAGAGGTTTGATTCTGTTCTCGCTGGCTGGCCTATTCTGGGGCCTCCCATACTTCTTTATCGCACTCGCTCTAGAGAGCTTCTCAACTCCAACAATCGTCTTTGCCAGAACCTTCTTGGGTGCCCTGGTCTTGATTCCCTATGCAGCAATCACCGGCGGCCTCATCAAGGCACTTCGTGCCTGGCGTTACGTTGCTTTGTTTGCGCTGATTGAAATGGTTGGGCCTTGGTTTTTAATCACCGAGAGTGAAAAGCACATATCCTCAGGGTTGGCCGGTCTCTTGATTGCGACCGTGCCATTTTTCGCGGTTGCGGTGCTGGCAATTTTCCTAAAGGACCGCAAAGCACTTCGTCCCAGGTCTTTGACCGGGATGGTAATCGGCTTTATTGGAGTCGCGGCGCTGGTTGGAATCGATTCCTTTCTGGGAGCTGTCAATCCGCTGTATGTGCTGATGGTTGTGCTCGCGGCTGTTGGCTATTCGATAGCGCCGATCATTGCCAACCGGAAGCTCCAGGAGGTTCCAAGCGCATCTGTGATTGGCGTTAGCATGGCGCTTGTCGCCACAATCTACGCACCCTTTTCGCTTCCGAATATCGTTCCAGAATTCTCTGATGCTTCGGCCAAGAGCATCTTGGCGCTGGTGGTGCTGGGTCTAGTTTGTTCAGCCTTGGCCTTCGTGATCTTCTTCCAGCTAATCAAGGAAGTCGGTCCGGTCAAGGCGACCCTGATTACCTACGTGAACACTGCGGTAGCGCTGTCCTTGGGCATCATCTTTTTGGCTGAGCCAATCACGACTGGTTTAGCTGTTGGTCTGCCGCTGATCGCGGTCGGTCTCTATTTGGCCGGCGGCACGGAGCGAAAACGGGACATACCCGAAACAGCTGGATAGCATTTAGGCATGTCAGCTAGGGACGTAGATCTTTATCTAAGCCAGTTCAGCGCGGAGCAGCGCGCCGGTTTGGACGATCTCAGATCCAAGCTGCTGCAGCTAGTCCCAGCGGCCGAGGAGGGCATCTCCTACGGCATGCCAGCGGTGATTGAAGGCGGAAAGGTGTTGGCTGGCTACGCCTGCTTCAAAAACCATCTCAGCTATTTTCCGCACAGCTCCATTCTGATCACAAACACTCTTAGCGAGCTGGGGCAATACAAGTGCTCCAAGGGTGGGCTTCAGTTCGGCGTCGACCAGAGAATCCCAGTGCAGCTCATAGAAAAACTGGTTGCTGAAAAGCGTAAGTTAATTGCCGAGAAAGCCAGCAAGGGTTGAGACGCAGAACTAGATCAGGTAGAAATCGTCGCCGGTTAGGTTGAGCAGTCTGGCATTCACGCCAACCGCAACAGTACCTGCCGGCATTGGCTTGGTCACAACCGCATTTGCTCCAACCGCGCAGTCGTTACCGATAGTTATGTTTCCGATCAGTTTTGCACCTGCGCCAATAATCACTCTGTCACCAACTGTCGGGTGGCGCTTGACTGGGTCCAGCGTCTTGCCACCGAGGGTAACCCCGTGGTAAATCAATACGTCATCACCGATCACTGCTGTCTCGCCAATCACTACTCCGACTCCGTGGTCAATTACCAAGCGGTTGCCGATAGTGGCCCCGGGGTGAATCTCAATGGCTGTGAAGAACTTGGCATAGTTGGAAACCATGCGAGAAAGCGTTCTTAGTTTTAGGCGCCAGAGTTTGTGAGCGATTCGATAAATCCAAATCGCATGAAGCCCGGGAGAGGTGAAGAACAGCTCCCAGGCACTTAGAGTAGCCGGATCTCGTTCGAGTCCAGCTTTGAAGTCATCTCTAATGCTCAAGACTTGGTCTGATATTCTTCTTGTAGATCACGGTAAAGAGTCGACGAAACGTATCGTTCTCCAAAGGACGGAACAATTACAACTACAATCTTGCCGGCAAATTCAGGTCGGTTTGCAACTTCTCTTGCTGCCCAGAGCGACGCACCAGATGAGATGCCGGCGAGAATCCCTTCCTCGGCACTAGCTCGTCGTGCGTATTCAAATGCAGTTCCGTTTTCCACGCTGATTACTTCGTCGTAGGCGGAAGTGTCCAGCACCGACGGAATGAAGTTTGGTCCAATTCCAGCCAGTGGATGACCGGCGGCCTCGCCTCCAGTCAACAGCGGTGAGGCGGCTGGCTGGACCGCAAAAGTCTTGATCTTCGGGTTTAGTTCCTTTAGTCGCTGTGAGACTCCCGTGATGGTTCCACCGGTACCGCTACCTGCAACAACAGCAGCAACCTGACCATCAGTGTCCGCCCAAATTTCTTCTGCAGTAGTCTCGCGGTGAATGGCAGGGCCTGCTTGATTGTCGAATTGACGAACCAGGATCGAGCCTTCGATGCTTGCACCAAGTTCCTCAGCTTTGGCAACCGAACCCTTCATGCCTTCTGCGGCTGGAGTCAGGAATAGCTCGGCCCCGTAGGCGCGAATCAGAATCTTGCGTTCCAGGCTCATCGACTCCGGCATCACAATGATGGTTCGGTAGCCCCTGGCCGCTCCCACCATCGCCAAGGAAATACCAGTGTTTCCGCTGGTTGCCTCGATGATTGTGCCGCCCGGTGCCAGCTCGCCTGATTTCTCAGCCGCATTCACCATGGCAATGCCAAGACGGTCTTTTACTGAGGATGACGGGTTATAAAACTCTAGTTTTGCGAGCACTGTTGCCGCAGCACCATCAGTAATTTTGTTGAGCTGAACCAACGGAGTATTGCCAAAAACTTCGGTTATGTTCTGATAGACGCGCATCTGTTCCTCACTAGCTAAGACTAGGGAAGTGTAACCAGACAAACCCTTGTCACAGTCCCTATTACTAATAATTACTCCCACAGCGTGAGCCTTAAGGCTAACTAGTGGCCTCGGATTTACACTGTTCAGGCCATGAACTCCTTGAAAATTTCCCTCGCAGTCGCGAGCACTCTGCTGTTGGCAGGATGCAGTGCCCAGGATGTTGCAGCCACTGCCGCTGACGCAGCAGCCTGCAGGGCGCTCAGCTCAACTCTGTCTGGACTTTCTTCAGCCTTCGAATCTGGACTGGTTGATTCCGGAGTCATTGACCAACTTGATCAGCTGGTTGGGAAGCAGGTTGACTTTCTGCTGTCAACTGAGCTTGCTGATTCCATCCGGGAGCTTGCCGGCGAACTAGGCAAAACCGACTCAGCCCAGGGAACCTCCACCAAGATTCAGGAGATCACTGCCGACATTGCGCAGAAGTGTTCTGAATACGGGATTGAGCTATCGAACTAGTTCGTCATCGACGAAGTGGTTTTTGGCAATCTGAATTCCCATAAGTGCACTTATGAGCGCAACCGCGAAGAACATCCAGAGTGTTGCCTCCCAGCCACCAGTGAGCTCTCTGGATACTCCAACCGCAAAGACAATCACTGTGGTGACGGTGTAGCTCATGCCCTGACCGAATGCGCTAACAGCCAGAACCGTGCTTCTGGTTCTAGACCTCAGGTTGAACAGCGTCAGTGCAAGAGGGAACATCGCAGGACCAAGTCCAAAGGCGGCCACCCAGATCCAGAGGGTTGAGCTGTCTCCAAAGAGAATTCCAAGCGCCCCAATCATGCCCATCGAGCTTGAAAACCAGATGATTGGAGCGTGGAGCTTGTGATATCTGCTGGCTAGAACAGGCACCACCAGCGCGGCAGGTAATCCCAAGATTGCAAATAGCGACAGCAGCGCACCGGCCTGACCGACGGTCACATTGTTGTGTTCAAGTAGCAAAAGTGGCAGCCAGGCAAAGCTGACATACCCGAAAACCGAGGTCATTCCCTGGGTTCCAAAAATGGCCCAGGCTGTTGGCGATCTCCAAATGGCTTTTTGGCGCGGTTGGTTCAGCTCTCTTTGTTCGGGAACTGAATTATGCCTAAGTGCCAGAAGTGGCAACAGCGTCAGAACTGCCAAAAAGCCCCACTGGCCCAATGAGAGCCTCCAGCCAGCAGCCTCCGCTACCGGTACCGCAACGAAGGAGGCCGCCGTTGCGCTTATGGCTGTGAGTGAAATATAAAAACTGGAAACTAGCCCGACTCGATTGGGAAAGTATTTCCTGACCAGCACCGGCAGCAATATGTTGCCAATTCCCATTCCTAAAAGGCTCATCAGGCTGCCGGCGAATAATGCGGTTGAATCCCAGGCCAAGGCCCGTAACGCGTGCCCTCCAACAATCAACAGGGCAGTGCCAATCAGGGTTTTTTCAACACCGATTCTTCTGGCAGGGGTATTAGCCAGGGAAGTGGCAATTGCAAAGGCAAGCGGTGCGGCCAGCCCCAAGAGCCCAATGGTCACAATTGGGAGCGATATCTCTTTTTGGATGTAGGTAACAATTGGTGATACTGAGCTCACCGCGGTTCGCATGTTTATTGCAAGCAGCGCTATGGCCGCAATTGCAAACCATTTTGTAGTTCTGTCGCTTTTCAAGCTTCCTACTTCAGCGCGTCTTGCACTGCCTGGTGCAGTAGCGAGTTGGTGGCAATCACCGATGAGCTGTCTTCAGTAAGTTCTCTCTGCAGGTCTGTGATTCGCCCGCCCGCCTCGGTCAGAATCGGCACCAGCGCTGCAATGTCGTGGATCTTGAGGTCATGCTCGGACGCAATTTCAATTGCCCCCTCCGCAACAAACATGTAGCTCAGGAAATCACCGTAGGCACGGGTTCTGGAAACATTGGTGCTCAGTTCCAGTAGCTGTTCCAGTAGTCCTTGATTTCGCCACTGCTCCAGCGAGTTAAAGCTCAGGGTTGAATCCTCCAGCATTGCAATCTTGGAAACAGCGATCTTTCTGACTGAACCGTCAATGTCTTTGGTGAAGGCCCCGCGGCCCTTGCCTGCCCACCATCTTCTGCCAAGAGCAGGTGCAGAAATTATGGAGGTTGTGATTTCTCCGTCGACTCGAAGCGCAATTAGGGTTCCCCAGATCGGAACTCCGCGCAGGTAGTTTGCAGTTCCGTCGATTGGGTCAATGATCCAACTGCGGTTTGAATCCCCAGTCTTGTCCATCTCCTCACCGATAACTTCATCGGTGGGTCGATAGAGCTTGAGAAGTTCCCGGAGCTTGCCCTCGACCGCCTTATCGGCATCGGTAACCGGAGTGCGATCCGGCTTTGCCTCGACTACTAGATCCAGTGCCCTAAACCGCGCCAGTGAAATTTCATCTGCCGCACTGGCCAGCACCTGGAGTAGTTCAATGTCGTTCATGGTTTCCTAATCTAGTTGCCCAATTGAATCAACCAGCCTTCTGAATGAATCCAACCTGAGCGGAGAAATCTCTCCGGCGGCAGCTTTCTCATCCAGTGTGCAGTCTGGGGAATTTGACAGGTGACTGCAGCCCCGTGGGCATTGCTGGCTTGCCAGATTCAGGTCCTCAAAGCCTCTCAGCAGGCCATTGCTGTCGATAGCAGAAAGACCGAAGCTTCTGATGCCGGGGGTGTCCACAATCCAGCCCCCATAGGCCCTGATGGCGTGCGCAGAGCTAGATGTGTGCCTGCCTCGACCGGTGACCTTGTTCACGACCCCGGTTGCCCTGATTGCTCCTGGCACCAGTTGGTTGATGATGGTGGTTTTACCAACACCGGAGTGGCCAACAAAAACTGTTGTCTTATCGGCAAGTAGCTGCCTCAGGTCCTCAAGGTTCGGGTTGTCTTCAGAGGTCTTGATGATTTCCAAATCGAAACCCAAAAAGCTCTCAATGAATTCGGTTGGGTCGGCCAGGTCGCACTTGGTCATCACCAGAATTGGCTTGAGTCCGGCATGGAATGCTGCGACCAGGTAGCGATCTACTAGTCGAGACCTCGGCTCAGGATTGGCAGCGGCCATCACCACCACCAGTTGATCGGCGTTAGCAACGATTGTTTGCTCCTGAACATCGCCATCCTCGGCTGAACGTGACAGGGTGTTGCGCCTGGGTTCTATGCCGACGATTCTGGCCAGTGCTCCGGTTTCGCCAGAGATGTCGCCATCCAGGCGAACTCGATCACAAATCACGCAGCCGTCTTTTCGAAGCTCCTTGGCAAGAGTGGCTGTAATTTCTTTACCCTCGTCGGTAAGAATCCGGTAGCGCGCTAGGTGGACTTCAAGCACCATTCCGGTGGGGGCATTGCTGAAATCGGGGCGACGCTTGGTTCGTGGTCGAGAGCCTTTGGGGTTGGGCCTAATCCTGACATCATCCTCATCGAGGTCTTCAGGTGTTAGGTCTCTGTCGAACCAGCTCACTTGCTCTCCAGCATCTGTAGCCACATGCTGGCGAATTCCGGCATGGTCTTCGAGGTGGTTTCGATGTTCTCAACTTCCACACCCGGCACCGCCAGGCCAATAATCGCTCCGGTGGTTGCCATCCTGTGGTCGTGGTAGCTGTGCCAAAGGCCGGCGTGTAGTGGGGCTGGATCGATTACCAGTCCGTCTTCCAGTTCGGTCACCTTGCCGCCAAGGTTGTTTATCTCCGTTGCCAGAGCTGCGAGTCGGTCAGTCTCATGGCCCCTTAGGTGCCTAATGCCGGTAAGTGTGCTTCGAGTTTCTGCAAGCGCGCAGAGCCCAGCAATTGTGGGTGTTAGCTCGCCGGCTGCAGACAGATCAATATCAATTCCGCGGATGCTGCCGGATCCAACAACCGTCAGAGTTCCGTTTGTTAGTTCCACCTGGGCTCCCATTTTGGAAAGGATGTCGAGGTAGTGGAAGCCGACCTGAGTGGTGGTTTCGGGCCAGTGTGGAATCTTCACCTGGCCGGAAGCAACCATGGCAGCTGCCAGGAATGGTCCAGCATTTGAAAGATCAGGCTCAATTACCACTTCGCCACCTGCGATTGGCCCCGGCTCAACCACCCAGTGAGTATCGCTTTCTGCCCTGGCGGACACGCCCCTGGAGCGAAGTGTTGCCAGTGTCATTTCGATGTGCGGCATCGAGGGCAGGTGGTCGCCCACGTGAGTCAGGCTCAGGCCATTTTTGAACCTCGGAGCGCTCAACAACAAACCTGAGACAAATTGCGAAGAATCCGATGCGTCTATTTCCAGCTCGCCACCTTCAACCTGCCCGAGCCCTGTGACCGTAAATGGTAGGGAGGGCTGCTCTGCAGCGATGTTGGCCCCCAGGGCCCTAAGTGACTCAATGGTTGTGTGCATTGGCCTGGTTCTGGCACCCGAGTCGCCATCGAAAGAGATCTCTCCGGTTGCCAACAGGCTCAACGGAGGCAAGAACCTCATTACGGTTCCGGCCAGGCCGCAGTCGATCGTGGCCGGTCCGGCAAGGGTGCCCGGTGTAACAACCAAGTCGGCGCCATCCCATAGAAACTCTGTTCCCAAAGCCTCCAGTGCTTGAATCATCAGCCGGCTGTCCCTGGACATCAGGGGAGATATCAACCTTGTGGAACTTGTGGCAAGAGCTGACAGCACGAGCTCTCGGTTGGTGAGCGACTTGCTTCCGGGAAGGACCACGGTTGCCAAAAATCCAGTGGATGTGGGCGCATGCCAGTTAGTCGAGTCAGCCATTGCCTCAAAGATACAAGGAAATTGCCTCGGAAGCCCTTAGCCATAGCGCTTTATTGCCTTAGAGCTTGCGCTTTGGGAGCCCCAGGGCAGCTAGACTTGACCCTAATGCCAGATAAAAAGTCTGAAAAAATAGCGAGTTTTGAAGCCCAAGCGCTTCCGCTGATGCCCCAGCTATATGGAGCTGCCCTTAGATGGACTAGAAACCCCAGCGACGCTGAGGACCTGGTTCAAGAAACTTTCGCCAAGGCTTTCGTGGCGTGGGCAAAATTTGAGCAGGGAACCAACCTCAAAGCCTGGCTTTTCAGAATCATGACCAACACCCACATCAACCTTTACAACAAAAAGGCAAAGGACAAGGCCAAGACTGCTCTGGATGATCTGGAGGATTGGCAGGTTGGGCAAGGTGAGTCTGTAACCTCGCGCTCCTCCCGAAGTGCTGAGATCGAAGCGCTTGAAAACATGCCCTCTTCGGCCATCAAGAACGCTCTGGATCAGATTCCTGAAGAGTTCCGAATGGTTGTCTACTATGCGGTTGTAGAGGGGCTTCCCTACCAGGAAATTGCCGACATTATGGAAACCCCGGTTGGCACCGTGATGTCAAGATTGCACCGCGGGAAGAAATTGCTGAAAACTTTGTTGCATGATTACGCAAGGCAAGAAGGCTACGACACAGGGACGGAGGTTGATTCTTGAAGAAAGTAGACTGCGAGGAAGTAAAGCAGGGAGTACACGAGTACCTACACTCGGAGCTTCACGAAGAAGAGTTAACCGTTATTACCGCACACCTGGCCAACTGTGACTCATGTGAGCAGCACTACGACATTGAAGTTATTTTCAATCAGGTTATTCAGCGCTCTTGCGATGAAGCTCCTGCCGAGGAACTAGCTGAGCGAGTGATGCAGCGACTGCGCGGCATTCAAGAGCACGACTAGTTTTCCTCAAGCCCCAGGAATTCAAACCAACCACGGTTCATAACTAACCATGCAATTAGGCCGTAGCCAACTTGGCCCGGTAGCCGCCGCGAGCTCTCAGTAAGCTCTTTCAGCCAGCCCTCGTGCTCAACCAGCGGACTAAAGCAATCGACATAGGTAAGCTGCCTGCGCTTCACAACATCGGCGAACCCATCTGAGAGATGGTTCACCTCAGCATCAAATTCCGGCACTCCGGTAGGGGTCGGCCCAATCACGAAAACGCTAATTCCCTCGCGAATTGCGTCATCTAGGACAGTGGCAAGGTTCAGTCTCGACCTAGAAATTGTCAACCCGGCTGCGATGTCGCTAGAACCTAAGCACAGGATCAATTTATTTTCACTTTGATCTGAGAATCGGGGCAGGGCTTCAGACTTGAACCGATCCAGAAGATCAGAGCTGGTTTCACCGATCATTGGAAGTGGAAACATCGATATGTCAGATGCTGCCGGCAACCTAGCCTGAACTCTTCCCAGCCAGCCAATCCCTTTTGGGTCACCGGCGGCCGTGAGCAGCTCATCACCCAGGATTACTGCCCTGATGCTAGTCATTAGTCGGCAAAGGCCCTGGAGATCAAGTCCGCCTGCTCAGCGGCATGGCGCTTTGCTGAACCAGTGGCAGGTGAAGCTGAGGCTGGTCTTGACACCACCTTGAAGTTCACTCCGTACTTAGGCATGAACAATCCCATGTAGGTCCAAGCTCCCTGGTTGGCCGGTTCATCTTGAACCCAGCGCAACTCAGCGTCTGGGAATTGGGCGATCGCTGCCTTCATTTCCTCAACAGGAGTCGGGTAGAGCTGCTCTAGGCGAATAATGGCGGTGTCGCCAGTGTCCCGCTGCTGACTTTCGGCAAGCAGGTCCCAGTAGACCTTTCCAGAGCAGAACAGCACCTTCTTGACCTTTGCAGGATCTAGGTTCTGCTGGTCATTGATCAGCGGCCTAAAGCTACCGGTGGTGAAGTCCTCAACCGAACTAGAGGCGGCCTTTAGGCGAAGCATTGACTTCGGAGCAAAGATCACAAGAGGTCGTCTTGGCTGGGTGTATGCCTGACGTCTTAGCAGGTGGAAGTGGCTTGCTGGAGTAGATGGCTGTGCGATAGTCATGTTGTTCTGAGCGCACAGCTGCAAGAAGCGTTCGATTCTGGCAGACGAATGGTCTGGCCCTTGGCCCTCATAGCCATGGGGGAGCAGCATCACAAGTGATGATTGCTGGCCCCACTTTTGCTCCGCGCTCGAGATGAACTCATCCAAAACTGTCTGGGCACCGTTTACAAAGTCACCGAATTGAGCTTCCCAAAGAGTCAGCGACTCTGGTTCTTCAATTGAGTAACCATATTCGAAGCCAAGCGCCGCGTACTCACTCAACAGTGAGTTGTAGGCCTGGAACTTCGCCTGCTGCTCCGATACATACTTAATTGGAGTCCACTCCTGACCGGTCTGTCGGTCGTAGAAGACGCTGTGGCGCTGCACGAAGGTTCCCCGAAGTGAATCTTGGCCAACCAGTCGAACGTTCACTCCTTCAACTAGGAGCGATCCGAATGCCAACAGTTCACCAAAGCCCCAGTCGATGCCGCCAGACCGGCTCATCTCAACTCGCTTCTGAAGCAGTTGCGCCAACTTCGGGTGAACGTTGAATCCTTCCGGCTCGTTGCCGTGAGCGTTCCCGATTGCCTCAACCAACTCCTGCGGAATTGCGGTCTGCCTCAGAAGCTCCTGCTTTTCGCTGGCAGTGGTTCCGATTCCCTCCGGACGCGATTGCATCAGAACGGTTTCGCTCATTGCCTCGTGCACATCAATGAAGGCCTGCTCGAGGCTCTGCTGGAAGTTGGCGTTAGCCTCGTCAAACTCTTCCTTGGTGATGTCTTCTCGACCGATCAGGTTGTCGATGTAGAGGGTTCTAACCGAGCGCTTAGCTTCAATCAGGTTGTACATCATCGGTTGGGTCATCGATGGGTCATCGCCCTCGTTGTGTCCACGCCTGCGGTAGCAAACGATGTCGATAACAACGTCCTTGTTGAACTCTTGGCGATACTCGAAAGCTAGTTGCGCGACCCTAACCACAGCTTCCGGGTCATCTCCGTTGACGTGGAAAATTGGGGCCTGAATGGTTTTAGCCACATCGGTGGAGTAGAGGCTAGTTCTGGAATCCTTTGGCATGGTGGTGAAGCCAACCTGGTTATTCACCACAATGTGGATGGTTCCTCCAACCTTGTAACCCTCAAGACCGCTCATCTGCAAAGTCTCAGGGACTACGCCTTGGCCAGCGAAAGCTGCATCGCCGTGAATCAGAATCGGAAGAATTGGGTAGGTCTCGGGATTTCCCAAGCGGTCTTGCTTGGCCCTGACAATTCCCTCAAGCACTGGGTTGACGGCTTCAAGGTGGGAAGGGTTTGCAGCAAGCGAAACCTTGATTTGAGTGCCGTGACCGGAGGTGAAAACACCCTCAGTTCCTAGGTGGTACTTAACATCTCCGGAACCCTGAACGCTCTTGATGTCGCTTGAACCTTCGAATTCGCGGAATACCTGACCATAGGTTTTTCCTGCAATGTTTGTCAGCACGTTCAGTCTGCCGCGGTGAGCCATTCCAATTGCGGCTTCGTCCAGGCCTGCATCAGCCGCAGCCTGAAGGATTTGATCCAGTGCCGGAATTAGCGATTCGCTTCCCTCAAGGGAGAACCGCTTTTGGCCAACAAACTTTGTCTGCAGGAAGGTTTCAAAAGCTTCGGCCTCGTTGAGCTTGTTCAGAATTCGGAACTGCTCTTCCTTGGTTGGCTTCTGGTATGGACGCTCAAGTTTTTCCTGGAACCAGATTCGCTCTGCAGGGTTCTGGATGTGCATGTACTCAACACCGATTGTTCGGCAGTAGGAGTCCCTTAGGATTCCGAGCATGTTCCTGAACTTGGCTTTGACGCGACCGCCGAAGCCGCCAGTTTTGAAGGTCCGGTCTAGGTCCCAAAGGCTTAGTCCATAAGAGCGGATGTCTAGGTCCGGGTGCCAGCGCTGCACGTACTCAAGCGGGTCAGTGTCTGCGATTAAGTGACCACGGACTCGGAAGGCATTGATGTATTCCTGGATCCTGGTGTTCTTTCCGGACTGGTCTGCTAGATCCCAGTGGAAATCGCTGGCCCAGACAACCGGGCTGTAAGGAATGCGCATGTCGGCAAAAATCTGCTCGTAGAAATCACGCTCTCCCAGAAGCAGTTCGTTGATGATCTTCAGGAACTCGCCGCTACCAGCACCCTGAATCACTCTGTGGTCATAGGTTGAGGTGACGGTGATGATCTTGCCTATTCCCTGCATCGCCAGCTGGTCTTCGGACATTCCCTGGAACTGCGCGGGGTAGTCAAGCGCGCCAACGCCAACAATGCAGCCCTGGCCCTTGGTCAGCCTCGGCACCGAATGGACGGTTCCGATTCCACCGGGGTTAGTCAGCGAGATTGAAGTGTCCTTGAAGTCTTCAGCCGTGAGCTTGTTGTTTCGGGCCTTCTTGACGAGGTCTTCGTAGGCAGCAACGAACTCTGCAAAGTTCAGCTTTTGAGCGCGCTTGATGTTTGGAACCAGCAGGGCTCGCGATCCATCCGGCTTCGGGATGTCAATTGCTAGGCCAAAGTTGATGTTTGCTGGGGTCACCGAGGCAGGCTTGCCATCAATTTCATCGTAGAAAACATTTTGCGAAGGGAATTCCTTCAGCGCCTGCACGATTGCGTAACCAATTAGGTGGGTAAATGAAACCTTGCCACCACGAGTTCGCTTGAGGTGCGAGTTGATGACAATTCGGTTGTCAATCAGAACCTTGGCCGGGATTTGCCTGACGCTGGTCGCGGTAGGCACGGAAATTGATGCATCCATGTTTGAGGCAAGGGTCTTGCTCATGCCCTTCAGGATGTTTACCTGGGGCTGCTCGTTGATTTCCTCAAGCGTTACTGCCGCCGTGTCTGTTGATGGCAAGTCCGCGGGCACTGGAGCGGTTTTTGGAGCGTCATCGGCAGTTTTAGCAACCGGAATGGTGATGGCTTCGGTTGCTGGAGCCGGAGCATCTGGGTCAAATTTGGTGACAACAGTCGAGTCAGTGTCAATGACGGTGATAGAGCCGGTGGTCGGGTGAGCCTCGGTATCACTGACCGCTGCAGTGGTGCCATCGGCCTGCTGAGTCAGGTGGTGGCGCTCCAAAATTGGCTGCCAAGACTGGTCAACCGAGTCCGGATTTGCTAGCCACTGCGAGTACATTTCTTCGACTAACCACTGGTTGGCGCCAAAGTCACTATCAGAATTATTGTTGTCGCTGCCTGACAAGGCTGCCCCTTAGAACGAAAACCTGCTGAAAACGCTATAAGTCTAACGACTTGGCTGGCTATAGTTGATACGAAATGGAGCTTGATAAACATAGTTTTCTGCAGGAGCTGGCTTGAGCGACTACCTGCTGCTTCTGCTTGCCGTTTTTCTCACCGTCGGCACCGGCCTATTTGTGGCCAGCGAATTCGCAATAATCAGCAGCGATCGCGCTCAGTTAGAGGCTGACCGGGGATCGGGCGAAAAGGGACTGGACCGCTCAATTCGAGCAATCTCAAAAACTTCTACTCATCTGTCCTCTGCTCAACTCGGCATAACCCTGACCACGCTTCTGACTGGATTTGTTGCCGAGCCTGCGATTTCTCGATTGATTTCGCCATGGCTGGCAAGCTTCAACCTGTCAGAGGGTGCTCAAAAGACTCTCTCAGTGGTCGTCGCCATGACCATTGCCACGATCTTCTCGTTCCTAATTGGCGAGCTCGTTCCAAAAAACATGGCGCTTGCTGCTCCGAAGCGAGTGCTGAAGCTGGTAGTTGGCTTCCAGCTCGGCTTCACCTGGCTCTTTTCTTACCTGGTGCGCTTCATGAACAACAATGGCAACTGGTTAGTCAGAAGATTTGGGATCGAGCCAAAGGAAGAACTTTCTAGCGCTAGGACCGCCGACGAGCTTGCCTCGCTGGTGAGACGAAGCGCGACCCTGGGATCACTTGAGCACGACACCGCCAAGCTTCTAGAAAAGACCCTGGCGATGTCGACCCTGCTTGCAAATGACATCATGACTCCGCGGCCCAAGATGTATTCGCTGGAGCGCGATGCATCAGCATTGGATTTGATTGAGTTGGCCGCTTCCACAGGACACTCCAGATTTCCGGTTACTGGAGAAGATGCCGACGACATCGTCGGCGTTGTTCACTTGAAGCGGGCAATAGGTGTTCCGATCGATAGGCGAAGTCAGGTCCCGATAAGCGCTCTGATGGTTGATCCCGTTCGGGTTCCAGAAACAATGGCCCTGGACCGGTTGATTCTGCAGTTGCGGGGCAGGGGGCTGCAGTTTGGAATCGTAATTGATGAATATGGGGGAACTGCCGGAATTGTGACCCTAGAAGATGCGGTGGAAGAACTTGTTGGGGAGCTCTCCGACGAGCACGACCGACACCGCTCTGACCTCTTGCAATACGCAGACGGTTCGTTGGCCTTTAGCGGCTTGACTCGACCAGCTGAGCTGGAGGAGTTTGGTCTAGCGATTGCGGAAGATGAGGATTACGACACCGTCTCAGGGTTTGTCATGAGCGAACTTGGAAGAATTCCCAAGACCAACGATCGAGTCCGAATTGATGGCGGATCACTGGTGGTCATCAAAATGGATGGTCGACGAGTCGACAGAATCAAGTTTGAGCCGGAGGTGACTGAAGATGAACAGTGATCTGATGGGCTTGGTCTGGTTCGTAGTGCTACTTGCTTCAAACGCGTTCTTCGTTGGGGCTGAGTTTGCCGTAATTTCGGCGAAGCGGGCTCAGATTGAACCCAAAGCCAAGGCTGGCAATCCAGCCGCAAAAATCACGTTGCGGGCGATGGAGAAGGTTTCGCTAATGCTCGCCACGGCGCAACTGGGAATTACGGTTTCCTCTTTGTTGATCCTGGTGTTGGCCGAACCTGCGATTCACCACCTGCTCGAGATTCCGCTTGGTGCGCTGGGCCTTGGTGAAGCAACAACCGCGGTCACGGCGTTTACCATCGCACTGATCCTTGTTACCTACCTGCATGTAGTGCTTGGAGAGATGCTTCCGAAAAACATCGCGATCTCAATCCCAACTCAGGCTTCGCTGGTTCTGACACCCGCGCTCTATGCGGTTGCGCAGTTGGTGAAACCACTGGTTTGGGTCCTAAATCAGGTTTCGAACCTGATTCTGATTATTTGCGGTTTCAAGCCTCGGGATGAAGCTAACACTGCCTTCACTCTGGAGCAGGTTGAGGAAATTGTTTCCGCCAGTCAAAAAGAGGGAACTCTTGCCGATGGCTCTGGCGCGATCGTCAAAACCTTCGAGTTCACCGAAAAGACCGTTGCTGATGTGGCCGTCCCGCTGGACAAGCTGGTCGCCATGAATCTTTCTTCAACGCCAGGTCATTTGCAGGCGGCAGTTGCCGAGCACGGTTTTAGCAGGTATCCGGTAACCTCCCCAGGTTCACCCGATCAAAGCGACATCTTGGGCTACTGGCACATCAAGGATGGTCTGACCAACGACCCTCAGGTCATGGCCATGCCGCTTTCTTCAAAGAAGCTTCGGGCCATGATTTCTATCCCGGAAACCACCGAGCTCGAGGATGCACTTGCTCAGATGAGAAAATCCGGAGCTCACATTGTCAGAAGCTTTAGCTCTTCCGGCAAAGTTGTCGGCTGCCTGTTCCTGGAAGACATAATCGAGGAGCTAGTTGGTGAAATTGAGGATGCAACTACGCGTTAGGCCAGCGGCCGCGCTCATATTGCCAAGGCCAGTCCACTTCCGCATCAAGCTGATTGGCTGCCCTAAGCCCAAGATATGGGTCTCGCAAAAACTCTCGACCCACTAGCACCACATCAACTAGGCCATCTTGCAGAATCTGCTCTGCCTGTTCCGAATTGGTTATCTGCCCAACCGCCGCCACCTCGGCATGTGTGGCAGTTTTGGTGCTCTTTGCAAAATCAACCTGGTAGCCGGGTCCGGTTGGAATTTTGACCCCTGTGATTAGCCCTCCCGAGGACAGGTCAAATAGGTCTGCTCCCTGCTCCTTGCACCAGCCCGCAACCTCGTTTGTCTGTGTCTGGTCCCAGCCATCAGCAACATAATCGGTTGCGCTAAAGCGCACTAGCACCGGCATTTGGTCGCCAACTGCTTGCCGCACTGCCGCCACTATTTCCAGCAGCAACCGAGCGCGGTTTGCAAGGGTGCCACCATACTGATCGGTGCGCTTATTGGTGATCGGCGAGAGAAATTGGTGCAGTAGATAACCGTGTGCAGCATGAATTTCAACAAGATCGAAACCGGCCGTCTTGGCCCGTTTGGCCGCCGCCGCGAAATCAGCAACGAGCTGACCGAGCTCATCGGCTCTCAGCTCCCGTGGCGCTGCCAGACCCTCGAAGGCCTCGGAAGTGGCTGAGTAGGTTTCCCAGCCGCCCTGGTCAACAGGTACTGACCCGGTGCCAGAGATTGGCCGGTGCGCCGACCCCTTGCGCCCGGCATGGGCTAGTTGAATGCCGCTTGTTGAGCCTGCAGCACGAATGAAGTCAGTGATTTTTTTCCAAGGTGCAATCTGGCTGTCGTCCCACAGCCCGGGGCACCAGGGGCTGATCCGGCCCTCCGGGTTTACTCCGCTTGCCTCGGCAATGACCATGCCCGCTCCACCTATTGCCCTTGATCCCAGGTGAACCAGGTGCCAATCTCCCACAACACCGTCTTGGTTCTCACAGGAGTACATACACATGGGGGAGACCCATAGTCGGTTTTTCACTTCCAGGTCTCGAATCTTTATGGGGCTAAATAGCTTGCTCATTGTTCAAGCCTTTCAAGTTTCGGCCAGGCCAGCAGGATGAAAATCGCTAGCACCGTGCCCCAGCCAACAGCTATGTTCAGCGGGAAGATTGCAGTCAGCAGTCCAATTCCAGACGGTCCAGCTAGAGCGCCGATGTAGGTGATTCCAACAACTCTTGCCATGTTGCGGCCAGAGTGGCTTGCCTCACCAATCTCTCCGCCGGCCGCAAACAGCTGCGGCACAACTCCAGAGATTCCAAGTCCCAGCAAGAACCAGAGCGCAAGCGAGGTCTCAAAATTTGGGGCAATCGCCTGGGCGGCAATCGCTACTCCGCCTGTGAGTGAGCCCCATCGAATAATGAAGCCCCTGCCTCTGGCCTCGACAATGCGATCGATGAAGATTCTGCCGAGAATCATGCCAACGTTGAAGGCAGCAAGACCCCAGGCAGCAGCAGCGACCGAAACCCCTTGAATGTCCTTCAAATAAAGCGCAGACCAGTCATGCGCAACGCCTTCAATGATTGCACCCGAGGCAGCCATCAGCCCGGCCAAAATAACGAAGGGCAGGACCCTTCTGTTGGCGGAGCTAGATTGCTTGTTTTTGGTTTTGTCGCCCCGTGATGCAACCGCCTCATTGGGCATCAACCATCCTGCAACAATCAGTCCGGTGATGCTGAGAATCACACCCGTGACGCTGAGGGTTTGGGATTGATCAAACCCGTTGGAAATCGTGATAAATCCAAAGGCCGCGCCAAAAAGACCACCGACTGACCAGAACAAATGGAAGAAGGTGAAGATTGGCCTGTCGTTGGCCTTCTCAACCTGCAGGGCGGCAGCATTCATCGCCACGTCAACTCCGGCAATTCCAAAGCCCAGGCCAAAAATCGCAAAGCCCAGTGTCCAGGCATCCTGGGCAAAGGCCGGGCCAAGCAGGGAAAGTCCAACAATCAGTCCACCCAAGCGGGTTGCGCTCTTGGCGCCGACGTGATCCACGATCCAGCCGTAGACCTGCATCGCAATGAAGCCTCCGAGTCCGGAGAACATAAGTAGTGCCCCGAGGACCGCATAGCTAATGCCAACCGTTTGCTCAATAAGGGGAATGTGTACTGCCCAGAGGGCTAGAGAGGAGCCTCCCGAAAAGAAGAAGAAGCTGACCGCAATTTTGGACTTTAGAAGGTTCACGCACTAAACACTAGGACAAAAATGAACCCAGAGCCTGACCAACCGCATCGATTTCAATTAGGAATCCATCGTGGCCGAACTCGCTCTCAACCAGCTGCAGCTTTCCGCCAAATAGTGGGCCAGAAATGTTGTCCGCGATTAGCTGCTGCCCACTGACTGGAAAGAGTCTGTCGCTATCAACTCCAAGGACCAGAGTCGAGCAAGTGATCTTGGACAGAGCCTGTTCAACTGAAGCATGGCCGCGACCGACATCGTGAGAGTTCATGGCGCTAACCAAGGTGATGTAGCTGTTGGCATCGAATCTTCTTACGAACTTGTTGCCGTGAAAATCAAGGTAGCTCTCAACGGCATATTTACCGCGCTCAGTCAGTGGACTGACCTGTGATTGCCAGCTGCGGCCAAAACGTTCGTTCAGCTCTGCCGGTGAGCGGTAGTTCAAAAGCGCCATGCGCCTTGCAAGGGCGAGGCCCTTGTGTGGCCCAAAGCCCGGCTTGGCGTCGTAGTACCAGCCTCCAGCAAAGTTCGAATCCGATCGGATTGCCTCTAGCTGCACCGTGTTCAGCGCAACCTGGTCCGCGGTTGTGTATGGGGGAGCGGCCAGGATTGCCAAGCGCTCAATGCTCGCAGGGTGTGCAATTGCCATTTCCAGCGCGTGCATTCCGGCCATTGAACCGCCAATGACGCTGAACCAGGTTTCGATTCCAAATTGCTTTGCCAATTCCACAAATGCATTGGCTTGGTCCTTGATTGTCAGCTGAGGAAATGAAGGTCCATATTCACGCCCCTGAGGATCCAGCGAGGACGGACCGGTAGAGCCCTGGCAGCCTCCCAAAACATTTGGAGTGATTACGAAGAATTTGTCGGTGTCAATTGGAAGCCCTGGTCCGACCAAGCCGTTCCACCAGCCAGAGGTTGGATGGCCAGTCCCGGAGTTGCCGGAGGTGTGGCTGTCGCCAGTCAGGGCGTGCAGCACCAGCACCGCGTTGTCCTTGGCTTGGTTTAGCTCACCCCAGGACTCGTAGGCAAGCACGATGTTTCCGAGCTCTTGCCCCGATTCCAGATTAAGTGAGAAAACATCGGAGAACTTTCGGTCTCCGATGTTGTCTCCAACTCTCCAAGCGCCTGAGGCAGGAGGTCTTCCAACTAGCTGACGACGCTGCTCCTCGGAAATAAATTCCGAGGGAGCAGAGTCTTCAGATATCTGAAAGTCCATTTATTTTGCTGCCGCAAAGCCCTTCTGCAAATCGGCGATGATGTCTTCGTAGCTCTCTAGCCCAACCGACAATCTGACTAGGCCAGGTGTCACGCCAGAGCTTAGCTGGTCTGCTTCACTTAGCTGCGAGTGCGTGGTTGATGCCGGGTGAATTACCAGGGAGCGAACGTCACCAATGTTGGCCACGTGGCTGTGAAGTTCCAGTCCGTCAACAAACTTCACTCCAGCGTCAACGCCACCTTCAATCTCAAAAGAAACAATGGCGCCAGCGCCCTTAGGAGCGTAGGTCTTGTGAGCTTGGTGGTAAGGGGAGCTGGCCAGACCGGCGTAGTTCACGCTCTTGACCTGCGGCTGAGCCTCCAACCAGGTAGCAACCTTGGCTGCGTTTTCAACATGGCGTTCGATTCTCAGGCTAAGAGTTTCAATTCCCTGAATCAGCGAGAAGGCAGTGTCCGGTGACACAGCTGCTCCGATGTCGCGCAGTAGCTGAACTCGAGCCTTGATGATGTAAGCAATTCCATCGCCCAATGCATCGGTGTAAACGACGCCGTGGTAGCTAGGGTCTGGGGTAGTCAGTCCTGGGAATTTGTCTGACTTTGACCACTCAAACTTGCCGCCGTCAACGATCGCTCCGGCAACAACTGTTCCGTGCCCACCAAGGAATTTGGTAGCCGAGTGAACCACGATGTCGGCACCGTGCTCAAAAGGTCTAATCAAGTACGGAGTTGCAACAGTGTTGTCGACAATCAGCGGCACGCCGTTTTTGTGCGCAACATTGGCAACCTTGTTGATGTCAAGAATCGAAACCTTAGGGTTTCCAATTGACTCTGCAAAGAACAGCTTGGTGTTCTCGCGAACTGCGTTGCTCCATTCGGCTTCATCATCCTGGTCCTCAACGAAGGTGACCTCGATGCCCAACTTGGCAAGGGTGTACTTGAAAAGGTTGTAGGTGCCGCCATAAAGGGTTGAAGAAGCAACAATGTGGTCTCCAGCCTGAGCAATGTTCAACACTGCAAAGGTGGTTGCAGACTGTCCGGATGACAGAAGCAGGGCAGCGGTTCCGCCCTCAAGAGCCGCGATGCGCTTTTCGGCAACATCCTGAGTTGGGTTCATGATTCGGGTGTAGATGTTTCCAAATTCAGCCAGTCCGAAAAGGTTTCTAGCGTGCTCGGCAGAGTTGAATGTGTAGGCGGTGGTCTTGTAGATAGGAACCGCACGTGCATTCGTGGCTGGGTCGCTTACGGCCCCAGCGTGGATCTGTTGGGTTTCGAAACCCCAGGTTGCTGAATCAGTCATTTGTTTTATCTCCAAAGGTTGGTTAGGTCTAGGCATAACTATGAGGCAGTGGATTACCCAGAGCAACCCGTGCTGTAATCAAAAGTAACTTTAACCTAAATGTGCCAGTGCCAACGACGCCAGCAGTGCTGAACCCAGTGGCACGACAGAATCATCAAAGTGCGCCTTGGCCGAATGATTGGTTGGGGCGGTGATGTGATCAAGGGTTGGCGGACAGGCGCCAAGGAACACAAATGCACCTGGAACCTCATGGCAGATTGAGGCAAAATCTTCTCCGCCAGCAATCGGATGTTCCATTGGCAGGTAGCCTGCGTCGCCCACTAACTCTTTGGCAACTGCCTGAACAACTTCAAACGCGGCGGGATCGTTCATCAGGACCTTTGTTGGGGTTGAAAATTCCACTGTTGCCTTTAGCCCGTAACCTTCGGCGATTGCTTGAATGAGTTTCGGTGCCTGGGCATGAAGCTTGCTGGTGTTCGTCTCGGAAAATGTTCGCACCGTCGCTCCAAAGCTGGCCTTGTCGGCGATCACGTTGTTGGTGGCTGGGTCACCAGCCCGGATCCAGCTGACATTGAGTATTACCGGATCAAACTGGTCAAAGTTTTTATTGAGCATCGTTTGCAGGCTGGAGATCGCATCGACCATCGGAGCAACCGGGTCTTTTGATAACCAAGGCATGGAGGCATGACCACCAGCGCCTTCAAATACAACATTCATGTCTCCGGCACTTGCCATCATCGCACCTGGCTTGCAGGCAATAACGCCTGCCGGCAACCAGGTGAAGACGTGCAGGCCATAGCTGGCAACTGGCATGGAACCAGAAACTTCCAGCATTCCTTCATCGATCATGACATCGGCTCCACCGTGGCCCTCCTCACCGGGCTGGAACCAAATCAGGACATCACCATTTAGGGTGTCTTTGATCTCGTGCAACAGCTTTGCGGCACCAACCGCTGATGACATATGAAGGTCATGACCACAGGCGTGCATGTAGCCGTTAGTGGATGCGAAATCCAGGTCGGTTTCTTCGGTGACGTGCAGGGCGTCCATGTCGGCACGCAGCAAAACAGTTGGTCCTGGGTTGCCCCCGCGAATCAGCAGTGCGATGGAGGTAAGGCTTTTTCCAAGGGTGATCTCACCGAGCCCGGCTAGCTTTTCTAGGAGCAGTGCCTGAGTGCGAGGAAGGTCAAGAGCAAATTCTGGAATCTTATGCAACTGCCTGCGAAGCTCAACTAGCTCACTGGCAATGACCCGACTGCTTTCTAAAAGCTCTTTGGGCTCTGGCATGAAACTCCTTTGGTCTGCATAAGTATCTTCGCACGATTTATATTTGTTCAATGTTCGAGCAAATGCATCCGAGGTGGCAGGAATTACTTGTCGACCAGCGCAAGCAGCTGGCTGCCATCTCCGGTGTGCTGGAGAAGGACTCTGCCTCGGTTCCTGAGCGAAACTTGATGCTCAGGGCATTCAATTATCCGCCAGAGCACTACCGGGTTCTGATTGTTGGGCAGGACCCGTATCCAACGGCGCAACACGCCACCGGATTGGCCTTTTGCGTACCCAAGGACACCAGGCCCCTGCCTCCAACACTTCGTAACATTTTTAAGGAGCTTCGCGACGACCTGGGTGAAGATCAGGTGATCAATGCCGACATTTCAGTGTGGGCAGACAGAGGCGTGATGCTTCTGAACCGAAACCTGTCTACAAGAAGCGGCGAAACCGGAGCGCATGTAGATATTGGCTGGGAGGACTTTACAGGCGCTGCCATCGCCGCCTTGCAGCAGGTTCACGGAGGAAATCTGGTAGCAATCCTTTGGGGCCAGCGAGCGCGAACCCTGATCCCGGAGCTGACTGAATCCAAAGTCCTTCACAGCCCGCATCCTTCACCGCTTTCGAGCTACCGCGGCTTCTTTGGTTCCAAGCCGTTTTCTGCTTGTAACAATCATTTGAGAGACTTGGGGCTCGAACCGATCGATTGGAGCTGTTGATGGTCGACAGCGAAACCAGGTGGGCGATGGTCCGAAGGCTGCGGCAGCGTCCCGCAGTTGAGGTCCTAGAGCCTAGGGTGCGACCTGTGCAGCAGGAAGATCTTCCAGCCATCAAGGACATTTACAACTACTTCATTCAAAACACGGTAATCACCTTTGATGATGTGCCGCTGGACTTGAGCTACTGGCAGGAACGTTTTGAGATGTCCGAGAAATTTCCGCTTCCATTTCTTGTCGTGAGTCGAGGGGCTGAGATTTTGGGTTTTGCCTACGTTTCTCCGTGGCGCCAACGGACCAGCTACCTAAAAGTTGTTGAAAACTCTATCTACCTTTCTGCCCCTGCCACCGGCAAGGGACTGGGTTCAATTCTCTTTGCCGCGCTGATCGCCGAGTGTGAAAAAGTTGGAATCAAAGAGGTGATCGCAGTAATTGCGGATCGCGGCGCACACGCTTCGATTGCGCTGCATGAGAAGCATGGATTTGTTCAGCAGGGCCACCTCGCCAACGTTGCGAAGCGTTTTGGTAAACCAATCGGTAGTTACCTGCTGTCCCTGAAGGTCTCTAAGGTCTAGCCAGTAGCACTTCAGGAACGTTTTCGCGCAGCGTTGCAAGTGCGGCTGGGTCAAGACCTTCGGTTGTGATGACGGTGTCGGCCTCGGAAAGCTCGGCGAAAGAAGTGAATCCACGACTTCCCCATTTTGTCGAATCTGCGAGAATTACAAATTTTGCCGCCCGGCGAATCACTTCTCTGTTGGTATCTGCCTCAACAAGGTTTGGTGAGCTGAATCCAAATTCAATATCCATGCCGTGGGTACCCATGAACACTAAGTCAAGGTTAAATCTGGAGAAAACTTCGGTCGCGATGTTCCCAACCAGTGAGTCGGTGGGCGTCCTGACTCCGCCCGTTAGCACAACCGTTTGATCCGCTCTAGGCTGCTGCGCAAATAAGTCGGAAACTGGTACTGAGTTTGTAACCACGGTTATTGAGGGAACATCCCTGAGCCTTTTCGCCAATGCGTAGACCGAGCTTCCACCCATTAGCGCAATGGCTTGCCCGGGGTGAACCATCTCCGCAGCCAGCTTCGCTACGGCGTCTTTTGCATTCTGCTCTTTCAGGGAGTTGAAAGCAAAGGGGGGCTCAACGGTTGAAGACAGAGTGTTTGCTGTTACCCCGCCATGGACCTTGTCAACCAGGCCCTGCTCGGCCAGGGTTTCGACATCGCGTCTGATCGTGACTTCCGAGACACCCAAACTGGCCGCTAAGTCAGAAATCTTTCTCGCACCAGAAAGGGAGACTTCCTCCAAAATCAGGGCTTTTCGTTGAGCTGCTAGCACGGTATCCCTCCCTAAAACCTAACTAGAGGCTAGTGGGAATATTGCAAAATGTTCGTATTTTTACTAACGGAATGATTACTTTTGTCGTTTTTAGTTCGAAAAGTTTGCAATTATTGCCTAAGTTCTTTCATAAGTAATCCTTTGAGGTGGTCAAATACCCCAAAGCAGTATTTAGGAAGGGGCTAGCTGACAAGCGGAGCGGGCTTTGCCCGGTCCAGAGACAACTGAAATAGCAACTGAGTAGATACTGGGCGGAGTCTTGACTCCGCCCAGTTATCAGCTGAACATATAGGCACCCAATAGATACGAGATCCAGATTGATTACTTCCAAGTTTGTTCACCTGCGTCAAGATCGCGTTTCGTTGTTAGTGAGTCTTGCCAGCGACTTAGTGCAGGTGCTTCACTGGGGCTCAGACCTGGGTGCTGACGCAGATTTTCAGAGCATTCTTAGCGCCACCACCGAACCGACTGCCCACGCCGAGGGAGACCTGCCGGAGCAGCACGGGATTTGGCGCGAGGCGGCACGTTCTACAACTGGTGCCCCGGCCCTTTCTGGCCATCGCAACGGCCAAGACTTTTCCCCACTTTTTGCTCTCGAGAGCTTTGACGCCACCGACACCACACTGGTTGTACATGGCGTGGACCGGGTTGCTGGCTTGGGAATCGAAACAAGCTTCAGGTTTGTCGGGGCCGGAGTTCTGGTCACCGCGACTACCGTCACAAATTTGGCGAGCGGAAAATACTTCCTAAACGAGCTTGCCAGCTATCTGCCGTTGCCGGATCGAGCAATGGAGTCCTTAGACTTTTCCGGCCGCTGGGTCAAAGAACGACAGCCGGTCAGAAGGCAAATTCGGCCCGGCGTGATTTCACGCGAGGTGCGCGAAGGGCGATCTAGCCACGACTACACGATTGTTCAAATGGCGCTCAGTGCCGGGGTTCAATATCGATCCGGCGAGGCCTGGTCAATGGGTCTGATGTTCTCTGGCAATTCCAAGCACACCATTGAGCAACTGCAGTCAGGGCGAAAGGCAATTTCCGCAGGCGAGCTGTTGATGCCCGGCGAGATAATTCTGGATGAAGGGCAATCGCACTCCAGTGCTGAAGTTGCAGCTATCTATTCCGATAGGGGAATAGATGGAGTGACGGACCGCTCCTATCGCTGGTTGCGCTCTAGGCCTAATCACCCAACCAACATTCGACCTAGGCCACTGACGTTGAACGTTTGGGAGGCGGTTTACTTCGACCACGACCTAGCAAGGCTCACCGAGCTAGCAAAGGTCGCCGAGGAAATTGGCGTTGAAAGATTTGTGCTCGACGATGGCTGGTTCGGATCCAGGCGAGATGACACCAAGGGTTTAGGTGACTGGGTGGTTTCCGATGAGGTTTGGCCAGAGGGCTTGGATCCACTGGTGGATGTGGTCAAGAAGCACGGCATGGAGTTTGGGCTCTGGTTCGAGGGCGAGATGGTCAACCCGGACTCCGACCTATACCGAGAGCATCCCGATTGGATTTTGAGTGCTGGGGGACGAGTGCCACCGACCGGTAGAGGCCAGCTTGTGCTGGATCTCACGAACCCAGATTGCTACCAGCATGTGCTCAGTCAAGTCGATGCAGTTCTGTCTGCCTACGACATTTCGTACATCAAGTGGGACCACAACCGGCCACTGGTTGAGCCGGGACATGGCGGCCAAGCCGCCGTGCACAAGCAGACAGAGGCTATCTACCGACTCTTTAGCCAGCTCAAGCAGAACCATCCCGGTTTGGAGATTGAAAGCTGCGCCTCTGGAGGCGGTCGAATCGATTTGGGCATGGCTCAGGTTGTTGATCGGTTCTGGGTTTCTGACTGCAACGATGCACTTGAGCGCCAACAGATTCAGCGTTATACACAGATTGCAATTCCGCCCGAGATGCTGGGAAGCCACATTGGTCCCACCGAGTCTCACACGACCGGCAGAGTTCACAATCTTGGCTTTAGGGCAATAACTGCATTATTTGGTCACGCGGGACTGGAGTGGGATATCACCCAAACCAGCCCTGAGGAGCGCGAGCTGCTGACCAGCTGGGTCAGCTACTACAAGGCAAAACGAGACTTGATTCACTCAGGACAGATGGTCAGAGTTGAAACCGCTAACGATTCGAGCCTGGTGCACGGGGTGGTTTCCCAGGATGGGACAGCTGCGCTATTTGCCTACGTAACAACCGCGGGCCAGGGCCCATCTAGACCAAATGCGCTAAGGCTCGAGGGCCTAAACCCAACCACCAGTTACCGCGTCAAGGCTGTGTTCCCGGTCGGAAAGCCTGTCTTCCAAGAAAGAACCTCACCTGCTTGGCTCGATGGAGTGACAATGACTGGCGCCGCGCTGAGTCAGATCGGCCTTAGGCCACCAATTTTGTTCCCAGAAAACGCCCTACTAATTGAAATCGAGGCACTCTAATGCTCAACACAGACCGGCTATATTTTGGCGGCGACTACAACCCAGAACAGTGGCCCAAAGAGGTTTGGAAAAACGACATTGAGTTGATGCAAAAGGCCAATGTCAACCTAGTGTCGCTCGGAATTTTCTCCTGGGCAAACATCGAGATCAGCGATGGAAACTATCAGTTCGGGTGGCTGGATGAAATCATGGACCTGCTGCACGAAGGCGGCATTTCTGTAGACCTCGCAACTGCCACAGCCTCACCTCCAGCTTGGCTGTCCGCTGCCCATCCAGAAATCCTGCCAGTGAACTTTGATGGCATCAGATTGGAATTTGGTGGTCGCCAGGCGTACTGCGCTGCCAGCAAGGTATACCAGCAGAAGGCAGCTGCTCTAACCGAACAAATTGCCAAGCGCTATGCCAAGCACCCGGCCGTTGTGATGTGGCATGTCAACAACGAATACGGATGTCACGCGCCTTATTGCTACTGCGATGCATCGAAGGCTGCATTTGTTCAGTGGCTTCAAAAAAAGTACGCATCCCTGGATGAACTAAATGCCTCATGGGGCACTGACTTCTGGTCGCAGCGCTATCGCAACTGGGATGACATTCCAGCACCAAAGCGCACTCCCGATGGAACACACCCAAACCCAGGGGCGCAGATCGACTTCCGCAGGTTCAGCTCGGAGATCACCCTTGAGCTATTCAAGACTGAGCGCGACATAATCAAAAAGTACGACAGCGTAAATCCGGTGACTACCAACTTCATGTCGATGAAGGGCACTCACGCCATGGATTACTTTGCCTGGGCAAAAGAGGTTGACTTTGTTTCAACTGACCATTACCTGGCTCAGCATGACATCGAGAACCACATTGATCTGGCTCAAATGGCAGACCTAACCAGGGGCTTTGCTGATGGCAAGCAGTGGCTTTTGATGGAGCACAGTAGCTCAGCGGTTAACTGGCAGCCGAGAAACTACGCAAAGACTCCGGGACAAGAGAAGCGAAACGCAATGAGCTTCGTGGCCAGGGGTTCTCAGGGAGCAATGTATTTCCAGTGGCGTCAGAGCCAAGCAGGTTCAGAGCGTTTCCACTCTGCGATGGTTCCGCACGGAGGCGAAAACACTAGGGTTTACCGCGAGGTTGCAGAACTCGGCAAGCTCTTGAGTGATCACCCGGAGTTGTCAAAGCACGCCACCGACAAGGCTGAAGTGGCATTTGTTTTTGACTACGAACAGTTCTGGGCGATGATGCAGGCCAACCTGCCAACCGAGGATTTGAGCTATCCAGATACCGTGGCTGCTTGGTATCGAGCGCTCTACAAAGAGGGCATCCAAGCAGACTTTGTGCCGGCAAATGTTGATGCCGCCACTCTTGCCGACTACAAGCTGGTGCTAATGCCCATGGTTCACATGCTTTCAGATGCAGAAGAGCAGGTGTTCACCAGCTATGCCCAGAATGGCGGCAACCTAGTTGTCGGCTACTTCTCAAACATCGCCGACCGGACGCTGCGAGTCAAACTTGGTGGTTATGGCGGCAGTCTTGTGAAAGACGTCATCGGGCTTTATGTCGAGGAGTTCTACCCGCTAAGGGAGTCAACCGTGAAGCTGTCAAACGGCTTCGAGGCAAAGCTTTGGGCTGAATTGTCAGCACTCAACGGCGCCGAGGTGGTTGCGGAATTCAGCTCGGGTCAGGCCCAGGGCCAGGCGGCGATTGTGAAGCGCAATCTTGGAGCTTCGACAGCGTGGTATCAGGGCACCGAGTTGACCGATGGTTCGCAGCGCAAGTTCTTCAGCGACATTGCCAAGCAGCTGGGCTTGGCAGTCATTGATTCAGAATCAACTGAGGTTGTAAGGCGCGGTCCTTATGAAATCAGTATTGACCATGCGGCAAACACTGTGAGTGTGGTCAAGCACTAGCTTCAGGCATAAAAAAAGGGATCCGATTTCTCGGATCCCTTTTTTCTTTGTGCGGGTGAAGGGACTTGAACCCCCACGCCTCGCGGCGCCAGAACCTAAATCTGGTGCGTCTGCCAATTTCGCCACACCCGCAACAGTGATACAGCATAACTGGTTTTTGTCGCTGTGGAAAACCCAAAACTTAGCTTTGGGCAAAATGGCATGGTTTTTCAATGAAAGTAATCTGCATTGTCTGTGAACTCTGGTTAGTTGAGCCTGTGGTGCGCGAAGGAGAGGTTTCCTACTTCTGCCTTAGGTGTCAAGACTCAGGTCGTTGCGAGCCCCTGTCGGAGGCCTTGTAGTCAGGGGCATAAATCGGAAGGTACTTCCAAAACAGGAAGGCTCCGACAAAGTTCAGTAAGCCGGTCGCAGCAAGGGCTGGAGCTAGGCCAACCGCCGCGGTCAAAACCGTAATCATTGCAGGTGCAACGGCGACCCCGCCGGATGTAAGCAATCGGAAGGCAGCTAGGAACTCAGACCGGGATCCAACAGGCGCAAGGTCAGCACCGAGAATCATATTTATGCCAGCCGAGAGTGCATTGGCCAATGCCGTTACTGAGGCCAGAATCCAGAAAGTTAGAAGGTCGGTGACCAAGAACGAGAACAGGTAGGTGGTGCCAAGTGCAATGAGGGTAGGCACCGATGACCAGAACTTCCCGTAGCGATCCATGATGATGCCCGAGAGGTAGAACAGGGTGAAGTCGATAAACCCGGTCAAGCCAAAAATAAAGGAGGTTTCAGCCGGCGAGATTCCAAGTTGAATGGCAAGGAGCGGAAGCCCGATTAGTCGAATAGTTCGACCCGCAGAAATGATTGCAGATGCGATTCCGAGTGTTGCCAGCTTTGGCGCCTCACGTTTGGTAACGGCCCACAGGTTTCCGTTTTGTCCAGACGGTGACACTGTCAATCGCCTTGATGGAACAGTCAGGACCGACACTCCGGCGGCTAAGCAGATCATTGCGGCCGCGAGGTAACCGAATTCAACTCCGTAGAGGGCGATAAACGCCGAGCCAATCACCGGCCCGATTGCCATCCCCCCTCTAAACATTCCACCCAATAGCGACATGGATTTAGGCCTGTGTTGCTCTGGAACAATTTCGGCAAGCAGGCTGTGCCTGGAAAGACCGAAGAGTGAGTGTGCAGCACCAAAACCGAGAGCGCTCAGAATTAGCGACCAGTAGCCAAATTGGAAGAAGGCAACGCTAGTCATTGCAAAGCCCAAAACTGTGCTTGCCAGCATCGCGTTTCGCTCGCCTATTTTCGAAACCAAAATTGAAGCGGGTATTTCAAAGATCATGGTCGAGAGCATCAGCACTGTTACCACCACGCCGGCCTCGGCAAGGCTCGCACCATAGAGGACCGCTGACACGGGAAGGATGGGCAACAGCGCACCCTCTGCGGCTGTTATCAGAAGTGAGGGCAGGTAGATGGAAGTTATTAGTTGCCGCTTCCTGAAGTCCCCTGATGACATAGCTCTAATTATTCACCTTCGAGCCCAGCACTGCTGCCACGACTATCAATAGCGCTGCCAGTCCAATGCTGAGGCTCAGTTTTTCTCCAGATGCCAGAACTAAAAGCGTGGTGGAAATGACTGGAGTTAGAAATGCAATGGTTCCAACTCGTTGAGCTGGGCCATGCTTTAGTGCATAGTCCCACAGGTAAAAGGAGCCACCGAGCGGCCCTAGCCCAAGGACAATCAGCCACAGCCACTGATCAGCGGTGATGTGAACCTGCTGCTCAAAAACAAAGTGCGCCAAGATGGCCAGCGCCCCGCCAACAAAGCTATAGCCACCAACTGCTGAGGTCGGCGAGCCACTAAAGCGTTTGATCAGCAGTGAGTAGCTGGAGAAGATCAGCGCGGCAATAAAGGCGAAGAGATAGCCGCTAGCAAAGCCGCTGACTAGTTGACTCCCGGACAAGATTGCAACGGCTGCGCCGCTAAACCCAATCGCCGAGGCTGCAATGTGACGGAGGCCAAGTTTTTGACCACCAACCACTAACGGCGCAAGCAGCACGATCAAAACTGGCCAGAGGTAGTTCACCAGGTTTGCTTGAATGCTGGGAGCGTTCTGCAATCCTGCGAACAATGCGGCGTGATAGCCAAATAATCCATAGACCCCTACCAGCAGAATCTTCGGTCCAGGGATAATTTTCTTCAGCTGAAATCCCGACACAGGCAAGGCAATAAGGGATCCAACCATGAGGCCAATGCCAGTCATGAGCAACGGCGGAATTGAGCTGAGCCCGACCGCCAGTGCAGCTAGCGACCCCCATAGGAAAACTGCGGCAAATGCCGCCAGATCGCTGCGCACTCGATGAATCCTAGACCCTTCGAGTTAGCTGTGAGACAGCGAATTTCGTAACGCTTTTGTCCATTGGCTTGTTACTCTTAGGTGTTCGGTGAAAATCCGAGTAGTTACTAAATAACTAAACATGGGGATGATCGGTTTCGACATTGCATTGCTGCGTGGTTGAAGCGGGTCGAGGATGAGCACTTATCTCGTAAACGATGTGTTCAAAACTATAGGTGCCAATACAAAGCGCGCCGACTTCGCCCTAGCTGCTTAAGCTAGCCCCGAAGTCCATCTGACTAGGTTTGATTTCGACCTAGACCCAGGTGTCATTTAGAAATCTTGCTGAGAGTATGCGTCAAAGGTGCACTCGGGACTTTTTACTTTGACTGGGCTTGTCGGTGTAGTTGCTTCAAACAAATACCGGAGCCGAGTAGAACGCCTTCTGAAGCTACACCCGTAGAAGCGCCACAATCGATGTCATGGACGGGGGTTCAATTCCCCCCATCTCCACTTAGTAATTCCAAAGACCTCCCATGCCCGGGAGGTCTTTTGGTTTAAGGCTGCCCAATAGACTTGGCGCATGGCTGAAGCAGATTTCGGAAGACAGATCAAAGACCTGGAGTCTTTGTTTTCTGGTATCGCCAAGGTATTGGACCCGGCCAAGATAAAGGCTCGCATTTCTGCGCTCGAGGCTGAGGCCTCTGATCCAGAGATTTGGAACGACCAGCAAAATGCGCAGCGGGTCACCACTGACTTATCCCATGCAAAATCCCAACTGCAGGAGCTTGACGACCTGGAAAGCGACATCAAAGATCTCGATGCCTTCAGGGAAATGGCGCTCGAAGATGACTCTGCTGCCGATGAATTCTCGGCTGAACTCGCGCGCGTAACTCGAGCACTGGATGCGCTAGAGACTCAAACGTTGCTAAGTGGTGAGTATGACTCACGAGGGGCAATCCTTTCGATTCGTTCCGGAGCCGGAGGTGATGATGCCACGGACTTCGCAGAAATGTTGATGAGGATGTATCTGCGGTACGCCGAGAAAAATGGCAAAAAGGCAAAGGTCTTGGAAATCTCTCACGCCGAGGGAGCCGGAATCAAAAGCGCCACGGTTGAAATGGATTTCCCCTATGCCTATGGCCAGCTCTCGATTGAGAGCGGCACCCACCGCTTGGTTCGAATGAGTCCGTTCAACGCTGCCGGTAAACGCCAAACATCTTTTGCGGCAATTGAGGTGGTTCCAGTGATGGAGGTGGCTGAGGCGGTGGACATTCCTGATGCGGATATCCGCATCGATGTTTTTCGTTCCTCTGGCCCTGGTGGTCAGTCGGTTAACACCACCGACTCGGCAGTTCGAATCACTCACCTACCGACCGGAATTGTGGTCTCCTGTCAAAACGAAAAGAGCCAGCTGCAGAACAAGGCCTCGGCGATGAGGGTGCTGCAGGCAAAGCTGCTAGATGCGCAGCGACGTGCCGACCAAGAAAAGCGCAAGGAGCTCGCCGGAGACGTGAAGGCCAGTTGGGGTGAGCAGATGCGCTCCTATGTCCTTGCTCCATACCAAATGGTCAAAGACCTCAGAACCGGCTATGAAGAAAATAACCCAGACGATGTTTTTGACGGAAAACTCGAGGGGTTCATTGCCTCTGGAATCAGGTGGCGAAAGATGGGTCAAGCAAACTAGCTTCACCTTTTGCGCTGCACCAGCCTAGGCTTAGGCTTAGAAACCCAATTTAGGAGTCAAATTGCCACGGGAGCGCGGTCAAAAGGCGGTTGCCAACAACCGCAAAGCTTTCCACGATTATCACATTGAAGATGAGATCGAGGCTGGCTTAGTGCTGACCGGCACAGAGGTGAAATCCCTGCGCGAAGGTCGGGCTTCACTGGTTGACGGGTATGCGGTAATCGATCGCGGGGAAGCCTGGTTGGAAAACGTCCACATCCCAGAATTTCTCGCCGGCTCCTGGACAAATCATGGAACCAGGCGTCGGAGGAAACTTCTGATGCACAGAGCTGAGATTGAAAAGCTGGATCAGAAGACTAAGAACTCAGGCATGACGCTGATTCCACTGTCGCTGTATTTTTTGGATGGCAAGGCCAAGGTAAAGATTGCGCTTGCCAAGGGTAAGAAAGAGTATGACAAGCGTCAGAGCCTCAAGGAGGCTCAGGACACCCGAGAGGCCGCCCGCGCTGTGGCAACTTTGGGAAAAGAGTGGTGAGAGACCTTATCGGCAGTTGATTCGGGTTAGAATTGGGCCAGTTTTGAGGAGCTAATTTTGACTTATTTGATTGCTTTGCCGTGTGTAGATGTCAAGGACAAGGCTTGCATTGATGAGTGTCCAGTCGATTGCATCTATGAGGGTGACCGCATGCTCTACATCCACCCGGATGAGTGCGTGGACTGTGGCGCCTGTGAGCCAGTATGTCCAGTCGAAGCCATTTACTACGAGGATGACATTCCATCCGAGTGGAGCGACTACTACAAGGTAAACGTTGACTTCTTCGATGAGGTTGGATCACCTGGAGGGGCTGCCAAGGTAGGCCCAATAGCGTCTGATCACCCGATTGTCGCCGCTCTGCCCCCTCAGGCCTAGTGTAAAAGTTTCTGTAAAAACCAGGCAGGCAAATTGCTTTAGGATTTGAACCTGCCCCAAAAAGGAGTTTCAAAGTGAGTGCTGACAAAGTTTCCATCGAATTTGATGGCAAGAAGGATGACTACGCAGTCTTGCCAGCAACTCAAGGACCCGGCGGCATTGACATCTCAAGACTCATGGCCAACACCGGACTTTCGACTTTTGATCAGGGTTTTGTAAACACATCTTCGACCAAATCAGCTATCACCTACATTGACGGTGACGAAGGAATTCTGCGCTACCGCGGTTATCCAATTGAAGAGCTCGCATCCCAGAAATCGTTTCTGGAAACTACCTACCTGCTGATTTATGGTGAGCTGCCAAGCGCGGATGAAGCAGCCGAATTTGACCAGAGCCTTCGCCGCCACACCTTGCTCCACGAGGACATGAAGGATTTCTTTAGGGCCTTTCCACACAACGCACACCCAATGTCGGTGATGTCCTCAGCGGTCACTGCGCTTTCTACTTTTTACCAAGACTCACTTGATCCAAAAGAGCCTGAGCAGGTTGAGATTTCTACCTTGAGATTGCTGGCTAAATTGCCAGTTATCGCCGCCTATGCGCACAAGAACTCAGTTGGCCAGGCTTTTGTTTATCCAGACAACTCGCTTTCAATGGTTGAAAACTTTCTGAAGATGACATTCGGTAACTATGCCGAGGAATACACCCAGAACCCGGTTGTTACAAAGGCGCTCGACACTCTGTTGCTGTTGCATGCAGACCACGAACAGAACTGCAGCACCTCCACAGTCAGGCTTGTCGGATCCTCGCAGGCGAACCTGTTCGCCTCTGTTTCCGCTGGTGTAAACGCGCTGTCAGGCCCACTGCACGGTGGAGCAAACGAGGCGGTTCTCGAGATGCTGCGATTTATTCAAAACTCGGGGGAGACCGTCACTCAGTACGTTGAGCGAGTCAAGAACAAGGAAGACGGCATTCGCCTGATGGGCTTTGGTCACCGCGTCTACAAGTCATTCGATCCTCGAGCGACCATCGTGAAGGCAACTGCCGATCAGGTGCTGGGAGAGCTGGGCGTCAACGATCCGATGCTTCAAATTGCCAAGGAGCTTGAAGAAGCAGCGCTGTCCGATGAGTACTTTGTTGAGCGCAAGCTTTACCCAAACGTTGACTTCTACACCGGAGTCATTTACAAGGCCATGGGCTTTTCTCCGAAGATGTTCACCCCGCTATTTGCAGTCGGTAGATTGCCGGGTTGGATCGCGCACTGGCGTGAAATGATGCTGGATCCAGCATTGCGCATTGGCCGACCACAACAGGTCTACACCGGACCTGAAAAGCGCTCTATCTAAGCTTTTTGCAGGATGGTGACCTGAGTGTCGCCGTAGTTCTTAGTTGAGATCTGGTGAAGCCAAACTGGAACCTGAATCGAATCAGTTCTGCTTGATCTTTCAATCACGATAAGCCCCTGATCACTAACGGCCTGACTTAGCTGAGCGATATAGCCCAGCAGCTCTTGGTTTGGCAGGTCGTAGGGCGGATCGAGAAAGACTAAATCAAAGCTTTGTTTGTTGGTCTTGAGAAACTTATCGGCGTCAGCCTTCTTGTTTTCAACAGAGGCGTCGCTGCGAGATTTCTGGATTGCAGAAATCACTGACTTGGAGTTCTCTAGCGAGATTTCATGTGCTTTTCGGTCGCGTTCAACAAGGACCGCGTGGTTCGCCCCTCTTGAAAGTGCCTCAAGTCCCAATGCGCCGGTACCGGCAAATAGGTCCAGGACGCTAGCGCCATCAAGCTGCCCGAGGTTCTCAAGTTGCCCGAACAAGCTTTCCTTGACCCGGTCACTGGTTGGTCGGGTGCTGGCCGCCGCTGGCTTTAGCCTGATTGACCCGGCATCACCGGCAATGATTCTGCTCACTCAAGTGAGCCTAGTGAAACTCGGGGGAGTATTCAGCCATGATTGTCAATGTGCTAACCGAGCTGGGACTGATCAAGGATGTCGTTGGTGAAAAAACCGCCAAGGCTCTTTCAAAGCAGCTCGGACTGGAAACAATGCGAGACCTGCTACTTCACTTTCCCAGAAGGTATTCAAAACGAGGTGAGCTGACCAGCTTCAACTCATTGCCGGTGGGTGAGGTGGTCACCGTGGTCGGTGAGGTTCAGAGCACCAATAACCGCCGCATGCGCGGTCGCAAGGGCAGCATCTTCGAGGTCACCCTGAGCGATGGTGAGGGCTTGCTGACGCTGGCATTTTTCAACCAGGCTTGGCGTCAAAACGAACTCCATGCTGGAGTCAAGGGTTTGTTCTCGGGAAAAATTGGATCATTTTCAGGAGTGCTTCAGTTGACGCATCCGGACTATGAGCTGTTCGATTCCGAAATTGACCCCGACAAGGCACAAGCTTGGGCAGACCTACCAATCCCGATTTATCCAGCCACCAGCAGCATGTCTACCTGGAGGATCCAGAAAGCAGTCAAGCAGGTGCTGGCGGTTGCGCCGGCGATCGAAGAATTGCTCCCGGAGCAGTTGCTGCAAACTCATGGCTTGGTTGGCCTAAGTCAAGCAATTCACTGGATTCACGAGCCAGCAGTTGATTCACAGTGGCAGGAAGCCAGAGAGTCTTTGAAGTTTCATGAGGCAATGCTGCTGCAGCTCGGTCTTGCTTCGCGCAGAGCGGCCGCCTCCAAGGAGCAGGCCAACGTTTATGTTGCTGGCGCTCTGCTAGCGAACTTTGACGCGGCGCTTCCGTTTCAGCTCACCGATGGCCAAATTGCAGCCGGCAACGAGATTGCAGCTGACCTAGCCAGCGGTCATCCCATGAACCGGATGCTGCAGGGGGAAGTTGGTTCAGGTAAGACCATCGTCGCTGTCAGGGCTGTGCTGAGCGCAGCAGAAAAGGGCAGCCAGAGCGCGCTCCTGGCGCCAACGGAGGTTTTAGCCTCCCAGCACTATCGATCGATTCTGGAGGCGCTTGGGCCGGGGCTTGCAAAAGAACTGGGACTTCGTTTGCTAACCGGGTCTCAGCCAACAGCCGAGCGCAAAAAGACCATGCTGGATCTGGCCTCGGGCAATTGCAGGATGGTAGTCGGCACCCATGCGCTGATCAGCGAAAATGTTTCATTTTTTGATCTTGGGCTTGTGATTATTGATGAACAGCACCGATTTGGTGTTTCTCAGCGAGAGGCCTTGAGGAGCAAGGCCAGTAAATCCCCGCACACCCTCGTGATGACAGCGACCCCGATCCCGAGAACACTTGCGGTCACCGTTTTTGGTGATTTGGATGTTTCTTCGCTGCGCGAGTTGCCAAAGGGTCGACAGCCAATCTCCACCCACTCGGTGCCGGTGGCTCAAAAGGACCTGGTTGCCCGAGTTTGGCAGCGAGTTGCTGAGGAGGTTCAAGCTGGCCGCCAAGCCTTCGTGGTTTGCCCAAGGATCGAACAGGGAGTAGCGGAGGAGGGTCAGGAGCAGGTAGAGCTTGAAGCCCAAGAGCTGGAACCAGCCAGCGTCAAAGCAGTCTTCGACGCACTTACTGAAAACCCGGTTTTGAAAGATGTTCGCAAGGCCCTGCTGCACGGAAAGCTGCCAGCTAGTGAAAAAGAGCAAGTTATGGCCGAATTTGAGGCTGGAGAAATGGATCTGTTGGTTGCCACCACTGTGATTGAGGTCGGCGTGAATGTGCCAAATGCTTCCACGATGGTTGTGCTTGATGCCGACCATTTTGGCTTATCTCAGTTGCACCAGTTGCGTGGTCGGGTGGGCAGAGGTGAACACGCCGGTCTTTGTTTGTTGGTGTCGGCAGCTGAGCCTGGAACGATCGCCGCCAGTCGCCTCGAGGCTCTCTGCAGCACTACTGATGGATTCGCGTTGTCCGAAACCGATCTCGACCTTCGTGGTGAGGGCGATGTGTTAGGCAGTCAGCAGTCCGGAATCAGGTCATCGCTTCGGCTGCTGAGGGTGGTTAGGGACGCCGAGCTAATCCAGCAAGCACGACCGCTGGCACAGTCCCTGCTTAGCGATGGCCTGTCTCAGAACCTGCAAAAGGTTTTGGAAATCCAAGATGCAGATAGGTTGGCTCGCAGCTAACCTAGTGGTGTGAGCAAAATCGCTATTTATCCAGGATCTTTCGATCCGTTGACCCTCGGGCACCTTTCGGTGCTTGGACGCGGTTGTTCGCTGTTTGACCGCGTTATTTTGGCGGTAGTTCACAATCCATCAAAAAAACCATTTTTCAATCAAGATAAGCGGATGCAGGCGGCAATGACTGCTGTCCAAGAAGCTGGCTTAGCGAACGTCGAGGTCGTAGCGGTGGACCACGGCCTGCTGGTTGATGCCGCAACTAAGCTCGGCGCCACCGCAATCATCAAGGGGTTCAGAAACTCGGCAGATATCGACTACGAGTTGCCAATGGCTGAGGTCAACCGGGACCTTGGCGGCATCGAAACCGTGTTTATACCGGCGGCAATCCAGCATGGTTTCGTGTCGTCATCTCTGGTGCGACAGGTATTTGAACTCGGGGGAGATGTTTCTGGCTACGTCCCTGAAAGTGTTCTGAAAATGATGCAAGAGGAAAAACGATGAGCTTATTAGTTTCTGTCCACGACCTAATGAACCGTCCAGGTCAAATGCGAGAGGTTGAATTTGACCACGTCCTGGACGAAGCGATTGGGACCGACGTGGTTGCTGTGCCTGCTGGCGCGATCACCGAAATTAGCCTTCGCTTGGAGTCGGTTCACGAGGGTGTGCTGGTTACCGGAGAGGTGTTTGCAACCGCCGAAACACAATGTTCCAGGTGCCTAGATTCAATGAGTCTTGAGGTTGAGGTAGATTTTCAGGAACTTTTCGCCTATTCTTCTCAGTCGGATGAAGATCTGGAAGTGATTAACGAACATGTTGATCTTGAACAAGTCCTCATTGATTCTGTAGTCTTGAATCTGCCCTTCCAACCCGTTTGCTCCAAGGATTGCCTTGGTTTGTGTTCGGAGTGTGGGATTAGGTTGGATGAGAACACAGAGCACAGTCACGAAAAGCCGGTTGATCCGCGCTTCAGTGCATTACAAGGTTTAGCTAGTAAGGAAGACTAAAGATGCCAGTACCAAAGCGTCGCACCTCTCGATCAAACACACGTTCACGTCGTTCACAGTGGAAGGCAGCGCCTATCACCTTGGTGAAGACCGTTGAGAATGGCGAGACCACTTACAGCTTGCCTCACCGTGCCAAGGTCGTAACCGACTCTGTCGGCACCGAGCTTTACATGGAATACAAGGGCCGCAAGGTAGCAGACGCCTAAGTAGATGAATCTTGACGAGCTGTCACAAACGCTCGGCATCGAGATTGATTCCGAGTTATTAGAACTCGCTCTCACACACTCTTCATTCGCCTATGAAAATGGGCTTGACGATAATGAACGCCTGGAATTCTTAGGCGACTCCGTTTTGGGCTTTCTTGTTGCCTCGTTCGTCTACTCGGCTCACCCGGAGCTAAATGAAGGGGAGCTGACAAAGCTAAAAAATGCAGTTGTATCGGCCAATGCGCTGGCTGCCGCCGCAAATCAGATTGAGCTAGGGAAGTATCTGCGGCTTGGCAAAGGCGAGGAGCAAACCGAAGGCAGGACCAAGGTCAATGTTCTGGCCGACGCGTTCGAAGCCGTTTTGGGAGCCGCCTACCTTTCTCAAGGACTGGAAGCTGCATCGGAGATTGTTCACAAATTCATAATCCCAATGCTGGATGATCCGGACGCGGTTAGAGAAGCCAGTGATCCAAAAACCACGCTGGGTGAAAAGCTGCAAAAAATGAATCGCCCACCAATTTCTTATCAAATTTCTGCAACCGGCCCGGAGCACGAGCGAATTTACATGGCCAACTGTTTCTCAGGTGAACAGCTGCTTGGGCAGGGCAGCGGTAGAACCAAGCGCAGCGCCGAGACCGAAGCCGCAATAGCGGCTCTTAGATCGCTTCGGAAAAAATAGATGCCGGAATTACCTGAGGTTGAAACGGTGCGAGCCGGTTTGGCCACAAGACTCATAGGTGCTTTAGTCCACGAGGTCTCAATCAATGACCAGCGTTCGCTAAAGCGGCACCTGCTTGGCCCGAAGCACTTCGTCGATGAACTTGTAGGTCAACAGCTCCAAGCTGTAGTGCGGCGCGGCAAGTTTCTCTGGCTGCCACTTTCAGACTCCAGGGCATTGGTGGGGCACCTCGGCATGAGTGGGCAAATGCTGTTGCGTTCATCAGGCCACCCGGAAGATAAGCAGACCCGGATTGTGATCCACACCAAAACTTCCCAAGGCGATCAGCTGGAACTGCGGTTTGTTGATCAGCGGATTTTTGGTTCGCTGGCAATCGAGGATTTGGTTCCAACTTCAGATGGCGGGCCCGGCGGGTTTAGTCCAGAGGCTGCCGTAGACGCCAGCATTCCGGCGCCAGTTGCTCACATATCCAGAGACCTTCTCGACCCGCTGTTTGACGATAAAGCCGTCGTGGCAAAAATCAAACAGCGCTCAGCAGGGATTAAGAAGATCCTGCTTGACCAGAATTTGCTGAGCGGAATAGGCAACATATACGCCGATGAGTCTTTGTGGCGAGCCAAAATCCATTACGACCAGCCTGCTGGATCCATTAGTGGACCAAAGCTCTTGCAGTTGGTTGCGATTGCCAAAGACGTGCTTCAGAAGGCTGTAATACAGGGCGGCACCTCCTTCGATGAGCAATACAAAAACGTCAATGGCGAGGCCGGCTATTTCGAGCAGGAACTGAACGCTTATGGGCAGCAGGGAAAGCCGTGTCAAAGGTGCGGAGTTGAAATCAAGCGTGAAGCCTGGGCTAATCGCGGTAGCCACTTCTGCCCTAACTGCCAAAAGCTAAAGCGTTAGTTGACCGCTTTTTTCCACTGGCTACCTGTGAGTCTTGGCCAGATTGCCACCAACACCGCAGTAGCTATGGATCCATATGACCATGCATACCCGAGTGCGGTGGCTGGGATCATTTTGTCGCCGGTCAAATCTTGGCTAAAGATCCAGATGCAGATTCCCAGCACTGCCGCAAAGACCACACCTGGGGCCCTAAAGCCACTGCGTCGCCTTATTTGAATTGAAACCAGCAGCACGACGGTCAGGCTGATCGTTAGGCCCAGTGGGATTCCGGACTGGCTGCTCTGATGAACAATGGTTCCAAAGACCGCAGTCGGAAGCGCGAGCAGCAGAGAGCTCAGGCTCCTCGTCAACTTCGATCCCTTGGCTTGCATCTCTAGAAGCTTAGAACCTATGGCATTGTGCACCGGGTCTGGCATGGTCAAAAGCTTTGTTTATGGCGAAACTAAAAGGGCTAGGCTTCATGCTCGGCTAGGCTTTATGAATACTTGAGAGGGGTGGAAGGCTTGCATCTAAAAAGCATCACCCTGAAGGGCTTTAAATCTTTTGCCCAGGCGACCACCATCGTGCTTGAGCCTGGAATTACCTGCGTAGTTGGGCCAAACGGATCCGGCAAATCAAACGTAGTTGACGCGCTTGCCTGGGTCATGGGAGAGCAGGGCGCTAAAACCTTGCGTGGCGGCAAGATGGAAGACGTCATCTTTGCGGGCACCTCAACCAAAGCTCCGCTTGGTCGAGCCGAGGTTTCTCTCACCATTGACAACAGCGATGGTGCACTGCCGATTGAGTACTCAGAGGTAACCATCTCTCGAGTGCTGTTTCGCAACGGTGCCTCCGAGTACTCAATAAACCAAGAGCCCTGCAGGCTATTGGACGTTCAAGAACTTCTCAGTGACACCGGGCTTGGCAGAGAAATGCACGTGATTGTTGGACAGGGTCAGCTAGACACTGTTCTGAAGGCAACGCCAGTCGAACGTAGAGCGTTTATCGAAGAAGCAGCCGGCATCTTGAAATATCGCAGGCGCAAGGAAAAGACCGAGCGCAAGCTGGAGGCGATGAAGTCGAACCTGACCAGACTCCAGGATCTGATTGCCGAAATTAGACGCAATCTAAAACCGCTTGGACGTCAGGCAGAGGTAGCAAGAAGTGCTCAAGAAATTGCGGCGCTCGCTAGAGAGACGAAGTCCAAGCTGCTCACTCTTCAGATAACCGAACTTCAAGTCCAGTTAGAGAACGCCTCAAAGTCTGAAAATGAGCGCAAAGCAGAGGCTTCCTATGCCCTTCAGCAGCTAGGTGCGACCAGAACCGGAATTCAGGAAATTGAGTCCGAGCTCAGTTCGCAGGAATTTGACCAGGCTCGGAACACGCTCTTTGCATTTGAGGCAGCCGAGCAGCGACTTCGAAACCTCCAAAATCTAGCCTCGCAGCGAATTAGCTTGCTGCAGGATGCCAAGTCCGAGCAATCGGATGAAGAGATCAGTCAGCTGACCGCTGAGCTGTTGCTGGTTGAGGCTGAGGCGACCGAAATTGACCAGCAGATTCGCCTGAGCATCGAAAACCTAGGCCAGCTGGAAGCACAACGGCAGCAAGCTTCAGAAGAGCTAAACAGCTTTGACGCAAACGTGATTCGTCAGCGAGCGGAGCTCGAGGCAAAAACCAACGGTCTTAATCAATTGCAGGGCGAGATCAACCTTCAGCAATCACGAATCGAGTCCATGGGCCAGCAGCGCGAGAAGCTTGCCGGCAGCATTACTGAGGCTCAAGCGCGCATTTCTGAAATTGAGTCGCAACAGCAGGCAATGACCCAGGGCAACCTTTCAACCTCAGACGATGGACTGCGGCAGAAATATGAAAAGTCGCAGCAAGCCGAAGCTTCGGCTCGCAAATTAGTTGACCAGGCCAGGCAGGAGCTCCACGATGCAGAGCGCGAGCGAGATTCTCTGGCGGCGCGGCATGTGGCGCTTGGTTTGACTCTTGAGCAAGCCGATGGCGGCGGCGAGATCATCAAGGCAAAGCTTGCCGGCATCAAGGGACTGCTTGCCAAGAGCATCAGCATCGAATCGGGATATGAAAAAGCAATTTCAGTGGCTCTTGGTGCACTTTCGGATGCGGTTGCCGTTGAGACCAGGGCTCAGGCAATTGAGGGAATTAGGTTTCTAAAGACCAAGGAAATGGGCCGAGCCGAGTTCCTGGTAACGGGTGGCGCAGCCAGCAAGGGCGAAGCAGCCAGTGTCGCCGGGCTTCCAAACGCCAGCACCCTGGTGCAGGCACCAGCTTCAGTGCTGGCGCTGCTTGCAAACTTCCATGTGGCAAAGAGTCTGGATGAGGCCGAGGCAGCGCTGGCAAAGAACCCAAAGATCACAGTGATTACAACTGACGGGGATTTGCTCTCGGAGTATTCGATTCTTGGTGGTGGTCAAAAGCAGCCGTCAAAACTTGAGCTCAGCGCTGAGCGAGATGTTGCTGCGAAAGCGATTGAAAAGCTTGCCCGGGAGATTGAGAAGCTGACCCAGAAGTTGGCCAGCGCTGAAGCAAGCTCAGGCTCAGCGAGCGAGGCTGTGAAAACAAGCCTTGCCGAACTGCAACAGCACGATGCACTATTGGCCGCCAGCGCGGAGCGCGCTGGTCGCCTGATTGCGCAGGTTGAATCAGCTAAAGCCGAAATTGCTCGATTCGAAGTCGAGCGGGAGGCGCTCGACGCTCAGGAGCTGGCAGCAGCAACCGAGCTTGAGAGGCTGACGCAAGAACTCAGTGCGATGCCGGAGCCCGAAACGGTAGAGGTTTCAGCTACACGACGTTCGGAGTTAGCTGAGAGCCTAGATCGGGCGCGTCAGCAGGAGCTCGAGGTTCGCATTCAAAGCGGCACCCTGTCCGAGCGCAAGCTGGCCACCGACAAATCTGTCGCGGTTCTTAAAGGCAGGCTGGCGGAGGCAAAAGCCAGCCTGGAGCGCACCAAGGAGGCCATGAAATCCAGGCAGGCTGAGCTTCAATCGGCTAAGGACGCTCTTGAAAAGCTGCCAGCTGTGATCAAGTTGACAGAGACGCTTGCAGGATCGGTTCGAGTAACCCTGAGGGACCTCGAGGCCAAGCGGAGTCAGCGCACCGAGCGCTTAGCGACGCTGAGGTCTCAGGCAGTTGAGCTGGAGCAGCGCTACTCAACCCTGACTGCCTCAGTGCACGAGGTCGAATTGCAAAACCACGAGCTAAAAATCAGTCTCGCCAACCTCACTGAGCGAGTCGAGGCCGAGCTGTCACTCACGGTCGAAGAACTCCTAGGTGAACAGCTCGAAATCAACGAAACCAGAGAAGATTTGCAGCGGTCGCTGCGCCAAGCAGAAACCAAGCTAAATCAGCTGGGTGCATTCAACCCGCTGGCACTGGAAGAGTTCTCGGCTCTTGAAGAGCGACACAAGTACCTAACCGACCAGCTTGCAGACCTCACTGACGCCAGGGCAGACCTGGCTGGAATCATCAGGGACCTAGACGGAAAAATGCAGCACATTTTCGACGCTGCCTTCGAGGACACCAAGAAAGAATTTGAGAAGATTTTCCCAGTGCTGTTCCCGGGCGGAACTGGCTCATTAAGCTTGACCGACTCTGACAATCTGCTCGAGACCGGCATTGAAGTTTCAGTGAAGCCGGTCGGTAAGCGAATCGAGAGAATGTCTTTGCTCTCAGGTGGTGAGCGTTCATTGGCTGCGGTCGCGCTATTGATTTCTATCTTCACAGCTCGTCCAAGTCCGTTCTATGTGCTCGATGAAGTTGAGGCAGCCCTAGATGACTCCAACCTAGGACGACTCTTGGAAGTTATTAAGTCGCTTCGTGAGAGCTCTCAGTTGATAGTCGTGACCCACCAAAAGCGCACCATGGAAATCGCCGATGCGCTCTATGGGGTTTCCATGAGGCAAGACGGCATTACCCAGGTGGTTGGTCAAAAGCTAGAGGCAGCTAGCTGATGTTTAAGTTCCTAAAACGCCTCCGGACCTCAAAACAAGAGTCCACAACCCAGGCTGAGCCGGAACTCGTAGCCGAGCCACCAGTAGTTGCCGAGCAGGCTCCTTCGACAGTCATTGAGTCGCCGGTGAAACCGGTTGAGTCAGCAGAAGTAGCTTTACCTGAGCCAGAGGTTCATGTGGAGGCGGCAGAACCAGAACCAGAGCCAGAACCAGAACCAGAGGCGAAAGCTCCGGAGTCTGCCAGAGCACCAGTGGCCGAGATGGAGCCAGAGTTGGTCGCGGTTGAGCTTCCAAAGCGCTCGCTCGGAACCGGCATCAGGTCTCTGTTTAGTGAAAATTTCGATGTTGATGACCTGGAGGACATTTTGATCCTTGCGGACTTCGGGGTTGAGACGGCCGAAGAAATTACAAATCAGTTGAAGTCGGTAGCTCAAAAGCAGGGGGCAACCTCAGACGCTGAGCTGCGGCTGCTTTTGAAGGACCTGCTCGTTGAAAGATTGAGCAGAAACGACTCTTCTTTGAACCTAGATGACGGCAAGCTTCCGTATGTGATTCTGGTCGTTGGAGTCAACGGGGCCGGAAAGACCACCACGATCGGCAAGTTGGCCAGGTGGCTCAAAGATGGTGACTGGGAAGTTGTGCTGGGCGCCGCTGACACCTTCCGTGCAGCCGCGGTTGAGCAGCTTGCAACCTGGGCCGAACGAGCCGGAGCGCGGCTAGTGAAGCCTGCTAAGGAAGGCGCTGATCCAGCAGCGGTCGCCTACCAAACAGTTGAACTGGCGATCCAAGCCGAGGCTGACATCGCAATCATCGACACCGCCGGCAGACTGCAGAATAAGAAGGACCTGATGGATGAGCTTGGCAAAATTCGCCGAGCTGTTGAAAAGCAGGCGAAAATCTCCGAGGTCTTGCTAGTAATCGATGCGACCAACGGGCAGAATGCGATGAGTCAGGCAAAGGCGTTCGCTGAGGTTGCAGAGGTCACCGGAATAGTTATGACCAAGTTGGACGGCACTGCAAAGGGAGGAATTCTCTATGCATTGCAGAAAGAGCTTGATTTGCCAATTAAGCTCGTTGGTGTGGGCGAGCAGGTCAATGACTTTGCATTTTTCTCTCCGGAGGAATTTGCCAAGGGCCTGGTAGCAAGAAAATAGGAGTTTGATTGTTCGGCAATTTATCGGATCGCTTATCTGACACGTTTAAGAACCTGCGCGGCAAGGGCAGGCTGTCCGATAGCGACATCGATGCAACCCTGAGGGACATCCGCCGGGCTTTGCTGGAGGCCGATGTGGCGCTTGAGGTCGTAAAGGACTTCATCGCGGCCATTCGTGAGCGCGCCCTCGGCGACGAGGTGTCTAAGGCGCTGAACCCCGCTCAGCAGGTGGTGCAGATTGTCAATGAGGAATTGACCAAGATTCTGGGCACCGAAAACCACAAACTGCAGTTTGCGAAATCTCCGCCAACGGTGATCATGCTCGCCGGATTGCAGGGGTCCGGTAAAACAACGCTTGCCGGCAAGCTGGCCAACTGGCTAAAGGATCAAAACCAAACTCCAATTTTGGTTGCTGCCGACCTGCAGCGACCAAATGCCGTAACTCAGTTGCAGGTGCTTGGTGAAAAAGTCGGCGTCCCAGTGTTCTCACCGGAACCTGGTAACGGGGTCGGCGATCCGGTTGACGTTGCCAAAAAGGCCATTGCTCACGCTAAAAAGTCGCAATTTTCGGTCGTCATCGTCGACACCGCGGGACGCCTAGGTGTCGATGAAGAGATGATGCAGCAGGCAATCGGCATTCGTGATGCCGTTAGTCCTGATGAGGTTCTGTTTGTGGTGGACTCCATGCTCGGTCAGGATGCGGTGAACGTTGCCAAGGCATTCAAGGATGGCGTGGGAGTAACGGGCGTGGTCTTGACCAAGCTTGACGGAGATTCGCGCGGAGGTGCCGCGCTCTCGGTTGCCAATGTGACCGGAGCACCGATTCTGTTTAGCTCCACCGGAGAAGGCTTGGATGCGTTCGAACCGTTCTATCCAGATCGGATGGCGAGTCGAATCCTGGATATGGGTGACGTCATCAGCCTGATCGAACAGGCTCAACGCACTTTTGACCAGGAAGAGTCACAGAAGCTTGCTGACAAGATAGCCAACGAAGAGTTCACTCTGCAGGACTTTTTGGAGCAGATGCAGCAGCTTCGCAAGATGGGCAACATGAAAAACTTGCTCGGCATGCTTCCTGGTGCCGGAAAAATGAAGCAACAGCTTGAAGACTTTGATGAGTCTGAGATTTCACGCACGGAAGCCATAATTCGCTCGATGACCCCGGTTGAGCGCAACATGCCCAAGGTCCTGAATGGCTCTCGCCGGCTCCGAATTGCCAGGGGCTCTGGAACCAGCGTCAATGAGGTCAATCAGCTGGTCAATCGCTTCGAGCAGGCTGCAAAGGTCATGAAGACCATGTCCAAGGGTGGGATGCCAAATATCCCGGGCACCAACCCCGTCCAAATGGGCGGTGCCGTTGGCGGCGGTTACATTGGCGGAAAAAAGAAGGACAAGAAAAAGAAGGGCTCCAAGTCCGGAAATCCGGCCAAGCGGGCTGCTGAAAATCAAGGGTTGAGCTTCAATGCGGAGCCAGAAACAAAATCAGGCAGCGCATTTGGCATACAGAACTAGCAAAAGCTGCGGTTTTCTGGCAGACTTAGGTACTTCGAGCGTCTCGACCCTCTATCTGGGCGTAATCGAAAAACCTTGAGAAACCTCCGAGTGTAACCCCACGCTCACGGTGGAAACTCGCCCCAGCAACTCACAGGAGAATTGTGGCCGTAAAGATCCGCCTACAGCGCATTGGAAAAAAGCGCACCCCGCACTACCGCATTGTGGTAGCCGACTCTCGTACTCACCGAAACGGTCGAGTCATCGAGGAGATCGGTCGTTATGTTCCAACCAACGACCCATCGATTATTGAGATTAGCTCGGAAAGAGCACAGTACTGGCTTTCTGTTGGCGCTCAGCCAACCGAGCAGGCCAAGGTCCTACTTACCCTCTCTGGCGACATCGCCAACGAAAAGGGCGAGAAGGTCAACACCATCAAGCCACAGCCAGAGAAGGTTCCTTTCACTCCTGACAGCAAGAAGAAGTCAGTTCTTCTGCCAAAGGTAGAGAAGAAGGCTCCAGCCGAAGAGGCACCTGCAGAGAAGGCAGCACCTGCTGCAGAGGCAGCTCCAGCGGCCGAAGAAGCACCAGCAGCAGAAGCTCCAGCAGCCGAGGAGACTCCAGCTGCCGAGGTAGCTGTTGAAGCTCCAGCAGCCGAGGAAGCTCCAGCGGCGGATGCAGTAGCTGAAGAGGCACCTGCTGAAGAGGCACCTGCTGCAGAAGCAGTCGCAGAGGAAGCTCCTGCTGAAGAAGCTGCCGCTGAAGAGCCAAAGGCCGAATAGTTATGTTGCAGGCGACCCTCCAGTTTCTCGTTCGTTCCATCGTCAATAACCCTGACGATGCCACCGTTGCTACTCGCAAGGTTGGACCGAACGATCTTCTGGAGGTCCGCGTGCACCCAGACGACCTAGGTCGCGTTATCGGTAAAAACGGCCGAACTGCAACCGCCCTCAGGACGGTTGTAAATGCGCTAGCCGGAGGCAAGCGCGTCCGCGTAGACGTGGTGGATACAGATTTCTAGTTCCACCGAGCTCCGCGTGGGCCGCCTGCTCAAAGCACACGGCCTCAAAGGCGCAATCAAATTAGAGCTTTACACTGACAGTCCAAGCCAGCGATTTGCCGCAGGCTCTGTCCTCAAGCTTCAGGTCCCCGAAGACTCTGACTGGTTCGGTAAGCACATCACAGTCAAAGAACTTCGCTGGTACAACAGCTCCCCAGTTCTTTTCATCGAGGGTATTGATGACCGCGACCAGGCCGAAGGCCTAATCCGGGCGATTTTGCTGGTAGATCAGCCGCTAGACGAGCTTCCAGCAGAACCAGAAGCCTGGTTTGACCACCAACTGACCGGACTCAAGGTAATTCGAGCTGGAATTGAAATTGGTTCTGTTGTTCGCGTGGATCACATGCCTGCCCAGGATCTTCTAGCCATAAAGACCGCGGAAACCGAAGTGTTACTGCCGTTTATCAAGAGCTTCGTGCCTAGAGTTGACCTGGAAGCTGGGCTGGTAGAAATTACCCCACCAGGTGGACTTTTTGAGGACGTGAGCGAGGCTGTCGATGAAGATTGACGCGGTCAGTATTTTCCCTGACTTCTTCGATGTTCTAGACATCTCGTTGCTTGGCAAAGCCCGCGATCAGGGCCTGATTGAATTTCAAGCTCACGACTTGCGCAAGTGGACCAGCGACAAGCACAAGACTGTGGATGACTCACCCTATGGCGGCGGCGCCGGAATGGTCATGAAGCCCGAGCCTTGGGGCGAGGCCTTCGATGAGCTGATTGGCAAAGAGCAAAAGCCGGTCGTTATCTTCACAACACCTGCCGGGATTCCGTTCACGCAGGAGCTTGCTGTCGAATTATCAAAAAAGCCGCATCTGCTTTTTGCCTGCGGGAGGTACGAGGGTATTGACCAGCGAGTAGTCGACTACGCAGCGGGCGAAACTGAGGTGCTCGAAGTTTCGATTGGCGATTACGTCCTAAATGGCGGCGAAGTGGCTGCCGTTGCCATGATTGAGGCGATTTGTCGGCTCATTCCTGGCGTGATTGGTAACAGTGAATCTCTGACCGAAGAATCTCATAACTCTGGTTTGTTGGAGTACCCGAGTTACACCAAGCCCGCTAGCTGGAGGTCACTCCAAGTCCCTGACGTGCTGCTATCTGGTCATCATGCTGAAATCGAAAAGTGGAGGCACCAGGAATCACTTCTAAGAACTGGCAAAAACCGGCCAGATTTACTCGACGATTAGTTGCCATTGTGCCCAGCCTGTGGCAGACTTTCTAGTCGAGCCCAAACATCTCTGCCGCAGGGGAGCTGGGCCCAACAAATTATTAGACACTAGCCATTTTGACCTGCGCGCAAAAGGAAAGAAATAAAAATGAACATTCTTGATGAACTAGATGCAAAATCTCTTCGCACCGATATCCCAGACTTCCGTGCCGGTGACACCGTAAAGGTTCACGTAAAGATCATTGAGGGTAACCGCAGCCGTGTTCAGGTTTTCCAGGGAATCGTTATTCGCCGTTCAGGTGACAGCGTTCGCGAGACCTTCACCGTGCGTAAAGTTTCTTTCCAGGTTGGTGTAGAGCGTACCTTCCCAGTCCACAGCCCAGTTCTTGAAATGATCGAGCTGGTATCACGTGGTGATGTGCGACGCGCAAAGCTTTACTACTTGCGCAATCTTCGCGGCAAGGCTGCAAAGATTCGCGAAAAGCGCGACAACGTTTAACATCCACTAAAGATGTCACTTGGCGGAGGATCTAGGCCTAGACGGTCTGGGGTCTTAAGCCTGTTCAGACGAAAGCTCCGCAGAGCCAGGAAAAATTGGTTTCTAGCTTTTCTAGTCGATTTTGTTGCAATCGTTGGCGCTGCGCTTATCCTGTCTGTCCTTATCAAGGCTTTTCTGGTGCGGTCCTTCTTCATACCCTCCGGGTCAATGCTTGAAACACTCCAGATCAACGATCGAATAATCGTCAACGTTTTGGTGCCGGAAGTAATTCCAGTCCAACATGGCGACATTGTGGTTTTCAAGGACCCAGGTGGTTGGCTTGGGGTCGCTCCTACTCAGCAGAAGGAACCGCTGCAGGAATTCAGCGATTTCGTGCTTGGGACATTTGGCATTACCGCCCCTGACTCAGCAGAACATTTGGTAAAGCGGGTAATCGGCATTCCAGGAGACGTGGTCACCTGTTGCAATGCCGATGGTCAGCTGCTGGTAAACGGCCAAGCTATTGACGAGGTCTACATCAGAGCAGGCGCCAGCCCATCCGACATTGAATTCTCAGTTACCGTGCCGGAGGGTCATCTTTGGGTCATGGGCGATAATCGCGGAAACTCAACTGATTCCAGATATCATCAGGACCTTCCAACCGGCGGCTTTGTTTCACTGGACGTTGTTGTGGGCAGGGCAATCCTGATTAGCTGGCCGGTAGAAAACTGGACATATCTGGATAATCATCAGGATGTCTTTAGTGACGTACCCAAGCCTTGATCTAGAGCGGGAGCTGCTGGCAAATTACCGGTTTGTAATCGGTATCGATGAGGTCGGCCGGGGAGCCCTTGCAGGGCCTGTGGCCGTCGGTGCTTTTGCTCTTAGCTCGGACGGACTGGATTTCATGCCCAGCACTCTGCGGGATTCAAAGCTGGTGCCTGAACCCAAGCGAAAGCCGCTGGCTGTTGAGGTGGCAAGTTGGGGAACGGCCCGCGTTGGCTTTAGCTCGGTTCAAGTAATCGAGCAAAAGGGCATCAACAGCGCCCTGAGGCTTGCGGCGCTCGACTCGCTATCAGGCTTTGAGCTACAGGACACCATCGTGCTGCTGGACGGAAGCCACAACTGGCTTGGTGACTGCGGCGCCGAAGTTGTTGTCAGAGTAAAGGCCGACCGAGATTGTGGCAGTGTCGCCGGAGCCGCCATCAGCGCAAAAGTGGCAAGGGATGAACTCATGACTTCGCTGTCGAAAGATTTCCCCGATTACGGCTGGGACTCAAATAAGGGCTATGCCGCTCCGAGCCACATCAAGGCCCTGCAATCGATGGGCCCAAGCCAGCACCACCGTTTGAGTTGGCTAACAAAAATTCTTGGAGACCAGACAGCTCTGTTTTGAGGGTTAGGATTTATACATTATGGACGACAACGATTTCGAAGACTACGACAGGGACGCTGAGCTCGCTCTCTATCGCGAGTACCGAGATGTCGTAAAAATGTTCCGCTTCGTTATTGAAACAGAGCGCAGGTTCTATCTTGCCAATGAGGTTGAGCTGAAGCGGGTCGACACCGCAACTGATTTCTACTTCGAGCTTGCGATGACAGACGTTTGGGTTTGGGATATTTACCGGACCGATCGCTTCGTAAAGCAGGTCAAAGTCATGACGTTCAAGGACGTGAACGTCGAGGAAATCGGCAGCCAGGAAATTGAGATTCCTGAAGAGTTAGCAGTTGGCGATCAGCCCTAGTTACTAACAGCTCAAGCAATAGCTCCAAGTAATCGGGTTCAAGTTTGCGACCCTCTCCTAAAACGAGAGGTGATTATGAAACTCGATACTGACCAACTTGAAACCATCCGCTACTCGATGCTCTCAGAGCCCGGGGATGCACTGGCTCATTTGCTGTTCGAGCAATTCGGTTCCAGCGTGAGCATGAAACTGACTGAGCCTAAAGCGCTGAGAACAGTCACGGATTTCCTGCTCGAGTTCCATCCAGAAAAACTAAGCAATTTGCCCGGCCTTATTGAGCGATTCGAATTTCGAAGCGCACTTATTGACCTCGAAGCCACCATGAACAAAGCCACGCGCTGGGGTGCTAGGCCGGTATTTTTCAGTGATCTACCCGGCCTGGCAAATCGACTTGCTGACCTTGGCGATCACGCACCGTATTTGGTTTGGGTAGCTGGAGACCCAGCCGCACTGGAGCTGGACTATGCCGGTGTTGTCGGCACCAGAACTCCAACTCCAACCGGGCTCAACAACACTTCCAAACTTGTTCGAATGCTGAACAAGCCCGTGGTTTCCGGCGGAGCCAAGGGAATAGACGCTGCAAGTCATCGGTCGGCACTGGATGCAGGATTGCCAACGATTGCATTCATGGCCGGAGGAATCGACCGAGCATATCCTTTGGAGAACTGGTCGCTATTTCATGAGTTGGTGCGCTCTGGTGGGGCACTGGTGTCCGAACTAGCGCCTGGAACTGCTCCCAGCCGATTTCGCTTTCTGCAGCGGAACCGGCTCATCGCAGCGACTTCAAGCGAGCTCTATGTGGTGCAGGCTGCCTATCGGTCGGGATCCAGGAACACCGCAAATGCTGCTCGGATGCTCGGTCGGGAGGTCTACGCAGTTCCAGGGGCATGGTCTGACCGCGCCTGCCAGGGCACAAATGCCATGATTCAGGAGGGGTTAGCCAAAGCCTTTCATTTAGACCTTCGCCAAAGGTTTGACCGGGAAGATTCCAGAAGAAGAGTGGAGGATGCGATGCGAAACGGGGCAAGAACAAACATCGAAATTGCCGCAGAATCGGGACTGCGATTACAGGTTGTGGAGCAGGTCGCTAAGGCAATTGAGCTTGATGGGCACTCAGTGCCAACTGCCCAGTTGTGATCGCAGGTTAGGCGACACAGCGCTTAGGTTTTGCAAGGGCGCGTTAGTTACCTCGAGATTGAAATTCGAGATTAGTGTTTTGTTATGGACCTCACCGACGAACTGACCGGCTACGGCAGGTGGCTGAGCTCCCGCGGAACCAGCCCCAATACTCAAAAGGCATATCTTTCTGATGTCCGCGACTACCTAGAATTCCAAAAGGTAACCAAGGCTGAACTAAATCTTGAGTCGCTGAGAGCTTGGCTCTACAAGCAATCTGAAGCAGGGTCAACCAAAAGCACACTCGCCAGAAAAACGTCTTCCATCAAAGTATTCACCGGTTGGCTAGTGGATGAGGGCAAAATTGATTCCGACCCTGGGCTACGACTCCGCTCTCCTAAATTGGACCGGCCGCTGCCTAAAGTTGCCTCCGAGAAGTCGCTTTCAGAGCTGTTCGAGCGACTCTCGGCAGCTCCTTCCAAGGACAACCCGCAAGGGCTAATGGCTCGCCTTGTAATGGAGCTGCTCTATGCCACTGGCATGCGAGTTAGCGAACTTCGAGGCCTGGATCTGACTGACATCGACCATTCCAGGCAGTTGCTGAAAGTCACCGGCAAGGGTGATAAGCAACGAATGCTGCCCTTTGGGCAAAGCGCCAAGGACGCCTTGGATGATTGGTTGCGCTCTGGCAGACCGGTCCTAGCCGCAGAGCATTCACCGGATTCACTGCTGCTGACTTCACGCGGTCGTCGGGTTGGCGTTAGGCAGCTTTACGATTTGGTGGCCAAGCAACTAGCGACCACCTCAACCGGATCAGCTGGCCCCCACACTCTTCGCCATTCAGCCGCAACTCACTTACTGGACCATGGCGCTGACCTTAGGGCGGTTCAGGAGATACTCGGGCATGCGTCGCTTGGTACCACTCAGATTTACACGCACGTGTCGGTGGAGCGGCTCCGATCGTCATTTGAGCAGGCTCACCCCAGGGCCTAGAGCTTCAAAACACTCGGCTCCAAGGTGCCAAGAAAGAGTTCGGGGTTTAGGTAACCAAATTCGGACCGAACCGACATGTGGACGCATTTCTGACAGTGTTCGGAAAAGCTGTCATGGGTTGTGCAGCGAGTGCCAACTGACTGGCTATCGGAAACATGCTGCCCCGTACTAACTGCTGAGCACACTTGCTCAAAGCTGACGAGCAATCCAGCGTTCGTCCGAAACGTCACAACACTTCTGTCCACGACGATTCCCGCAAAAGTTACAACTCCGCCAACCGGAGCCAATATCGGCTCATCATCATCGACCACAAAATCAAGCCCTCGGTGTCCAGAGCCTTTCGCGGTGACAGGGGCAATGAAACTTCTCTCAACCTCGAAATACGGAACTGGCTCTGCCCAAATTTCCGGAACTGAAAAGGCAGATTCGCCGATCGACATCAAGAGAGCCAAGAGCGTGAAAATTTTCATCATGGCAAAAGCTTTGCTGACATCGGTTTCATGGTCGGCTTAGCCGCTAATGGGCTAGCAAAACTCCCAGAATGCTTGGTATGCTTATAAGACGTCATAAGCCTTTTGGTTTTTGGCGAATTCGCGTGTTCCAATCACTTTGACAACTCGGTCCTAGCAATAGGTGCTGTCAAAAGGAATGCCAGGGATTTGACCGACCGGTTGAATCATAAAACTGAGTGGATGCCTTGCGCATCCAAGAGGAGGGCCAATTGGCCATGATCACAATGCGTCAGCTACTAGACGCGGGAGTTCACTTCGGGCACCAGACTCGTCGTTGGAACCCAAAGATGAAGCGGTTCATTCTTACCGACCGCTCCGGCATCTACATCATCGACCTGCAGCAGTCTGTAACCCAGATTGACCAGGCCTACAACTTCGTGAAGGACATCGTTGCTAACGGTGGATCGATCATGTTCGTTGGAACCAAGAAGCAGGCCCAGGAAGTTATTTCTGTTGAGGCCAAGCGCGTGGGTCAGCCATACATCAACCAGCGTTGGTTGGGTGGACTGCTAACAAACTTCAACACCGTCAACAAGCGAATCCAGCGACTAAAGGAGCTGGACACCATGGACTTCGATGACGCCAGCAAGTCAAGCTTCACCAAGAAAGAGCTTTTGATCTTCCGTCGCGAGCGCGACAAGCTAGAGAAGTCACTTGGTGGTATTCGCAACATGAGCAAGACCCCAAGTGCGCTATGGGTTGTTGACACCATCAAGGAGCACCTTGCAATTACTGAGGCCAAGAAGCTTGGAATCCCAGTTATCGCAATCCTTGACACCAACTGTGACCCAGAGGACGTAACCATTGGAATCCCTGGAAACGATGACGCGATTCGCTCTATCGAAATCCTTACCAAGGTAATTGCTGACGCTGCTGCAGACGGCATGATTGCCCGTCACAGCAAGGGCGAAGAGCAGGCTGAGCCACTAGCTGAGTGGGAGCGCGAGCTTCTAGAGCAGGGCTCCGAGGCTAGCGCGCCAGAGTCAGACGAGGCCAAGGCTGCTGCACCTGCAAAGAAGACTGCTCCAAAGGCAGCCGACAAGAAGCCAGCGGCAAAGAAGACCGAAAAGCCTGAAGCGGCGCCTGAGGCTGCCGCTGAGACCCCAGTTGCTGAGACTGAGGCAGACAAGAAGGACGCATAATGGCTAACTACACAGCTCAAGACGTAAAGGCGCTTCGCGAGAAGTCTGGCGCCGGAATGATGGACTGCAAGGGTGCTTTGGATGAAGCAAACGGCGACATCGAGAAGGCTTTTGAAGTCCTAAGGCTCAAGGGCCTAAAGGGTGTTTCAAAGCGTGAGGGTCGCACCACTTCAAATGGACTAGTTGTTTCCCGAATCTCTGGCGAGACCGGACTGCTAATCGAATTGGCTTGTGAGACTGACTTCGTTGCCAAGGCAGAGAACTTTGTAGTTCTTGCAGATCAGGTTGCTGATGCAATCTCAGCAGCCGGCGCAACAACCGTTGAGGAAGCACTTGCTGCTCCGCTTGACGGCGCCACCGTAGCTGACTCAATCACTGACAAGGCAGCGATCATGGGGGAGAAGGTGGAGCTTCGCAAGGTTGAGGTCATCTCCGCTCCTGGAATCGACGCTTACCTGCACCGCACCAGCAAGGACCTACCTCCTCAGGTTGGCGTTTTGCTTGGCTACGAGGGGTCAGACGCAGAGACTGCTCACGACATCGCGGTTCACATCGCAGCTTTCAGCCCTGTGTATCTTTCACGTGAAGATGTCCCAGAGCAGGTCGTTACTCAGGAGCGCGAAATCGCAGCTGAGACCGCTCGCAACGAGGGCAAGCCAGAGGCTGCACTAGACAAGATCGTTGAGGGTCGCGTGACCGGTTTCTTCAAGGAAACCTGTTTGCTAGACCAGGCATTCGCCAAGGACTCAAAGCAAAGCGTCGCTCAGGTTGCTAAGGCAGCTGGACTGACCATCACTGGTTTCACCAGATTGCGCGTTGGCGTTTAGTTCAAAAAAAGTGAGCGGGCTCGGTCTTTGACCGGGCCCGTTTCCTTTTTCGCTCTAGTATTGGTAGCGAACCGTGCGATTGTTGGAGGACTAGTTGGAGACCAAAAAAAGAAGAGTTCTTCTCAAAATATCGGGTGAGGCATTTGGTGCCGGAGGCCTGGGCGTAAACCCAGACGTTGTATCTGAAATCGCAAAGAAAATTGCCGAGGCTTCTGCGAGCGTTGAAATCGCAATTGTGGTCGGAGGCGGCAACTTTTTCCGCGGAGCGGAGCTTTCAAACCGAGGCATGGATCGCGGTCGCGCCGACTACATGGGAATGCTCGGAACCGTCATGAACGCCCTCGCACTTCAAGACTTTATTGAGCAGGCCGGAGCCGACGTTAGGGTCCAGACCGCCATCTCAATGGCGCAGGTTGCCGAACCATATCTTCCGCTCCGCGCAATTAGGCACCTGGAGAAGGGCCGCATAGTGATTTTTGGAGCGGGCGCTGGCTTGCCCTATTTCTCCACCGACACCGTCGCTGCGCAGCGCGCTCTTGAGATTGACGCTGATGAGGTGCTGGTTGCAAAAAACGGCGTCGACGGAGTTTACTCCTCGGACCCTAGGGTGAATCCAGATGCGAAGAAGCTGGTCGAGATCAGCTATCAGGATGCCTTGGTGCAGGGACTGAAAGTTGTGGATTCAACAGCGTTCTCGCTCTGCATGGACAACAAAATGCCGATGCGAGTGTTCGGCATGGACGATATTTCTCAGGCCCTATTGGGTAAAGATGTTGGCACTAGGGTTCAGGCCTAGGTCAGAAGGAGCAAGGAAATGATTAGCGAAATTATGGCGGGCGCCAAGGAAAAGATGGAGAAGGCGCTCGAGGCCACCAAGGATGACTTTGCTTCGGTGAGAACCGGGCGGGCTAACCCGGCTATGTTCCAGAAGGTAATGGTGGATTACTACGGAACCATGACCCCGATCTCACAGCTAGGTTCGATTCAGAACCCCGAGGCGCGCTCGATCATCATCAACCCATACGACAAGAGCGCACTGCCTGCCATCGAGAAGGCCCTGATGGCAATGCCAAACCTGGGTGCTCAGCCCAACAGCGACGGCGAAATCATCAGGATTAATCTTCCCGAGCTAACCGAGGAGCGCCGTAAGGAATACGTGAAGCTCACTCGCGACAAGGCAGAGCACGGCCGAGTTTCAGTGCGAAGCATCAGGCGCGGAGCCAAGGACGCTTTAGAGGCAGTCAAAAAAGATGGTGGTGCTGGTGAAGACGAGGTGGACAGGGCTGAGAAAGAACTCGAGACTCTGACCAAGACTCACACTGACCGCATCGACGAGGCCTTGAAGAACAAAGAAGCTGAGCTGCTAGAGGTCTAAGTGGAAAGCGCCAAGACTAGAACCCTGGGACCGCGATTAGCGGTCGGTTTCAGCCTTGGCGGTGTGTTTCTGCTGTCGCTTCTGCATCCACTCGCTTTCACCCTGCTGGTTGCCCTGGCATCGGGGTTTGCAGCTGCGGAACTAGCTCGAGCCATGAGGCAAGCCGGCTGGCATGTCCCAAGGCTTATTGTTGCCCTGGCGCCTGCAATCTTGATTGCAACCTACCTTTTTGGGGCCATGGGTCAGTGGCTGGGTTTCCTGGTCGCCTTCGGAGCTCTCGTGGCCTGGCGAATTTTGACGCTTTTAGTTCAGTCAAATAGGCAAAGCGCGAAGCAAACGCTTCGTGATTTCGGCGGAACTGCATTTGTGCTGGTTTATGTGCCGGTGCTGCTGAGCTTTGCTATTCAACTTGTGGACATTCCGGGTGGACGAGCCTGGGTTCTTGGAATGGTCCTTACGGTGGTCGCAATCGACACCTTTGGCTACCTGATTGGCCGATTCTTCGGTAAAACCAAGCTCTCCCCGGAAATCAGTCCTAAAAAGACCTGGGAGGGCCTAGGAGCATCAATAGTCGGAGCAATTGTCGGTGGGCAGCTGCTGGTGCTGTTGACGCCTGCCTCATTTTGGTTCGGCTTACTGTTCGGGGCAGCGATTCTTATGAGTTCAGTGCTTGGCGACCTGTCTGAGTCACTTCTCAAACGCGACTTGAACGTGAAAGACATGGGGACAGTCCTTCCGGGACACGGAGGGGTATTGGATCGCATTGACTCACTTATTCCGTCCTCATTTGTTGCCTTCCTGCTAAGTCAGATGGTGTTTTGAGAATGTTTGCGCTGAATCATGAAGGTGTTGCCGGTTATGACCCGGCTCAAGTCGACGTGTTCATGGGCAGAGTGGAAACACAATTTCGTGAACCGCAGCGCAATCTAGTGACCTCGTCCATGGTGACCTCAGTCAGATTCGCACTAGTTCCTGGTGGCTATCAGGTAAAAGCAGTGGACAACACGCTTGCTAAGTTGGCCGACACTCTGGAAACCAGGGAGATCAGTCACCGCATTAGACGCGGTGGCAAAGCCCGGCTAGTAGCAGAGCTTCGAGCAGCAACAAAGGCAATTTCGGAGGTCTTGAAGGTCGGCGCTGTAGAGAGCTTCAGCGTTGAGCGACGCGGCTACCGAAAATCAAACGTGAAGTCGCTGATTGCGGCCATGGCCGTCGTGCGCGGAGAGTTGATTGCGCCCGAAGCCTTTGAAGTGCGAACCCGAGAGCTCGGTCGTGCTAGATCTGGGTTCTCTAGGGCGGAAGTAGATGATTTCTGTTCACTGGTTGCTAGCGCCACGAACAAGCAGAACGCTCCGAGCTGATTGCTCGAACGCTAAAGCCCCAATAGGCTTAGAGGTCGCAAGGAGCAAAATTGGCCAAACACAGATCACAAGGGTTACGCCCCCGGATTAGTTCCGGCTTGGGCTTTGTCTTTGTCTCTTCGCTGGTCATGCTCACCGCCGTCGATCCCTACTCGGGGGCCTTCGCTTCCTCGGAAAGTCTGCAAAGCTTTGATCGCGACATGACTTACCAAAAGCTAACCGTGCAGCCAATCGCCGGCCAAGACTTCGAGCGTGGATTATTTGAGTTGGTCGATGGTGCGAATGCGGTTCGACTGGTCGTAAAAAACGCGGCCTACCCAGACCCAGGAACAGCAAAGGCGTTCGCGCTTGAACAGGTTTCAGCCAAGGGCTGGGAGTTCGCCCAGTACTCGTGCCTAGTGAAGCTCTGGGAGCGCGAAAGCAATTGGCGCTGGAGCGCGACCAATAAGTCATCCGGAGCCTATGGCATCCCGCAGTCGCTGCCTGCTAGCAAGATGGCCTCGGCTGGAGCAGACTGGCGCACCAACCCAGAAACTCAAATTAGGTGGGGCATCAGTTACATCGATGGTCGCTACAGTTCCCCGTGTGCAGCTCTAGCTCACTCTGATGAGCACAACTGGTACTAATGGTTGCAAAAAGACCACGCCGAAATGCCCCGAAGCGGGAGTACCGGGAACTGGATCTAAATCTAGTTCGCACCTCACTTCCGAAAGTTGAATTCAAACGAGGCAATGAGTTCCAGGTGCAGCAGACCTCGGGCACCAATGCAGAGGCCGGAAAGAGTTGGCTTTGCCCAGTCTGCCGAATCGAAATTGAACCGGGTCTGACCCACACAGTTGCCTGGGACCTTCATCGCGGTGTTGAAACCAGACGTCATTTTCACAATCATTGCTGGAAGCTATTTGATGGGATGCTGACCTAATGGAAGAGATTAGATCGGGAACAATCCTGCCTGGCATCCGAGAGGATATCGAGCTTCACACTAGCGACGGCCTGACCTTGGTTGGTGAGCTAGCACTGCCGGCAGAGTCTGCGCCGGCAGTGACACTGATTACTCTGCACCCGCTTCCAACCCACGGTGGGTTTATGGATTCACACATCCTGCGCAAGGCGGCCAACCGACTACCTGCAATGATCGCGGCGGCGGTACTTAGGTTCAATACCCGAGGAACCACTTCGCCCAGAGGCACCTCACAGGGAAGCTTTGATGGTGGCGTCGGCGAGGCGGCAGATGTTGCCGCCGCAATCAAGTTTTGCGCGGACCGGGGGCTTCCAAAGCCTTGGTTAGTTGGCTGGTCCTTTGGCACTGAACTGGCGATCAAGTACGGGCCAGACCATGAGATCCTCGGGGCAATCCTGCTGTCTCCGCCACTTCATCGCGCAACGCAGCAGGACCTAGCCAGGTGGAATGATTTTGATAGGCCGCTAGTGGCGCTTGTTCCTGAGCTAGATGAGTTCTTGCCGCCAGCAGAGGCGGCGGCTGGGTTTGCGATTGTTCCCAAAGCTCAGGTAATTGCGTTCCCCGATGAGAAGCACCTGTGGGTTGGAGAGCGCGCTACCAGGTCGGTATTAGATCAAATTGCCGAGATTACGGTTCCCGGCTCGGCGCCACTTCCGACTAGCTTTTAGCGAAGCTGCTGCTTAGGCATCCAAACTTCACGAACGATCATTAGCGTTGAAGCTGCCACTGGGATTGCAATAACAGCACCCAAAACTCCCATGAGCGTTCCACCCATCAATGCGGCGATTACAACAAGTGCAGCAGGGACCGATACTGCTCGCTTCATCACCCTGGGGGCAATGATGTATGCCTCCAGTTGAAGATAGATGGCGTAATAAATAACGACCACAAGCGCCAACTGCGGACCTTCAATCAAGGTCACCAGCGTCACAATGATTGCTGAGGAGATCGGCCCGACCAGTGGGATTAGCGAAACCGTGAAGGCCACCAGTACCAACAGCAAGGCAAACGGAGCGCCAATGATTGACAGGAAAATGAACAAGATTGTTGCGTGAATCGCGCTCACCGAAGCCTGCCCCATAACCCAGCGGCCCACTGAATAGGCAATCTGGTCGGTTAACTTTCTGAATCGCTCACGCTTGGATGCCGACGTGAGAAGCGCCAGGTAGTCCTTCATCGACTCCAATGAAGCCATGAAGTAAAGTGTCAAAATAACAACAATCACGATTCCCACCACGCCAGTGAGAACCCCAATTCCAACCTGCAGCACCCCACCTAAAAGGCCGGGCCAGTTATTTGAGTCAGTGATGAATTCCAAACTTGAATCAGTTGCTGCGGTTATGGTTCCGCCTAGCTGCTGATCCCACTGAGCAATCAGCTCGGTGGTGACCAGGGTGGAGGCAATTTCTGGAATCTGTTGAATTAGCTTGGTGGCTTCCGAAACTGCGGTCGGGACTATCGCCCAAATAACCAATCCCACAAACCCTAGGAAACCAATAACAACGATGCCAACCGCAACTGGTCTTGGAATCTTGCGCTTGGTCAGCGAGCGCACAACCGGGTCAAGGCCGAGCGCAAGAAATAGTGCTATCGCTATGTATGTCAAGATGGTGGCTGTCTGGCTGATTGCAGCGCCAATGACGATTGCGGTCAGAACTCCAATGCCGCCGGTCAAACCGAGCTGGAAAGAGTTAACAACCCGAGCCCTCTGCTCCATTTAGTCCTCCAGCTGATCGATGCTGCTTAACAAGCTACGCAATTTCTTGAGATAAAGCTCGCTTGACTTGACCTTATTCTCAATTTCATTCACTCGAACCTTGGCTGCCTTTTCCGTTTCGAGTGCCTTTTGTCTGGCTAGCGCCAGGGTCTCGGCGGCCTCTAGGTCAGCCTTATGGGCGATCGCCTCTGCTTGCTTTCGCGCCTCTTGAAGAATGCGACCCTGTGCTTGAGAGGCCTCCATCTCCAGCGCTTGGATCTCAAGGCGAATTGTTGAGATTGTCTTTTTTAGGCTCGACAGGTCCTTTTTGGCAGATTCCAAGTAGCCCTGGGTCTCGGCAACGGCTTTGTTGTGAAGGTCGAGGTATTCCTCTTCTGCCTTTTTGCGCCTGGTCGCCAGCTGAGCTTCCAATTCGGCTACCGCTAATTCCTTGGCAGCGTTTTCAATTCCTAGCTTGTCTAGGGTCGCATACTCCTGAGACGCAACCTTGGAGGCTAGTTCTGCCTTAACTTTTTCAACTTCTCGCTTAGCCGTTGTCTTGATTGCAGCAACCTCAGTTGCGGCCTGGCCTCTGATGCGCGCAACCTCAAGCTCAGCACTCTGGATGCGCTCCTTGGCCTCGATTCGAGAGTTTGCGGTTAGTAGTTCGGCCTCGTGTTTGGCCGCAGCAACCTGTCGGGCGGCTCTGCGCTCGGCCGCTCCCATTTGTTCTTGGTACTGCTGCTCAGCATTTTCCAGAAGCTTGGCCGCCTGGTCGTTGGCCTCTGCCAACAGTGCCGCGGCCTGGCTGCTCGCGGCTTCCTCTAGTTCCCGGGCGGAGTTCTCAGCTCTAATCAACAACTCTGCGGCCTCTGCGCCAAGGCTTGCAAAGTTTGGCGCGGTGGTGCTGTCAAGCTTTCGTTGGGTTTGCTCCAGGTTCGACCTGGTCTCCTTGAGTTCCTCAGCTGTGTCGGCGTATTGTTCGCGCAGTCGGACCAGCTCTGAGTTAAGGGCTTTGAGTTCGCGCTCGACCGCTTCCGGGTCATAGCCTCGCTTGGAGGTCTCAAAGCGATTAAATTCAGTGGACAAGATCGATCCTTGGTTGAGCGGTAAACTTTTCGGGCTTGCCAATTCTACTCGGAGCTTGAATATATGCGTTTTTGGATTGCTCTTTTGATCTTCGTATCAGGGCTGACCTCTAGTGCCGTCGGGTTTGTCAACCAACTCGAGAATCAACCGATTGACGTTATCAACGCATCTGGATCACTTACCAAGCCCACCAGCTACGTGATGATTCCCAACTCTGTGCTCAGCGCCTACCAGGGGGAAACCTCGGTATTTGCAATTGGCGACGGGGCCATTTTTATGTCCTCCGCAAGACAGTCTGACTTGGTCGCCTGGTTGGGCGATGCTCCCTATGTCGAGCTCAGGCTGAATGTCGATGCGACAAATAAGAAAGTCAGTCTGGCAGAGATTGAGCGACCAGGTCAGGGCACTCCGGCCGATCCGGTTGGGTCTGATATTTGGAAGTACGAGCTCAGCTCCAATGGCACCGCACTGCTTCCGGTGACTGTGGACAATGAGATTGCAATTTTGATTGCCTCGACCGGGGTCGATCTGGCGCCAAGAACGGTTCGGGTCAGCTGGGACCTAGGTGAGGTTGCAGCCGCAGTGGCCCCAATCACTCTGATCGGCATTGGTTTGATGCTGGTTGGAGCACTTTTTGGCATCTATGCCGCAATTCATTACGGCCGAAAGTTCCGAAGCCGCCGAAACAAGAGGGGCCCGCGAAAGCCCAAGCCAATTAGAGCTCGAGGCACAAAGTCCCAGGCTGGCCCAGCTCCACTTACTGGCCGAAGGGCACACCGAGCACTCAAGACAGCGGCAGTCGCGGGCACTATCTCGCTGCTGACTGGCTGTGTCCCAAACTATGAAAACCCGATTGTTTCACCGTCGCCGTTGGACCAGCCGGGGATTCTCACTGCATCCTTAGACAGAAACCAGCTGGATAAAATCCTTGATGATCTGGACCAGGTGGTTTCGACCGCGGACCTGTCACTAGACCGGGAGTCACTGGAGGTTCGAATGGCCGGACCAGCTCTAGAAATGAGGCGAGCGGCTTACGCTCTGGCGGCCAAGACAACCGATGACCCGCTCGATGGTCCGGCTCCATTGACGCTTTCGCCTATTCAGTTGTTTCTTCCCAGTGCCACCGACACCTGGCCCCGCACCGCCATGGTGATTGCCGGCGACGGCGAGCTGGTGATGATGTTGCTAAGGCAAGACAGCCCGAGGGATCAATACAAGCTTTACCAGTATTCCAACTTGTTGCCTGGCATCACTTTTCCAGAGGTCCCAGCTGAGTCGGTTGGTGCCAACGCACTCAAGGCCGATAACAAGTTCCTGTCAATGGATCCGGCAAGCTTGGTAGAGGGCCTAGGCAATCTTTTGAACCAGGGTGAGAATTCGCCCTGGACACTCCTGATTGACCCGGATAACCAATATGTCTCAGAGGTTTCATCAGTTCAGCTTGGCCTGCAAGAAACTCTCAGCAATGCAAACCTTGATTTCAAGCACCAGCTGGCAGCAACCGATCCGGTTCTGCTCGCAAACTCCGAGGGTGGCGCGTTGGTTGCTCTGTACATGATCGACACCTACACGATCATTCCCAAGGAGCCGGGGGATGCGGTAGCAATTACTGGCGATGAGGCAGTTCTCCTGGGAACAGGCGGCAGTGCCACGGGAATCGAGACCAGCTACGGCGCCATGTTGCTATTCAATGTGCCAGCGGCTGGCTCTGATGCCAGGGCTAGCTTGCTGGGCGCGAGCCAGCAACTACTTTCTGCAATAACCTTGGGTGGATAATGAGCAATTTCGGAGCAATGGATTTGTCTGGCCTTACCAAAAAAGACCAGCCGGTGGCCAGTAAGGCCGTAGCAGATTGGCTTGTCAAGGGCGATGAGGCGACGCTCCGGGCTTACCTAAGCCTGTCCGAGACCACCCCGGTGTTGATGTTGGTTACCGATCAGTCGGAGGCATCCGCTCGCGTCAGGAGCGTGGTTTACGAAGTAATTCAGGCCAGTGCTGGAAGGTTCGCGGGAATCGAAATAAGCATTGAGGAGCAGCCTCAAATAGCTCAGGCAGTCGCGGTTGCGCAAGCCCCTGCAATGCTGGCAATTCTCGCTGGTCAACCAGCCCCGCTGTTTCAGGGCGAAGCGACCAAAGAGCAGCTCATGACCGTTTTGGGTCAGGTGTTACAGATGGCCTCCGAAAAGGGCATTACTAGCCAAGTCAGCGCCAATGGCACACCAGTAACACCAGAGCGGCCACTGTCCCCGGAGCATCAAGCGGCGCTGACCGCAATCGATTCGGGAGACTTGCCAGAGGCAAAGCGACTCTACGAAAAGTTGATTGTTGAATACCCGAATGACTCCGAGGCCAAAGCTGGCTTGGCGCAGGTGAGCCTCATGATCCGGCTGAGCGAAGGCTCTTCCAGTGCAGCCGGCGATGAATTGGCCAAGGTTTTTGGCCAGGCCGACCAGCTACTTATTTCCGGCGACGCAGACAGCGCGCTCGGGTCACTACTGGATCGATTTGAAGTTGACTTTGAAGCTCGCGACCAAATCCGTCAGCGGCTACTTGAACTGTTTATTTTGATCGGTGATGCTGAGCCGTCGGTACTAGCTGCCAGGCGAAGGCTCGCCACCCTGATGTTTTAGTTTGAGGCTTTCAGCTCACTCCTACCCAGTGCTAACAGACGCCCGCCGCTAGGCTTTAGTCATGTCAGTTTTTCTGGACCATGCCTCAACAACGGCGCTAAGGAAAACCGCGAAGACGGCCCTGAACGACGCCCTGGAGATGCTAGGTAACCCTTCGAGTGTTCACAGTCAGGGAAGAACCACCAGAGAGCTGCTAGAGGCCTCTCGTGACGCCCTGGCCCAAGCTTGTGGCGCTAATAGGTCAGAAATAATCTTCAACTCCGGTGGCACCGAGGGAGATAACCACGCCATAAAGGGCATCTACTGGAAACAAAACCAGCAGGATCCAACCCGACGCGTCATCATCACCTCTCCGACTGAACACCATGCTGTGCTCGATCCAGTTTCTTGGCTGGCGGCCAATCAGGGCGCTGAAGTGCACTACGTGAAGCTCCTTAGAAATGGCATGCTTGATTTTGACGATTTAGAGCGCTTGATTGACCAGCACTCCTCTCAAATTGCCCTGATTAGCCTGATGTGGGTGAATAACGAAACCGGAGTTATCACCGATATTCCCAGGGTGACTGAGCTGGCTTCAAAACATTCAATTCCAGTCCATAGCGATGCCGTTGCTGCCTTTGGTCACGTGCCAATCAATTTTGCCGAAAGCGGCCTTACTGCAATGAGTCTGTCGGGTCATAAGGTGGGCGCTCCAATTGGGGTGGGTGCATTGGTCGTTGCCAGAAGCGCCAAACCGGCATCGCTTGTTCACGGGGGAGGGCAAGAGCGAAGCCTGCGATCTGGAACCATGAATTATTCGATGGCCGCTAGCTTTGCCGCTGCAGCTGGCGAGGCAGTTGCTGAATTGGGTAAAGAAATGACCCGAGTCGCTTCGCTCAGGCAAAAACTGGAGCAGGCTGTTGCGCAAATAGTGCCGGATGTAATTTTCACTTCGGCTGATGCTGAGCGAGCTTCCTACAACTCGCACATGATTCTTCCCGGCACTCAGTCTGATGCGCTGCTGTTTCTGCTGGATCAGCAAGGAGTGTGCGTCTCGGCGGGCTCTGCTTGCCAGGCAGGTGTTCTTGGGCCCTCTCACGTTCTGATTGGCATGGGCTACACCCAGCAAGAAGCCTCCGCCTGTATTCGGGTAACGCTTGGTTCAACCACTGATCAATCTGACATTGAGGCCTTCACAGCTGCGCTTGCCAAGATCTACCCGGTTGCGCTCCAGGCAACGCCTGCATAATTCCTTGATACAAATTAGACTTGCCTGATGCGTGTACTGGCAGCTATGAGCGGTGGAGTGGATTCCGCGGTTGCGGCTGCCCGGGCTGTTGAGCTGGGGCATGAGGTCATCGGCGTCCACCTAGCACTTTCGAGAATGCCGGGAACCCTTAGAACTGGATCACGCGGCTGCTGCACAATCGAGGATTCAATGGACGCCCAACGAGCGGCCAATAAGCTCGGAATCCCCTTCTATGTTTGGGATTTCTCGGAGCGATTCAAGCTGGATGTAGTAGATGACTTCATAGCCGAGTACCAGGCCGGTAGAACTCCTAACCCATGCATGCGCTGTAATGAGCGCATCAAGTTTGCAGCGCTTTTAGAGCGAGGCCTGTCACTTGGTTTCGATGCAGTCTGCACCGGTCACTACGCCTCCATAGTGGACGATGGCGCCGGAAACCTAGAGCTTCACCGCTCGCTGGCAATGGCCAAGGACCAGAGCTATGTTCTTGGAGTGCTAAACGCCAAGCAGTTGGAGCATTCCATGTTCCCGTTGGGAGCAACCGCATCCAAGGACCTGATTCGTCAGGAGGCCAGAGACCGCGGCCTTAGCGTTGCCAATAAGCCAGACAGCTATGACATCTGCTTTATCCCAGAGGGTGACACCCGGGATTGGCTCAAAGACTTTGTTCCAACCGACCCGGGAAAGATCGTCGACACCGAGGGTAATGAGCTTGGCGAACATGACGGTCACGTTGGTTTCACAATCGGTCAGCGCAAGGGACTAAGAATTGGTAAGCCCGCCGCAGACGGGAAGCCCAGATATGTGCTTGAGATTCGACCAAAGACCAAAGAAGTTGTAGTCGGTCCAGAAGCTGCACTAGAGATTGCTGAGCTTTCCGGCGCTCGCTACACGTGGTGTGGAAAGGCTCCGGAGGCTCCCGAGCAGGAATTTGCCTGTGAGGTGCAGGTCAGGGCCCACGGAGACACTGTCAAGGCCCTAGCAGCCGTGGTTGATGGCGAACTAAGGATCACTCTGGTTGAGCCGCTCTACGGCGTTGCTACCGGTCAAACAGCAGTTGTCTACCTTGGAACCAGAGTTCTCGGGCAAATGACGATCGACAGCACCCGCAGCAAGGTCACCTCAGGTGTCTAATGACCTGGAGCGCATCGACGAGCTAAAGATGCTAATCGAGCGTTACCGTCACGCTTATTACACGGAAGACCAATCCCTGGTCTCAGACATGGAATATGACCAGCTGGAGCAGGAACTAAAAGGGCTCGAGCAGCTTCACCCAGAGACAGTCCTTGATTCCCCAACACTAACCGTGGGCGGTTCGGCCGGCAGTGTGTTTGATCCGGTTCAACACGGCGAACCAATGATGAGCCTGGATAACGTCTTTGATGAAACGGAATTCTTGGCCTGGGCCGAACGGGTTGGTGGCGGACCGTTTCTTTGTGAACCCAAGATCGACGGCCTTGCCGTTTCACTTACCTATGAGCGCGGCGTTCTCACCCGAGCTGCAACCAGAGGTGATGGTGAAACCGGCGAAGACATCACTCAAAACGCGATGACGATGGCGACGATTCCGCATCGGCTCAAGGGTGTCAATCACCCCGAGTTGGTTGAAGTGCGCGGTGAGGTGTTTTTTGGCATCGAAGATTTCGCGAAGCTTAATGCTGGAATTATCGAGCAGGGTGGCAAGCCATTCGCAAATCCTCGAAACAGCGCATCGGGCTCACTTCGGCAAAAAGACCCTGCAGTCACTAGGTCCCGGCCACTGAAGATGCTGGTGCATGGATTTGGGGTTTGGCGACCAGAGACCACCATTCAGAGTGAGGTCTACGCCCTGCTCAAAAGCTGGGGACTACCGACAACCGAGAAATTTTCTGTGGTTCCCACAGCTTCTGAAGCTCTTGCCTTTATTTCGAATCTAAACCAAGCACGCGCCAAGATTGAACACGAGATTGACGGGGTCGTAATCAAGGTTGATCAGCTATCCAGGCAGCGCGAACTGGGCTTTACCTCGCGAGCACCTCGTTGGGCGATTGCCTATAAATATCCACCGGAGCAGGTCAACACCAAACTGCTGGACATAAAGGTCTCAATTGGTCGCACCGGCCGAGCTACCCCATTCGCGGTCCTAGCACCGGTGCTGGTTGCCGGCAGCGAAGTCGAATTTGCAACGCTTCACAATCAGGATCAGGTTGCCGCAAAGGGCGTGCTGATTGGTGACACCGTCGTGTTGCGCAAGGCCGGAGATGTTATCCCCGAGATATTGGGTCCGGTTGTGGGACTCAGAGACGGCTCGGAACGAGCCTTCTTAATGCCTGAATTCTGCCCCGAGTGCAGCGCGAAATTGGAGCCGGCATCGGTCGGTGACGTTGACTTGCGATGCACAAATTCTAGAAGTTGTCCTGCTCAGCTGCGGGAGCGAATTGCATACATCGGTTCTCGGGCTGCCCTAGACATTGAAGCGCTCGGATATGTCAGCGCGAGTGCTCTGACCAACCCACTGGAGCCAGCGGTTGCTCCCGTGAAATCCGAAGCGGATCTGTTTTCGCTATCGCTTGAAGATCTGTTGCCGATTAGGTCCTTGGTTCTTGATCCGGACACCGGCCTTCCCAAGCATGACGCCGAGGGCAACCCGAAAGTGGTCGACTACTTCCGAAAAAAGGATGGTCAGCCAGCCGAAATCGCACTAAAACTTCTTGCCAACCTAGAGAAAGCAAAAACTCGTCCACTCTGGCGACTGTTGGTGGCGCTTTCAATTCGTCACGTTGGTCCGGTGGCCGCAAGGGCACTTGCTGACAGATTTGGATCAACAAGAGCCATATTCGAAGCCACTGAAGAGGAACTCTCGGCAGTTGATGGAGTGGGCCCAGGGCTAGCTGCATCCATAATCTCCTGGCATCAAGAGTTCTGGCACCGCGAGATCCTGGAGCGCTGGCAAGAAGCCGGAGTGGTTCTGGAGATTCCTGGGCATCAGCCACCTGATCAATCCCAACCAACCGGCGTCTTTGCCGGGATGTCGATTGTCGTAACCGGATCGATGGAGAGTATGACCAGAGATCAAATTGAAGAGTTGATAATCGAAAACGGTGGCAAGGCAGCATCCTCGGTGTCCAAAAAGACCAGCTTCCTAGTTGCTGGCCCCGGTGCCGGCTCAAAGCTTGAAAAAGCAACCGCGCTCTCGGTTGAAGTCCTGAGTGAACAGCAATTCTTTGAGAAATTGGCCGCTTCGCAGAACTAGACTTAGCTAAACACCGCCGTTAGACGAATTGAGAAATTGCATGTCTGAAATAACTCCCGATTTGGTTCGCCATCTCGCCTCTTTGGCCAGGATCCTGGTCACCGATGAAGAGGTCGATCAACTTGCCGGTGAGCTGGCCGTAATTGTTGACTCAGTTGCCATGGTGAACCAGGCGGTTTCTGGTGACGTGGTCGCTACCAGCCACCCGATACCAATGGTGAACGTCTACCGCGAAGATGTAATTTTGCCTTCATTGACTCAAGAGCAGGCGCTATCTGGCGCTCCAGAGAGTGCTGACGGCAGATTCAAGGTAAACGCGATTTTGGATGAGGACTAATCATGACTGACATCACATCATCCACAGCCGCTGAGCTGGCGACGCTAATTCAGACCAAAAAGGCCTCATCGGTTGAGATCACGACGGCGTTCTTGGACCGCATGGAATCACTGAATGCGAAAACCAATTCCTACCTCCACATCGATCGTTCAAACGCCCTAGAGCAGGCGGAGCGCGCAGATCAGCAATTGGCTGCTGGCAAGGCCAGCTCGCCGTTGCATGGTGTGCCAATTGCAGTCAAGGACAACCTAACTACCACTGATGCTCCAACAACCTCCGGCTCCAAGATTCTTGAGGGCTGGATTCCGCCATATGACGCGACCGTTGTCACCAAGTTACGTCAGGCATCAATGCCAATTCTCGGCAAGACCAACCTTGATGAATTCGCGATGGGTTCATCAACGGAATTCTCTGCCTACGGACCAAGCAAGAATCCCTGGGACCTAGACCGAATTCCCGGCGGTTCTGGTGGTGGCTCGAGCTCCGCAGTTTCCGGACACCTGGCCCCAATTGCTATTGGTAGCGACACTGGCGGCTCAATTCGCTATCCAGCGGCTGTCACTGGCTCCGTCGGTGCCAAGCCCACCTACGGCGCTGTGTCTCGCTATGGGCTAATTGCTCTTGCCAGCTCACTTGATCAAATTGGCCCGGTTGCTAATACCGTGCTGGATGCAGCACTCCTGCAGGATGTCATTTCGGGACACGACCCACATGACTCAACCTCGCTTCCAAACTCACTGGGATCGATGGTTAAGGCTGTTCAGGCAGCAGACATCAATGGGCTCAAGGTTGGAGTTGTGAAGCAGCTTTCTTCTGACGGCTTCCAGGCAGGGGTCAAGGCCTGCTTTGATGACACGGTTGCAAAGCTTGTAAAAGCCGGAGCCGAAGTTGTCGAGGTCGACTGCCCAAGTTTTGAATATGCAGTAGCTGCCTACTACCTAATTCTTCCAGCGGAGGCATCCTCCAACCTGGCCAAGTTCGATTCGGTTCGCTTTGGACTGCGTTCAATGCCAGAGGGCAACCCGACTATCGAGCGCGTAATGGCGGCAACCCGTGAAAAGGGCTTTGGTCCGGAGGTGAAGCGAAGAATCATTCTTGGAACCTATGCGCTCTCGTCTGGCTATTACGACGCTTACTACGGTTCGGCCCAGAAGGTTAGAACGCTGATTCAACAGGATCTTGCAGCAGCTTTTGAAAAGGTGGATGTTCTAATCACTCCGACCGCTCCAACCACGGCGTTCAAGATCGGCGAGAAGGTTGATGACCCACTGGCGATGTATCTCAATGACATCGCCACCATTCCAGCAAACCTTGCCGGAATTCCGGGCATGTCTGTGCCGAACGGAATTGCATCCGAAGATGGATTGCCATCTGGTGTTCAGATTCTGGCTCCCGCGATGCAGGACGATCAAATGTATCGAGCTGCCAGCATCATCGAGTCGCTCTACCATGCCGAATGGGGCGCCCCATTGATTTCACGAGTACCAAACCTGGAGGTGCTGTAATGGCTAAAGAGCAACTAATGCCGTATGAGCAGGCGATCGAGCGCTTTGAAGTTGTAATCGGTCTTGAGGTTCACGTTGAGCTCAACACCGCGAGCAAGATGTTTTGTGGTTGCGCCAACAACTTTGGTTCTGAGCCAAACACCAACGTTTGCCCAACCTGTCTTGGTTTGCCAGGGTCACTTCCTGCTGTGAACCGCAAGGCAGTTGAGTCGTCGATCGCGATTGGTTTGGCGCTGGATTGCCAGATTGCTCAAAGCGGTCGTTTTTCAAGGAAAAACTATTTTTACCCAGACCTGGCAAAGAACTTCCAGACCTCGCAATATGACGAGCCAATTGCCTACGAGGGCAAAATCTCAGTTGAGTTGGAAACCGGTGAGAAATTTGAGGTGCCAATTGAGCGTGCCCACATGGAAGAGGATGCTGGAAAGCTAACTCACGTTGGTGGAGCAACCGGTCGAATCCAAGGTGCTGAGTACTCTCTGGTTGATTACAACCGCGCTGGTGTGCCACTGGTGGAGATTGTCACCAAACCAATTTATGGCGCCGAGGACAAGGCTCCAGAGCTCGCTGCAACCTATGTCAGGGTTATTAGAGACATCGTCAAGGCGATGGATGTTTCAGACGCCAAGATGGAGCGTGGCAATGTGCGCTGCGACGCAAACGTTTCGCTGCGCGAAAAGGGCGCTGAAAAACTAGGAACAAGAACCGAAACCAAGAACGTCAACAGCCTCCGGAGCGTTGAGAACGCAGTCCGCTACGAGATTCAGCGTCAGGCCCACATTCTTGCCGCCGGCGGGAGAATTATTCAGGAGACCAGGCACTGGCACGAGGATCGCGGGCACACCTCCGCCGGGCGGCCAAAGTCCGACGCAGATGACTACCGCTATTTCCCAGAACCAGACCTAGTCCCGGTTCAGCCAAGTCTGGATTGGATCGAGGAGATCAGGAAGACTCTTCCGGAAAATCCAGCGCTCAGGCGCAAGCGTCTCCAGGAAGCGTGGGGATTTGCCGACCTTGAGTTCCGTGACGTATTGAACTCTGATTTGCTTGATGAAGTTGAGCAAACCGTTGCAGCCGGCGCCAGCCCGCAGTCAGCCAGAAAATGGTGGACCGGTGAGCTTGCAAGGCTTGCTAACGCGCAGGGAGTCTCGATTACTGAGCTCGCAATCACTCCGGGGCAGGTTGCAGAGATCCAGAAGCTGATTGATGCTGGCGAGCTAACCGACCGAATTGCTCGTGATGTTGTTGCAGGTGTTCTAGCAGGCGAGGGTGAGCCAAGTCAGGTAATTGAGTCTCGAGGGCTTCGGGTAGTAACCGATGAGGGCGCTCTGATTGCCGCGATCGACAAGGCTCTAGCTAGTCAGCCGGATGTTTTGGAAAAGATTCGAGACGGCAAGCTCCAGGCTGCCGGCGCTGTGATTGGTGCTGTCATGCAAGAAATGCGTGGTCAAGCCGACGCTGCCAGAGTCAGAGAGCTCATTCTCGAACGAGCTAAATAACATCTGGGGTGAGTAACGGGGCTTGAACCCGCGACCCCCTGGACCACAACCAGGTGCTCTACCAACTGAGCTATACCCACCATGTCTGGCAAGCCAGAACCGTTAGATTGTATCAGCTTCCAGCACCTTTACGGCACTCTTTAGTTCCTTCGAGGTTGGGCCGGGCTGATCAACCAGCAATACCTCGCGGTAGTAGCGAAGTTCTTGAATTGATTCACGAATATCGGCAAGAGCTCGGTGGTCGCCCTGCTTCTTTGGAAGCTGGAAGTAAACCTTGGGATACCAGCGCCTCGCCAACTCCTTCAGTGAACTGACATCAATGTTTCGGTAGTGAAGGAACGAATCAAACTCTGGCGTTTGCCGATTTAGGAACATTCGGTCAGTCCCAATCGAATTTCCCGCGAGCGGCGCGGTCCTGGGCTCGGTTATCCATTGTTTGATGTAGTCAAGTACTTGCGCCTCTGCCTTTTTGATCGAGATGCCAGCGGGTATCTCTTCAATCAGGCCAGAGTCGGTGTGCATCTGGGTCACAAATTCACCCATGTTTTTCATTGCCTTGCGTGATGGTTTTACCACCAGCTGCAGCCCCTCATGCACCGGCTTGAGCTCTTGGTCGGTGACAATAACTGCAATTTCACAGATTTCATCAACGCCAATTTCAAGCCCTGTCATTTCGCAGTCAACCCAAACTATGTAATCGTTCATCGCGGATTAGTCGTTCGAGTGTCGGGAGTTCTTGGCGGCCTTGATCTGAGCCTTACGCTCAGCCTTTGCTGCCTTATTAGCGGCTCGCTGCTCCGCCTTTGTAAGCGGTGCGTCAGCAGGTGCCTCAGAAGCTGGCAACTCCATGGCGGCTGGCTGGGTTGGCGCAGGTGCCGGGCTCTCAGGAGCTGCTTCCTCACTCCACTGCATCGATGACTCATCGTCAATTTGCAGGTCAGTAGGCTCCTCGGACCAGGCCAGTTCAGGGGTGTCAACAAGCGCTGCTGGCTGGAAGACCTGCTCATCTGAAATATCGGGCTCGATTACAGCCTGGGTGGTGGTTGCAATTGGCTCAGCAACAACCGCTGCGGCCTCTGGAGCTGACTGGTCGGCAACCACTACTCCGGTAGCTTGCTTGCCAGCCTTCTTATCGGCCTTGGCTTGCTTCTTAGAAAGTCGCTTGGCAACACGAATCGCCTTGCGCTCCTTGCGTCCCTCAACAAGCCAGTAGAGAACTGGAACCAGAATCAGCGTCAGCAGTGTCGAGGATATCAATCCACCGATCACAACAATTGCCAGCGGCTTGGAGATAAACCCGGAGTTTCCGGTGACCCCAAGTGCCATCGGAGTCAGGGCAAAAATAGTTGCGAACGCCGTCATTAGGATCGGCCTTAGGCGCTGCCTAGCACCCGAAATCAGCGAGTCCTGAACGCTCAGCCCAGACTTTCGATATTGGTTGACCAGGTCTATTAGAACAATTGCGTTTGTCACAACGATTCCAATCAAGAGCAGCATTCCGATAAGGGCTGGAACACCAAGGGCGGTGTCAGAGATAAGCAGCAACCCAAGGGCACCAGTTGCAGCAAATGGAATCGAGATCAGCAGCAATAGCGGCTGAATCAAGCTTCCGAAGGTGGCAACCATCACAATGTAAACGATGGCAACAGCTGCGATCAGAGCAACTCCAAGCTGCTGGAAGCTCTCGGCTTGGTCAGCAGCAGCACCACCAATGCTTGCCTCGGTTCCTGCAGGTAGTTCGATGGTGGCAAGAGTGTCAGTGATCTCCGCAGAAATGGCGCCAAGGTCATCACCAATCGGAGTCATCGAGACGGTTGCAGTCCGGTTTCCACGCTCCGAGGTGATTGAGGTGGGCTTTAGAACTTCCGTGACGCTAGCAATGCTGTCGAGGCGAATAATGCCCTGCATTGTTGGAATTGAAAGAGCCTTGATTTCAGCTATCGACTCCGGTGCCTTGGTTCCAGTGACATATACATCGGCATCCTTGCCTTCGATGTTCACTGTTCCAAGTGGCGTGGGTCGAAGCTGACTTGCAACAATGCCGGTCACGGTGGTCTCAGCCAGCATGTAGCCGGCAGCCTTTTCCCGGTCAACGATAACCTCAAGCACTCGCTGGTCTGCATCCAAGGTGGTGGTTATCGAGCTCACGTTCCCGACGCTCTCCATTCCGGTAGCAATTGCGTTCACTGCCTCTTGCAAGAGCTCAGGGTCGCTGGCTAGCACCTGGACGTCAATGGTTTCACTGCTGCCAAAGCCTCCGCCAGACGAGACCGTAATCTCACTACCGGCTGGAACAGATATTCCAAGGACGTCTTCCTTGATCAGTTCGACATCAGCTTTTTCATCAGAGCTGACGGTGATCTGAACTCCAGAGGCGGAAGCACCAAAGGCCACGCGACCGTCGGCTGAAGAACCAACAGTACTTTGCACAACCTCGACGCCCTCGATGGCAAGTATCTCGCGCTCGAGATCACCTGCAGCTGAATCCTGCTCGTCCAGGGTTGTGTTGGTTGGCATGCTCAATGTTGCGGTGAACTGGTTTGAACCTCCGCCATCAATGAAGTTTGTCTTCAGCAGAGGAACCAGCGAGAAGGTGTAACCAAGAATCAGCATTGAGGCAACCAGAGTCAGCCACGGGTGATTCTTGGTTCCGTTCAAGATTGGAATGTAACCGCGTTGCAGCAAGCCCTTCTTCTCTCGGGCTTCCTCTACTTCGCGCTGATTAGCCTCGAAGCCAACCGGGTCGAGTGCTTTCGCCTTTGCCAGTCGCTTCGGCATTCTAAGGAACCAGTAGGCAAGCACCGGCACGATTGTTAGCGAGACCAGCAGCGAAGCCAGTAGCGCGATTGAAACAGTGAAAGCAAATGGCCTGAAGAGCTCGCCGACCAGGCCTGAAACCAGTGCGATTGGCAAGAACACGGCCACTGTCGTGATTGTCGAGGCGGTGATTGCTCCGGCCACTTCCTTGACGGCAGTAAGGACTGCCTGGCGGCGTTCCTCACCGTAGCTGAGGTGTCGATTGATGTTTTCAATAACCACGATGGAGTCATCGACCACTCGACCAATTGCAATGGTGAGAGCACCAAGAGTCAATAGGTTCAACGAGTAGTCCGCCAGCTGCAAGCCAATAAAGGTGATCAGCAGCGAGGTTGGGATGGAAATTGCGGTAATGAGTGTGGACTTTACGCTCAGCAGGAAGATCAAGATGATCAAAATTGCAGCACCCAGTCCAAGTAGGCCCTCGACAGTCAGGTCCTTGATACTCTCCTGAATAAAGGGCGCCTGGTCAAAAATGGTCACAACCGTGACGTCCTGGGCCAAAGCAGTCTTTAGCTCAGGAATTAGGTCCTGAACCCCTTGTGAAACTGCAACTGAGTTGCCGTCCGGGGTTTTGGTGATTGAAATCGCGATTGATTCCTTGCCATTGGTGCGAGCGATTGAGGTCACTGGGGCATCTTCATAGGTGACGCTGGCCACATCGGCAATTGTCACCACCGGCTGTCCAGGTGCCGCCGGAGTTGATGAAATCAATGGCAGTGATTCAACAATGGCAACGGTGTCAACCGCGGTGCCCATTTGGATTGAGATGCTGCCATTGGTGTCGGTCAGTGATCCCACTGGCAAAACAAGTCCGTTTGCAGAAAGTGCTGTGGCAATGTCTCGCTGTGTCAGCCCGGCCTGGGCAAGGGCGACTTGATTTAGCTCAAGATTCAGTCGCTTCTGCTTGGCTCCCGAGACAGCAATGTCTCGAATTCCATCCACCTGCTGAAACAGTGATGGAGCAAGTTTTTCAAGAGCGGCACCAAGTGCCTCGTTGTCACCATTATCGGCCGATACGGCTAGAACAATAATCGGCACCGAGTCAAAGCTGCCTGAAATGACCTGAGGGCTAGCGTCCTGGGGGAGTGCGCTCTCGATAGAGCTTATCGCCGCATTCAGTCGATCTGTGGCATCGGATGTGGAGGTGCCGAACTGGAAAGAAACTCTCAGAACCGAAAGTCCGGTTGAGGATGTTGCAGTTGTGGACTCAAGCCCCTCGAGGCCGATAACGGCGTTTTCGATCAGGGTCGAAACTTGCTGGTCAACAACCTCAGGCGATGCGCCAGGGTAGGAGGTAACTATTGCTGCAGAAGGGATCTCAATTGACGGAATCAGTTCCTGCTTGAGCGCACCAACCGAAAGGAAACCAAACACACCAACTATCAGTGTGATTAGTGCCACGACAGCGCGATTCGCCAGGGAAAGTTTGGAGATAAGTGACAAAAGGAGTCCTCTTTGGTTTTAGTTACTTCTAATAACTAGCAAGCTTAGAAGAATAATCCAAAGCGGCAATCAAAAACGTCTGGGAAAACCCTGAACAGGAACTAGATAGTTAGTTCCTGGACAAACTTCACTGGAGTTCCAAATCGATGCCCGGTGACAGTCACTGCCTGCTCCTTGAAGAACGGAAGTAGCTCAATTCGGCCAGACTCGGTCGGGCTGTGGTCATAGACCGCAACATCGCAGTTTCCAAACAGATCCGTCGAAGCGCGAAGCTGATCGCCGCCGATCCACCTGACTCTGGTTGGATTGGCAACGGTCCTTGCCGCGAACCTCTCATGATCCTCGATCAGAACCTGGGCACCTGACTGCTTCAGTAGCGCGATTGCCTTGTCGAGTAGGGAAGCAGCACTGATCTGGCCCTTACCAAGCAAAAGCTGCAATGAAACAGCTCTGAGGGTCTCGACTTCGGTTGCATCCGATTCAATTCTGATAACACAGTCGCTTCGGAAGTATCGCAAAACGTTACGCTCGCTTGCCAAGCCCGATGGGTCAGTTGAGGTCTCGAAGACCTCAGACAATACCTGCTGGTCGCTCTTTGCTGAGCGCACCAATGATTCAAGGTCCTGCTCGGAAAGTTCGGTGGTCGCAGCTCTAGCTAAGAGCTCATTGACCTGCTTGTTCAGAATCTCGGCATCGCTTGTTGCTTCCGCACTTTCCCACTGGGTCAGGCTAAGGATGTAGTTTGGTCCACCGGCCTTGGTGCTTGGCCCGACGCTAGAGCGCTTCCAACCACCAAATGGCTGGCGCTGAACGATAGCGCCGGTGATGCCTCGGTTCACATAAAGGTTTCCAGCCTGAATACCCTTTAGCCAGGTGTTGATCTCCACCTGATCCAAGGAGTGGATTCCAGAAGTCAGACCGTAGTCAACCGCATTCTGAAGTGCGATTGCGGCTTCCAGGTTCGGTGCGGTCATTACCGACAGGACCGGTCCGAAATACTCGGTTTTGTGGCTCTTGGAGTTTGGCCTGACGTGGTACCTAACGCCGGGAGACCAAAGCTTGCCAGTTTCATCCAGCTGCGCAGGCTTTACCAGCCACTTCTCGCCGCGCTCGAGGACGGTAAGCCCCTCAAGGAGCTTCCCGGTAGGTGCATCAATCATTGGTCCCATTTGCGTTTTTGGGTCATCTGGGTGACCAACGTGCAGGCTAGTGACGGAGTCCTCTAGCTGACGGCGGAAGCGCTTAGATTTGGCGGCAGATCCAACCAGAATCACGATCGAGCTGGCGGAACACTTCTGACCAGCGTGACCAAACGCCGAGTAGGCGATGTCTTTCGCGGCAAGGTCATAGTCTGCCGATTCGGTGACAATGATCGCGTTCTTGCCGCTGGTTTCTGCCAAAAGTCGCATGTCCGGACGGAAGGTCTTGAACAGCTGTGCGGTCTCGTAGCCACCGGTCAGAATCACCTGGTCTACATCGGGGTGTGAAAGCAATTGCTTGCCCAGACCAGATTCGCTGATTTGGATTGGAGCGAACACATCGGCCTCAATTGTTTCCGAGATGATTGCAGCGAGCACCGCACCACAGCGCGCAGTTGCGCCGGCTGGTTTGAAGATAACAGCTGATCCAGCAGCCAGCGCCGCCAGCACACCACCTGCAGGAATCGCTATTGGGAAGTTCCACGGAGGTGTTATCACGCTGACACCAAATGGCTTTGGCTTGGCGCCATCAATTGAATCAAGCTCTTCTGCTCGCTCCGCGTAGTAATGGGCGAAGTCGACCGCCTCAGAGATCTCGGTGTCTGCCTGGTCCAGGGTCTTACCTGCCTCGGCCATCGAAACTTCTATTAGCCTGCCGCGGTTTGCCTCGAGAGCAACGCCAACCGCGTGCAGCTTCTCTGATCGTTGGAAGCCAGACAGCTGCGACCACTTCTTGCCACCTGCAACAACATTGCGCATGAGTGTTTCAAGTTGTTCTTCGGTTGCTAGCGTTTGGCTTGCCACAAGGTCTAGACCGATGTCGCTGGTTTTTGCCCTTTCGATGATTTCGTAGCCCCAGCTGCGGTTTCCAGCAAGCGAAGGGTCGGTGTCCGGAGAGTTTGTGAACCCCTGTGCCGGAGCAAAGGCCACATCATTGTGACGATCTTGAAGGCGGTTTGGGATTGGAACACTTTGGTCCAGCATATTCAAGGCAACCTGGAAGCGCTCCTTCTCAATCGCAAATGCGTCCGGGTTGGTTAGCTGGAAGGCATTGGAAAGGAAGTTATCTTTTGACGCGCCCTCTTCAAGCCTCCGAATTAGGTAGGCAATGGCAACATCAAACTCTTGTGGGTGTACAACCGGAGTGTAGAGAACCAGGGTTCCAACGGTCTTTCGAATCACATTGGCCTGAGCCTCAGCCATGCCAAGCAGCATCTCGAAGTCCATGCCACTCTGCGCGTTGCGCTGAGAAGCAAGCAGCCATGCGAAAGCCAGATCAAACAGGTTGTGACCGGCTACGCCAATTCGAACGTTCGCTACTCGGTCCTCAGTTAGTGCGTAGTTCAGCACTCGCTTGTAGTTTGCGTCGGCAGCTGCCTTTGATTCCACAGTTGCAAGAGCCCAGCCGTGGCTTTCGGCATCAACTCTCTCCATCGGCAAGTTCGCTCCCTTGACCACTCGAACCTTGACCGGTGCGCCATCATCGGCTGTTCGCATCGCAGCAAACTGCTGAATGTCAATCATTGCCCTGAGTGCGTCTGGGAGGTAGGCCTGTAGCACGATGCCGGCCTCCAGGTTGTGGAACTGTGGCTTGGAAAGAATTCCCTTGAATACGGCGACCGTCATGTCGAGGTCGTGGTATTCCTCCATGTCCAGGTTGATAAATTTCTTGGTCTTTGATTCTGAAGCAATCTCATAAAGTGGCGTTAGTCGCTCGATAACGTGAATCACTGTTTCATTGAAAGACCAGGCTGAGTGCGGCGAGACGATGGCAGACACCTTGACGGACACGTAGTCGACGTCCGGACGCGAAAGCACCTGACTGACCTTCTGCAGCCTTCGGTCGGCTTCCTTTTTACCCAGAACAGCCTCACCCAAAAGGTTGATGTTCAGGGTTGATCCCTGTGCTCGAAGTCTGGAAATGCTCCGGCTTAGCTTTGACGGAGTTGCGTCAATCACCAGGTGGGCGACAAAAGACCTGAGCACCTTCCTTGCAATTGGAATAACAACCCATGGGAACGGCCTGGCCAAGTTTGCGCCAACCGACAGCAAAAACCGAAGAATCCAAGGCAAAAACTTAGGGGTGATTTTTCTCAGGCGGTAGAGGTTCTTTGCTGCTACCCGCAGACTCTCCGGCCTGATTACGCCATCTACAAAGCCGACCGCAAAATCCAGACCGTTCGGATCCTGAAGCAACCCGGACAGGCGATCTGCTGCCGGCGAGCTCTTCTGTTGTGAGGCATTGAGCACCCACTGTTGCACCTGATCAATCACGGCACCCGAAAGTTCATCTTTGGCTGGAATTACCGGGATGTCGGTGGCACGAAGCGTCATTGATTGGCCTTTTCTTGGGAGCTCTTTTCCACCAAGTCTAGGGCCGATTTCATTCCGTTTTTTTGTCAAGCGGCAAGTTTTACGACTCAACCCGAACTATGCAAGGATAGAGAGCAATATCCTCAGGATTCGGGCAGTAGTCGAGGCAGTGGCTTCGACGGGGGACCCAGAGGAGGAACACATGATCGACAGAACTCACCTAGCCAACCTCTATGCCTCGGAGCAGGAGTTGTTCTCAAGCCGAAATCCAAAATCTAAAGCCGCCTATCAGGCTGCCGAAAACCTGTTTGGCAAGGTTCCGATGACCTGGATGAACAAGAAGGCCGGCGGCTTTCCGCTTTATTTTGACAGGGCGCAAGGCAATCGGATCTGGGATATCGATGGGCACGAATACATAGATTTTGCATTGGGTGACACAGGAGCCATGGCTGGTCACTCCAACCCGATCGTGGTTGACGCCATAGTCAAGCGCGTAAGGGACCAGGGTGGACTTACAACGATGCTTCCGACAGAAGATGCCCAGTGGGTTGCGAACAACTTGACCGAGCGCTTCAAAATGGCCAAATGGAGCTTCGCTCTCACTGCCACGGATGCCAATCGATGGGCGATCCGGCTCGTTAGGGCCATCACCGGTAAGCCCAAGATCTTGTTCAATGCTTACTGCTATCACGGCTCGGTAGATGAATCGTTGATCGTTGTTGGTCCTGACGGCGAGGGAATGTCTCGGCCTGGCAACGTCGGTTCTCCGGTTGATGTCACCGAGACATCCCGGGTTGCCGAGTTCAACGACCTGGTGGGACTGGAGCGACAGCTGAAAAACGGCGATGTTGCAGCTGTTTTGATGGAGCCAGCGCTAACGAATATCGGGATTGTCCTTCCAGAGCCCGGATACCTTGAAGGGGTTCGAGAGCTGACCCGGAAGTATGACGCGCTGCTAATCATCGACGAAACTCACACCTTCTCGGCTGGCTATGGCGGGATGACAATGCGCGATGACTTAGAACCTGACATCTTTGTTATCGGAAAGGCGATCGCTGGCGGCATTCCCACCGGAACCTATGGGCTAAGCGAGGAGTTTGCCCAAAAGGTCATGGAAAGAACCGACCTGGACCTGGTGGACATGGGTGGCGTAGGCGGAACCCTGGCCGGTAATCCCTTGTCTGTTGCGGCAATGCGAGCAACCCTCGAGAGCGTTCTAACCAAAGAGAATTTTGCAGACATGATTGATCTTGCGACCTACTTCACTAATGGAGTGAATGCTCTTTTCGAAAAATACCAGCTGCCCTGGTCCATCAATCAGCTTGGAACAAGAGCGGAATATCGTTTCGCCAAGCCATATCCAAAGACCGGAACAGCGGCCCATGACTGTGCGGACGAATTGCTAGAGGATTTCCTGCATCTCTACCTAGTGAACCGCGGAGTGCTGCTAACGCCTTTTCACAACATGGTGCTGATGTGTCCTGCGACCACCAAGGCTGACGTGGACCGACATCAAGAAGTCTTCGAAGCTGCTATAAGTCAGCTGGTTTCTGCCAACTAGCGGCTTCGAGCATCAGCCTATGCCGAGGCTTGACCGCCTTGTGTAGACTGTGTGTTGCCTTACTGTCCAAGGCAAAGCCCTCGTAGCTCAGTGGATAGAGCAAGAGCCTTCTAATCTCTTGGTCGTAGGTTCGATTCCTACCGAGGGCGCAATAAATTCCAGCTGGATTGGTTGTATAGTCTCGTAATCCGTTAAGGGGAGATGCTATGGCCGTCCGATACCGCAACTTTCAACCAGTTGACACCGATTCGCTGCTGACGCTCTGGGATCAAGCCCGGACGGCCGGCTACGCCCCTGTCTACTCTCTGGCCGAAGTGCTCGCCTCTTGCAACCAAGACCATGCGATTACGGCATCTGATGGAGACCAAATCGTTGGCTTCGCTGTTGGCCGTGCTGCCCACGAGCAGGGCTGGGTGGTGTTGCTAATGGTTGCTGAGACGCATCAGGGTCAGGGCATAGGTGGAAGACTTTTGGGCGAACTCGAAATTGACATGGCCAAAGCTGGCATCACCAAACTTTCCATGCTCGTAGCCGATGACGGAAAGAGCGGCGTCCTGGAAAAGGCCGGATTTGCCGACTTGAAGCACCTCAAATACTTTGAACGCGAAGTCTCCGTGAGCGAGAAGGAGCGTGAAATCCTCACTAATCTCGGCGGAAGGGTTTTGGCGCGCGACCTGTGGGGCAAGATCGCCGGCATGAAGAATGAGAAGGAGATGCTCGAGCGGCGCTTGGTCTTGCCGCTAGCCGACTCCAGATTGGCTGAGACTTTTGGCGTTGAGCCACCAAAGGCCATTGTCCTGTTCGGTCCTCCGGGAACAGGAAAAACTACTTTTGCCAAGGCGGTCGCCTCCCGACTCGATTGGCCCTTTATCGAGGTCTTTCCATCTCGACTGGCTGGCGACCCGAGCGGCTTGGCTGGCGGTCTGCGTGAAGTTTTCAACACGGTAAACGAGCTCGAAAATGTGGTCGTCTTTATAGATGAGGTTGAAGAGATAGCTTCCAAGCGCAAGGGTGATCCACCATCGCCAACTCAAGGTG
>Ga0209136_1000031_pt1:100000-103232 | contig 103232 bp, 90 predicted proteins | sample SaaInl0LU_22_DNA_FD_184640 | JGI IMG/M metagenome (GOLD analysis project Ga0209136, IMG submission 184640) | Marine microbial communities from expanding oxygen minimum zones in the Saanich Inlet - ESP_90LU_22_DNA (SPAdes) (version 2) | ecosystem: Environmental > Aquatic > Marine >... | reverse complement strand
TAAACACAACACCTTCATTCTCAAACGCTTGAATAATTTTGTGCTGAGCTGGCCAAAATGTATCTTCGGGAAAAGAATCTGTACCCAGTCCATCTTGATTGGTAACCATCACAAGTTCATAATCCAACTCATCTGCAATTCTTGCTAAATAACGGAAAACCTTTGGATAAAAAACAAGTTTCTCTAAACTATCTAACTGATAATCAACTGGAGGTTCAATACAAAGTGTACCATCTCTATCTATAAATAAAACTTTCTTCATGGGTTATTAGAATTAAGTGATCTATCAAAAATTGGTGTTATTTTGACTAAAAACAATATACCACACCAAATATTTAACTCTTTAATTTTCTACTCTTCAATATCTTTTAAAGCTTTTAACAAAGCTTTATTTTCTTTAATCGTTCCTACTGTAAAACGCAATGTGTTCTCACATAATAATTGTGTTGTTCTATTGCGTACTACAATTCCTCTTTTTATGAGTTCTTGATAACGTAATGTAGCATCATCGACTTTTACCAGCAAGAAATTAGCATCACTGTGATAAATTTTATCCACAAAAGAAATTTCTTTCAATGCAATTTCTAATTGACCACGTTCCTCCTTTATAGCTTCTACCTCTTCTTTTACATCTTCATATGCCAACAAACGCGCTAAAGCTTTCTTTTGTGTTAATTCACTAATGTTGTAAGGCGGCTTAATTTTATTCAAAACAGAGATGATTTCTTTTGAAGCATAACAGACACCTAAACGAATTCCTGCCATTCCATATGCTTTAGACATGGTTTGACTTACAATTAAATTGGGATGATTAGGCAACTCCTTTATCCAACTAGACTCCGGTGCAAAATCTATATATGCCTCATCCACTACTACTAAACCGTTGAAACCATTTACAATAGCTTTTATACTTGAATAGTGAAACAAATTACCTGAGGGGTTGTTCGGAGAACATAAGAAAACAATTTTTGTAGCCGCATCGATACTCCCTAAAATCTTTTCAACATTAGGCTGAAAATCAGAGTTTAAAACAACTTCTCTTATCTCTATATTATTTAAATTTGCTGATACATCATACATTCCATAAGAAGGTGGTAATGTAATTATATTATCATTATTGGGCTCACAAAAAGCCCTAAAAATCAAATCAATTACTTCATCTGATCCATTTCCTAACAAAATGTTTTCTTGGAGAACTCCTTTAATTTTAGCCAATTCAGACTTAACCGTCATTTGCATAGGATCTGGGTATCGATTGACACCATTTTCAAATGGATTCTCATTCGCATCAAGGAAAACCATACCATTAGTAACCCCTTGAAAATCATCTCTTGCAGATGAATATGGCTTCATATTAGCAACGTTTTCTCTTATTATATTTTTTAAAACGAATTTCATTTTAGCATTAGGCTTTATGTTTTTTATCATGGGCAAACGGCGATTGGCAAACAGCTATTTGCTAAAAAATTACTTCAAACTTTTTAATCTTAATGTCACCGCGTTTTTATGAGCGTCCAAGCCCTCTGCAGCTGCCATCAACTCAATAGCTGGCCCAATGGACTTTATTCCTTCTTCTGATATTTTCTGATACGTGATTTTCTTAGTAAAAGCATCTAAGTTTACACCACTATACATACGAGCATAACCATTTGTTGGCAAGGTATGATTTGTTCCAGAAGCATAATCACCAGCACTCTCTGGGGTCAAAGGACCTATAAAAACTGAACCTGCATTTACAATTTCACTTAAATATACATCTTCATTCAATACGTTTAAAATTAAATGTTCTGGCGCATATTCATTTATCATTTCATTTTGATCTACGATACTTTCTATTAAAATAGCGCTAGAATTTTTAATCGCTTCTAAAGCAATCTCCTTTCTAGGTAATTGACCTAGCTGCTTATCTAACTCTAATTGAACATCATCTATTAACTTTTGAGATTCTGTAACTAAAATAACTTGACTATCTGCACCGTGTTCTGCTTGTGATAGCAAATCAGAAACAACAAAACCAGGGTCTGCATCCTTATCTGCGACGACCATTAATTCACTAGGCCCAGCTGGCATATCGATGGCTAACCCTTGTGTCAAAGCAAATTGCTTTGCAGCTGTTACATATTGATTCCCCGGTCCAAAAATCTTATATACACTCGGTACGGATTCTGTCCCATAGGTCATAGCTGCAACTGCTTGAATTCCTCCTAATTTATATATTTCTGTTACCCCAACCAATTGTGCAGCATATAAAATAGCAGGATTAATTGTACCTTCTTTAGAAGGTGGTGTACACAAAACAATCTTTGTCGCTCCAGCAATTTTTGCAGGTACACCTAACATCAAAATGGTTGAGAATAAAGGTGCGGATCCTCCAGGAATGTATAAACCTACTTTCTCAATGGGTTTCGTTTCTTGCCAGCATTTTACTCCATTAGCAGTTGAGATTACCTTTTTCTCTATTCTTTGAGATGCATGAAAAGTCTCAATATTGTTTTTAGCTAGAACAATAGCCGCTTTCAACTCTTCTGAAACCAATGGAATAGCTTCTTCTAGTTCCTGATTAGAAACTTTTAAATTTGACAAAGTAACCCCATCAAATTTTTCCGTGAATCTCGTTAAAGCTTTATCTCCTTCAGCCTTGACTTCGTCAAAAACACTTTTCACAGTAGTTCCTAATGCACTTGATTCCTTAGCAGGACGTTGTGTGATTTTTGACCAAGAATTTTTTGCTGGGTTTATATACGTTTTCATATTTATCATCCTTTGGTTTTTATTTTAGCTAAAAACTATAAAACACTAGCTAAAATTACTTACACTTTACAATACCATTTTTTCTATTTCTGTGGTTAGGATACCCTCTGCACCTAACACTTTTAACTCATCTATAATTTCCCAAAACTTATTTTTAGGAATTACGGTATGTACTGAACTCCAACCTGCTTTTGCTAACGGCAAAACCGTAGGTGATTTCATACCCGGAATTATTTTTATGATAGCCTCTACTTTATCATTGGGTGCGTTTAACAATACATATCTGTTTGCTCTTCCTTTTAAAACAGACTGAATTCTAAATTGTAACTTATCTAACAAAACTTGTTTGTCAAGAGTCAATACAGGTGATTTTGTCAACACTGCCTCAGACCAAAACATGACTTCAGCTTCTTTTAATCCGTTAGCAAAGAGGGTTCCTCCAGAGCTTACAATATCACAGATACCATCTGCCAATCCTATA